>ENA-UOJA01002833-UOJA01002833.1-human-gut-metagenome-genome-assembly--contig:-C19-NODE-2833-length-11129-cov-38.804768_pt1 | contig 11129 bp, 10 predicted proteins | sample MGYA00242337_ERZ723884 | MGnify/ENA metagenome assembly ERZ723884
AGATCAAGTATTTTTTCCGTTCCTTTTAAATGTAACTGCTTGATTAGAAAATCTACTTGTCTGTTGGTGTCTTCTACCCATGACATATTCTGAATATCCAGCGTCCAATTTTTCTGATACCAGTCTTTTTCCATTGCTTCCTTCGTATATAACCTTACATTGTCTGCTTACAAAACCGAATAATTCTTCCAATGCTTCATCTGGAACAAACATATCTCCAGCTTTTATATCATGAAATCCAACAATATAATTAATACTATTTACATTTGCTGGTTGCACAGCTTTTTCTTTTTGTCTTTTATTAAATATATAAATAGAATCTGTATTATTATAACTCCATTGCCGCATATATGTTCTCGGAACTAAATGCTGCTCTTTAGCTACATCGCTATGTGTATTAGCTTTAGGTATCACTATATTCATTCATTTTACCTCCATCTTATATTTCTATTATGTGTAACACAAATACAAATAAGCCCCATCAGACAGATTTCTCTATCCAATGGGGCTTCTATGTCATATCGTCTGATTCCACATCATTATATTGTTTTCTTACATCAAACTCTGCATCGTTTGGCGTAAAATTGGCGTATTTTTGTAATTTTACAAATTTCCACCAATAAGGTACATCACGTTTTTAGTAAAGCTTTGCACCTGCTGGAATGTGGTTATCAACCATAAGAAGATGAAGTTCTTCATCCTCTGAATCCTTAAGATTGTTTACTGCTGAAAGTAACATACCACAAGATTCAATTCCCATCATCTTTCTTGGTGTAAGATTGGTAATGGCGATAAGTGTCTTTCCAACAAGCTCTTCTGGCTCATAATAAGCGTGGATTCCGCTTAAAATAGTGCGGTCTGTGCCTGTTCCGTCATCTAAAGTAAACTGTAATAATTTCTTTGACTTAGGAACTGCTACACACTCTTTTACCTTAACAGCTCTGAAATCTGACTTGCTGAATGTATCGAAGTCTACTTCTTCCTCAAATAAAGGTTCAATCTTTACATTAGAGAAATCAATCTTCTCTGGCTCAGCTTTTACCTCTTCTGAAGGCTTAGAACTTACGCCATTTTCAGCCTTTACGCCACCGATGCTCTTCATCGTCGGGAACAGCAGTACGTCACGGATTGCCTGACTGTCTGTCAGTAACATTACCAGACGGTCAATTCCGTATCCGATACCACCTGTAGGCGGCATACCGATCTCCAGTGCATTCAGGAAATCTTCATCGGTGTGTTCTGCTTCGTCATCACCGGCTGCGGCATTGGCATCCTGTGCAGCGAAACGCTCACGCTGATCAATCGGATCATTTAACTCGGAGTATGCGTTACACATCTCCCATGTATTACAGAACAACTCGAAACGCTCTACCTTGGTAGGATCGCTTGGTTTCTTCTTGGTCAGTGGAGAAATCTCGATCGGGTGATCCATGATAAAGGTCGGCTGGATCAGTTCCTTCTCGCAGTATTCCTCGAAGAAGAGGTTGATGATATCCCCCTTCTTGTGACGCTCTTCGTATGCAATATGATGCTCGTCAGCAAGCTTCTTTGCTGCTGCATCATCCGGTACCTGATCGAAATCAATTCCGGTATATTTCTTGATGGCATCGTTCATTGTCAGACGTGCGAATGGCTTTCCAAGGTCAATTTCCACGCCGTTGTAAGAGATCTTGGTAGATCCGCATACTTTTTCAGCGAGGTAACGGAACATGGATTCGGTCAGTTCCATCATGCCCTCGTAATCAGTGTATGCCTGATACAGCTCCATCAGGGTAAATTCCGGATTGTGGCGGGTATCCACACCCTCGTTACGGAATACACGGCCGATCTCGTATACACGCTCCAGTCCACCAACGATCAGTCTCTTTAAGTAAAGTTCCAGGGAAATACGAAGCTTTACATCCTCATTTAATGCATTGTAATGTGTCTCAAATGGTCTTGCTGCCGCACCACCTGCGTTTGCAACAAGCATCGGAGTCTCTACTTCCATGAAATCACGGTCTGCTAAGAAGTTACGGATCTCCTTTAAAATCTTGGAGCGCTTTACAAATACTTCCTTGCTCTCCTGATTCATGATCAGATCAATGTATCTCTGACGGTAACGCATATCCGTGTCGGTCAGTCCATGGAATTTCTCCGGAAGGATCTGCAAAGATTTGGAAAGCAGTGTCATCTCCTCCGCATGGATGGAGATTTCTCCTGTCTTTGTGCGGAATGCATATCCCTTGACACCCCAAATATCACCGATGTCGGATTTCTTGAAAGTTGCGTACAGATCTTCTCCGATTGCGTCACGCGCAACATAGATCTGAATGTTTCCCTTGAGATCCTGAATGTTTGCGAAAGATGCTTTTCCCATGACACGCTTGAACATCATGCGTCCTGCAATGGATACGTGGATCGGATCGGCATCCATGATGCTTCTTCTCTCCTCATAATCTGCTTTGACTGCCTCTCTTGCAGCTGCCTCGTCCATACCATCGGTATTAACTGCCGGTCTGCCGGCTAAAAGCTTCTCTTCGTGTGCATTGTAAAGATCCTTCACATCTGATGTGTGATGGGTTACGTCATATTTGGTAATCTGAAACGGGTCCTGTCCCGCTTCCTGCAGATTTGCAAGCTTTTCACGGCGCACCTTTAACAGCTGGTTGACATCCTGCTGCTGTCCGCCCTGCTTTCCGTTATTCTGTCCTGCCATTTTCATTTCCTCTCTTAATCTACGGTTGATCTCTGGATCTCGAGTACCTTGTAAGATAACTCTCCAGCCTGTGTCTCTACGGTAATGGTATCGCCTACTTTTTTACCTAACAGTGCGCGGCCTACCGGTGATTCATTACTGATCTTTCCCTTTAAGCTGTTTGCCTCTGTGGAACCAACAATCTTGTACTCTAACTCATCGTTGAACTCGCAGTCGAGAATCTTTACCTTACATCCGATGCTGATCTTCTCCAGATCGACCTCTTCCTCAACAACGACTTCGGCATTCTTTAAGATCTTTTCGATCTCCTCGATACGCGCCTCGATGTCTCTCTGCTCGTCCTTTGCTGCATCGTATTCTGCGTTCTCGGACAAGTCACCCTGCTCACGGGCTTCTTTGATCTTCTGAGCAACTTCCTTACGCTTTACAACTTTGAGATTCTGCAGTTCGTCTTCGAGCTTTTTCAGACCTTCATAGGTCAAGATATTTTTCTTATCCATTTGATTTACCCCTGATTCTATATTTTTTATATGCAGCTTTTTGAAAAAAGCGCATAAATAATCCACAATAACCTAGGTATTATAGCGAATTGTCCACATTCTGTCAAGATATTCTCCTTCAAACCGGACTGTCGCTCATCCGTGAAGTTACCGCCCGCCCCACACCGTGTCCACCCAGCAACCTGAACAGCAATTCCATGAACATCGACACAGCTTTCTATGCATCAGACGAAATACTCCATCAATAGTGTCTCCAGCTGTTCGTAATTTTCCACCTGATTGATTGCCACACGCAGCCGTGCTCCATGCGGATATCCGGCGGTATACCACGCTGCATGCTTGCGGATCTCACGGATACCGATATACTCTCCTTTAAACTCCAGCATCATCCGGGCATGACGCAGAATCATCTGTGCCACCTCCGATGCCGGCGGCTTCTGCAGATGCTCTCCCGTTTCAAAATAATGCAGGATCTGCCGGAAAATCCACGGATTTCCCTGTGCCCCCCTTGCAATCATGAAGCCATCACATCCGGTCTGTTCTTCCATGGCAATCACATCCTCCGCCGTAAGCAGATCTCCGTTTCCGATGACCGGAATCTTTACGGCTTCTTTTACCTGACGGATAATGTCCCAGTCTGCCTTACCGGAATAGAACTGCTCCCTGGTCCGTCCATGCACAGCAACTGCTGCCGCACCGGAGGCTTCTGCAATCTTTGCCATCTCCACCGCATTGACATGCTCGTCATCAAACCCTTTGCGGATTTTTACCGTAACCGGTTTTTTGATCGCTTTTACCGTCTTTTCAATAATCTCTCCTGCGAGTTTTGGATTTTTCATGAGTGCCGAGCCTTCCCCGTTGTTCACAATCTTTGGCACCGGGCAGCCCATATTCAGGTCAAGAATGTCAAATGGGCGATCCTCAATCTGATGTGCAATCTCAGCAATAATATCCGGATCTGATCCAAACAACTGCAAAGACACCGGGTTTTCCCGCGGATCAATCGTCAGAAGTGCCTGTGTGTTGCGGTTTTTATAGAGAATTGCTTTGGCACTTACCATTTCCATGCACAGAAGCCCTGCCCCCTGCTCTTTGCACAACAAGCGAAATGGCAGGTCGGTTACGCCTGCCATAGGAGCTAATATTAAATTGTTTGGCAGTGTCACACTGCCGATCTGAAGTGGTCTGATCATAACTATTTTATTTTCCGATTCTGTTTTTTATACACAAGATTGATCCCTTTTAACGTCAGGTTCGGATCATAAATATCCACAGCATCCGTCTCATTGGCAATGATGCGGCCAAGTCCTCCGGTTACAACGGTTTTGATGTTTTCAAGTCCGACTTCGGCTTTCACGCGGTTAATAATATATTCGGTCTGCCCGATCTGTCCGTACACAAGCCCTGCCTGCATACTTGTGATCGTGTCTTTTCCGAGAATTGATGCCGGCTTTTTGATCTCGATCTCCGGAAGTTTTGCAGCATCTTCCCACAAGGCTTTTGCCGAAATCCGGATTCCGGGTGCTGTGATCCCTCCCTGAAAGGCTCCGCTTTCATCCACATAATCATAGGTTGTGGCAGTACCGAAATCAATGACAAGCACCGGACCTCCGTATATTTCATATGCCCCGACTGCATCCACAATACGGTCAGCTCCGATCTGCTGCGGATTCGGTGTCACGATGCGGATTCCCGTTTTGATGCCCGCCTCCACCACGATCGGTGTGATATGGAAATATTTGACAAGTCCACCCCTCAGGGAATGCATCACATTCGGCACCACGGAACAGATGATGGCATCCTTAATTTCTGTCGGATGAATATCGTTCTGCTCCAGCAGATTCAAAAGCATCATGCCGTACTCATCCGATGTCCGTGGCATTTTTGTCGTAATACGAAAACTTGCGGCGATCTCATCGCCCTGAAACACCCCGCAGGTAATATTCGTATTTCCAACATCTATGGTTAATATCATTTGTCTTCCTCCTCGTCCAGTGCCTCTAAGCCCTCGCCCAGATACAGAACTTTGTAATACATCTCAAGTGCTTCCAGCAATTCCCTTTTTTCGTTGCGCAGCTGCTTGATTTTCAGCACGCTTCCGATCTCATCATAGCAGAAATCGCCCTCTTTACAGGAAGTGCGAAGTTCCAGATTTCCCGCTTCATCATATACCAGCTCCAATACTCCGCCGATATCCTCGGTGTAAATGACGCACATGATTTTTAACTCGTCACGGATGGACTGTGGAAGTCCGTTGAAGTTCTCATTCAGATAAAATTTTTTCTGGTATGCGTTGGATACGCACAATACTACCTCATTTGACTCTTTAGACATATCCATAGATTCCTCTCACGGAGACTTCTCCGGAAGACACCAGTTTTCTTGACTCCCAGGTGTCTACGATCAGTTCTCCCTTTTTTGTAATTCCCATAGCCTTTCCCTCAAATGGCTCCTTCGGGTCCAGTACACGCACCTGCCGGCCACGGTTCACCAGCAGCTGATCGTATTCTTCCTGTAATGCTGACAGATCCTCGGTTTGCAGATAGATCGCATACAGCCGTTCAAATTCTTCCAGAAATGCCTCAATCAGATCTGCACGGTGCACACGTTTTCCGCACTCCAGCAGCAGGGAACCTGCATGATCCTGCAGTTCTTCCGGGAAGCTTTCATTGTGCACATTAATTCCGATTCCGATCACTATATGGTTGATATAGTCAAACTGTGCACTCATTTCCGTAAGAATACCACAGATCTTCTTACCATTTATGACAATATCATTCGGCCATTTGATCAAAGCCTCTGCTCCCGTCACCCGGTGCATTGCATTTGCCACTGCCATCGCTGTCACGAGGGTCAGCATGGATGCATGGTTCGGATTGATGTCCGGTTTGAGCATGAGTGTCATATAAATTCCCGTTCCCGGAAGGGAATCCCATGACCGTCCGCGACGTCCTTTTCCCGCAGTCTGCTGGTCCGCTACCACAAAAGTTCCGGACGGATGTCCTTCTTCTGCCAGTTCTTTTGCTTTCGTATTCGTGGAATCAATCTTGTCAAAATAATACGTTTCCGCGCCTGCCCATTCGGTCTTTCGGATGCTTGCCAGCTCCACTTCGTCCATACGGTCCGGCACAGATACCAGATGATATCCCTTATTCTGCACCGCCTCAATCTCATAACCGGCCTCTTTCAGCTGATTAATTGCCTTCCAGACAGCGGTCCGGGATACGCCAAACTGATTGCACAGCTCCTGACCGGACACATATCCATCCGTCTCACGGAGCAGTCTTAAAATTTCTGCTTTCATAATCATACTTTCCATTCACAAAAATATGTAAACGTTTTTTCTTAGTCAGATAACGTTGCCTTCATGATCGCCTTGATGGAATGCATACGGTTCTCAGCTTCATCGAAGACAACGGAGCGCTCACTTTCAAATACCTCATCGGTCACTTCCAGCTCGGATAATCCAAACTTTTCATAAACCTGTTTTCCGATCGTGGTCTTTAAATCATGGAATGCCGGCAGACAATGCATGAAGATCGCGCTGTCCTTTGCATTTTTGAATGCATCGGCATTGACCTGATACGGTTTCAGGTCATTGATACGCTCTGCCCATACTTCTTCCGGTTCACCCATGGATACCCATACATCTGTATAAATGACATCAGCATCCCTGGTTGCTTCCGCAACACTGTCTGTCAGTGTGATGGTTGCTCCTGTCGTAGATGCCACGTCCACACAATAATCCACAAGCTTCTTGTCCGGATAATATTTTGGATTGGTGCAGGCAACAAAATGCATACCAAGCTTTGCGCAGGTAACCATCAGGGAATTGCCCATATTGTAGCGGGCATCCCCCATGTATACAAACTTCACACCCTTAAGTTTTCCAAGATGCTCCTTGATGGTAAGCATATCGGCAATCATCTGTGTCGGATGGGATTCATTGGTCAGTCCGTTCCACACCGGAACCCCTGCATATTTTGCCAGTTCTTCCACGATTTCCTGTCCGTATCCACGATATTCGATTCCATCAAACATACGTCCAAGAACACGGGCCGTATCCGGAATACTTTCCTTTTTTCCAATCTGGGAACCGCTCGGATCAAGATATGTCACATGCATACCCAGATCATGTGCGGCTACCTCGAAAGAGCATCGGGTTCTTGTACTTGTCTTCTCGAAAATCAGTGCAATATTTTTTCCAACCAGACTGTCATGCATGATTCCCTGATGTTTCTTCTCTTTCAGCTCTGCGGACAGATCCACAAGATACAGGATCTCCTCCGGTGTAAAATCCATCATTTTTAACAAATTACGTCCCTTTAATGTCATTGCTCTTCCTCCTTAAGTGTACGTTGAAAACATTTTACTCCATTTGCCGGAATTTTACAACAATGGTATGGAAAATTGACCGATCAAAAAAGGAGCTCTGCCTTTCGACAAAGCTCCTGGATTTTTAAGTTTAATAAAATACAATCGGTCCTACAACCGTTCCCGCATGACCGCTGGATGCCAGTTTGAAGTATTTTGCTCCACCTGTCGGATCACTGCCGTTTAATGCGGCTCTCGCTGCCTGTCTGGCGCTTGCGCTGACACCGCTGGCAAGTCTTGCTTCAAGCCTGCCGGAAGATGCCGGTCCAAACTGACCTCTCTGATAGATAACTCCGTAGATAGAGTTTGCAAATCCGCCGCTTCTGACACGATTAACAACAACCGCTCCAACCGCTGTCATACACTGTACGCTGGTTCCTCCGGCCTCACACTGTACAAGTGCTGCCAGAAGTGTCTCTTCATCCGCACTTGCGGCAATCGACGCATTCTGTGTTGTCTGGGAAGATGCCGACTGACCGGACGATGATTTCTTTTCAGCAGAAACAGAAACATTCTTCTTCGCTTCTTCCGCTGCCTTTTTCTCTTCGGCAGCCTTGATTGCTACCTGTTCTTCCTCAATGGTGACTGCTTTGCCTGTATCCAGTGTGACGGTCACATAATCGTCACTCACATAACAGGTATCTGAACCAACTTTAACGGCAATCCATCCGTCTGTTTCTTCGGCTTTTGTATTCACATCCATGTGCTCACCCGATGCAACGGTTTTCACTACCTCCGCATCTGTGTCTGGCGCTTTACGAATACGAAGACCGTCAATAGAAACCTTCGCAACCGTATCACAGTGCTTCTTTGCATAATTTAATGCATCTGTTCCTGTCACACAATATTCATTCTTTACATATCCTGTTACATTGCCGGACTCAATCTTTGTCCAGGTATCGCCTGCTTCTTTCACAACTGCGCGATCCCCTTTGTACATCTTTCCGACAATTTCGGAATCAGAATCTGCCTTTTCGCGAACGTAAAGAAAATCATCCACCTTCGCCATCAGCTTATTCTGCCACTCCTGTTCCTCTTCGGAAACAGTTTCCTTTTCTGTGGTTTCTTCTTTTTTTGTATCATTCCCGGATATAACCGTTCCATCTGCTGTTGCCGCAACCAAAGCCGCATTTGTCTTTTCAACAGAAATATATCTGTCCAGATAGTCTGCCGACTCCAATTCATATTCATTCATGGCAGATGCCACTCCGGCAATTCCGTTATTGACAAACTGTGTGTCTGCTGCATCCTTTGCTGCAATATTCACTCCATTACCGGTAACTGCAGTGACCGCAAGTGTGAGTGCCAGTCCCGACACGATTACACTTTCCATCACCTTTTTGCTTGCTTTCATTGATGAACCTCCGTAGTTTGTTTCATCCACATCTCAACCGTGGATTCGTAACATTTTATGCAATAAGTATTACACTTATGTTGCGTTTTTAAACACTTTATTTCATTTGTTACAAGTTTGTTACGTGGCTCATTGTAGCACAGAAATTCCTGTTTGTCAAATTTTAGTAAAAAAATGGGTGGTGCTCTCCACTTTTACTCATATTCCGTTTAAAAAATGGGTGTGCGTTTTCACTGCACACCCATGCCGGTTTTGAAAATGTTACATATTTTATATTCCTGTGTCAATTTATGTATTGTTTTTGATAAAAAACATTCCACTATGGGAAAATTTCCTGCAAAACAGTTGAAATTATGCGGTTTTCTTCCTCATCCTCATGTAAATTTTTATTTTGCACGTTCTCCGGTGATACACTTTTTTCTTCTTTCTTTTTCGGCTTGTCCATGTGTTTTTTTAAGTACAATTCCAGGCGTCTTCTGCACCGGTTTGCTTTTTTCTGTTGCCGCACAATACAAAATACCCCAATTGTTAAAAATAAAAAAAGTATGATCTGCAAACCCATAATCATTAACTCCATTTCATTTTGCCACCTGCTGATCCACATCAGTATTGTCATATCTGCTCCCATCCTTTCATATTATATAAAATCATTTCTTACTGTATAAATCTTATTATAATGAAAGAACGTCATCACCGGAATATCCTTTCGGTCGCAAGTTTCGACATATGTCGTTACTGCCCATGTTGCTTGACATTTCTATATAGATCATATAGAGTTGACTTAAGTAAAGAAAAGAGGAAATATCGAATGGCTAAATCAAAAAAAATTGTTATGACCGGTGGCGGAACTGCCGGACATGTTACTCCAAACATTGCCCTTATGCCGGCACTTCAGGAAGCCGGTTATGAAATTACATATATCGGTTCCTACAACGGAATGGAAAAAGAACTTATCGAAGCACAAAAAATTCCTTATATCGGAATTTCTTCCGGAAAACTTCGCCGTTATTTTGACTGGAAAAACTTTTCCGATCCTTTTAAAGTATTAAAAGGATATGGGCAGGCAATCTCCATCCTGCGCAAACTCAAACCGGACGTTGTCTTTTCCAAAGGTGGATTTGTGTCTGTTCCGGTTGTCCTTGCCGCAAAGCACTGCCATATTCCGGCAATTATCCACGAATCCGATATCACACCGGGACTTGCAAACAAAATTGCAATCCGCGGTGCAAAAAAAGTATGCTGTAATTTCCCGGAGACCATGAAATATCTTCCAGCGGAAAAAGCAGTTCTTACCGGTTCACCGATCCGCCGGGAACTGTTCCACGGAGATGCGGAAAAATCTCTTCACTACTGCGGTTTCCCAGATCACAGCAAACCGGTACTCCTGATCGTCGGTGGAAGTTCAGGTTCCAAGGTAATCAATGAAACGGTACGGAAAGTGCTTCCGGAACTGTTAGAGCAGTTTTATATCATTCATCTTTGCGGAAAAGGAAATCTTGATGAGAAATTAAAAGGCGTGATTGGCTATGCGCAGTTTGAATATGCAAGTGCAGAACTGACCGACATGTTTGCCCTGGCAGATCTTGCCATTTCCCGCGCAGGAGCGAATTCCATCTGTGAGCTTCTTGCATTACACAAGCCAAACATCCTGATTCCGCTTTCTGCTGCTGCCAGTCGCGGTGACCAGATTTTAAATGCGAAATCTTTTGCTAAACAGGGATTTTCTTATGTGATTGAAGAAGAAAAACTGACGGATCAGACATTACTTGATGCTGTACGCGAAGTATATGCCGACCGCGAAAAATACATCCATACCATGTCAGAGAGCGGTCAGATGGATTCCATCGGAACGATATTAAAACTGATTGAAAGTGTTTCTAAATAATTCACACGCCAAAACAAAAAAACATGCATATCTGCTGTACGTTTTTCCAGCGATATGCATGTTTTTGTATATAGAGATACAGATTTTTTGAGACCGTTTCAAGTTTTGTGTAAACGTTTAAAACTGATATAAGATTTGTGAATAGTTACAAATGGGCAGAGCCGATTTTCCGGATTCTGCCCATATCTGCATTATACAGGAGTTTTTGGGTATGTCAATAAAACCTGCCTAAAACAAGCTGTTTTTACAGGTTGCGTCCGATTAGACGTTCTTCAAAATAGATTTCCAGCTGGGAATGAATCTGTCCCCAGTCCTGCC
>ENA-UOJA01002849-UOJA01002849.1-human-gut-metagenome-genome-assembly--contig:-C19-NODE-2849-length-11080-cov-4.665215_pt1 | contig 11080 bp, 11 predicted proteins | sample MGYA00242337_ERZ723884 | MGnify/ENA metagenome assembly ERZ723884
CAATATAATCTCCGTTTAGCTGCTCCAGTTCTTTTTTGTCCTTTTCTTTGTAGGTTTTCCATGCGTTTTCACGTTCCATGAAATTCACCAGCCCTTCTATTTATTTTTTCCGGTATGATAATTTCTGTTTTCCAAACCGGTTACTACCTTTGAAATCCTCTCCTCCAGAAACTGCTTTGCATTGCCGGCACGGCTCTTGTGCTGTTCCACAAATTTCATCCGCTGCAGCAGACCGCACAGTAGGGACTCCACCTGTCCATAATACTCCTGATACCGTTCCAGTGCAACATCATACATTTCCCAGACACTGCTGTGATATGCCTCCTCCGGATTCCAGGGACTTGTCCATTGTCTGCCCCTGTCATTCATAGCATCTCTCGGATCCGGCATCTGATCGGCCACTGCCATGTTGGCGATCACCGGCCGTCCCAGCACTTGGGATTCAAATTTCCGGATCTGCTGCCGTTTCCTGCCGGTATGGTCATACACCTGCCGGATCACACCCCGCATACAACGGTACGATGCTTTAATGTTCTCATCAAAGATCATGATATGGTAAATTCGCTGCAATGTCCGGCTCATAAGACGTGCCACCACACAAAGCTCTGCCTCCGAAAGCTTGACCCTCTTCTCCGGATAATAACCGGAAGGCATGATTCCCTTTTTGGCCATCAGCATCTTCCGTTCGATCACCGCCTCCAGCCGCTGATGTGCCGGGAAGGCTTTTCTTGCCGCATCCGGCTCCTCCGGACGATATCCCGACTTTGCAAAAATATAGGGATGCATCTGGGTGTCCAATGTATAATGAGATATAAATCCCAGAAAATAACTAATACCGATCTCCAGTCCCTGTTTGCTGGAAAGAGCTAACAGCTCCTCCATATAAACCTCAAAAAACCGGTTCACCTCTGATGTATGCAGACGGCTTCCCAGATTTACCTTGTGATGGACATGTTTCATAAAGGGATTAAAGAAAAACAGATCCGGTCCCTGACATCCCAGCCGGAACACCTCCTTATGCTTATGCACAAGCTCTGATAATCTGCCTCCGGTTTCCTCCAGTGCTTCCTCGCCAAATATTTCATGTGTTGCAAATGCAGGCATACGCTCCTCCATTCCTGTCTGACAGCCCCAAAGCCGTCATGACATCCTTTAGTATTCCCCACTACATTCCAAAATAATTCCTGATCAAAATCAGAAAAACAGCTGTCAATACCGCCAGAAAAACATGCGTCAGCTTCGCTTTCAGATATCCTGCAACCGAAAGCTCTGTGCCCTGTAACACACTGTAGGTCTGTGCCACACTGGAAAAGCCGCCAAAGGCAGAAAACCCACACGCAAAGATCCATTTGAAATCTGCCATCATGGGATATGTCTTTAAATATTCTCCACCGGTAGTAATTTCGATGATGCCCAGACCGATCATTTTTGCAAAAGCATGACACGGCACGATCTCCTCTACAAACTCTGCCAGAATGGAGAATAATATAATATAGCCACCAACCTTGGTTACCGTCACAAAAGAATCCATGATTGCTTCATCCAGTGCATTCATGACAGCCGGATGTTTTCCCTTGTCATAACTGCATTCTACCACATTTTGCCTTATTTGATAACTGTCCTTTGTATTTTTCTGCAAAAAAAGAACCGCATTCCATACGGCTGTTCCATATACTACCATCAGAACCAGCCACGGCTTTCTCATTCCAAGACAATATACCCCGATATATTCCAGCAAAAACATAGGACTGGCATTGTTGCAAAAGCACAGTATGTACTGTGCCTCCGCAGGCGTTACCGCATTCTGCCGCAGAAGATCCGCTGCTGTTTTTCCTCCCAGAGGATACCCGGACAGAAAACCCACCGCCATAGCATAACAGCCGTTTTCCGACAGCCCCAGCAGGCGGTGAAAAACCGGATAAAGATAATGTCCAATGGTCTGCGTGGCACCAATCTTCATCATGACACCGGAAAATACCATAAACGGAAAAAGTGCCGGCAAAACCACGGTAAACCACAGCAAAAGACCATCCCCGGAGCCCTTATTGACCACAGCGGGGCAAAGCAGCAGTACCGCCAGAACCAGACAGATATTGATCCACAAAAGCTTCTTTTTCACCGGAGGCTTCATTCCCGCTCCCCCCTCCGGCACATGATCCGGCAGAATATCACTGCCACTGCCGTACTGACCGTGGTTGCGATCAGTCCCGGCACCACGATGGCTGCAGGGTTGACTGCACCATACTGTGCCCGGTATGCGATCACACTGACCGGGATTACCTGCAGGGAAGAAATATTTAAGACCAGAAAAGTGCACATCTCATCACTTGCCTTTGTGAGCCTTATCTCATCCGGATCAATCTGCCGCCCCTCCCTGCGGGACATTTCTGACGCAAGTCTCTCCCGTTCCAGCGGTGCCAGCTCCATCATCGCCTTCAGTCCCATAGGAGTGGCCGCCCAGCCGAGTCCCAGAATATTAGCAAGAATATTTGCCGTCAGGTATTCCTGCACCGGATGATGCCTGGGTATCCTTGGAAACAGAAACGCAAGCACCGGCCGCAGTCCTCTTGTCATCCGATCCATGAGACCTGCCTGTCTCGCCACCTCGATGAGCCCCGTCCACATAGACATAATCCCAAGCATCGTGATTGCCATAGTGACCGCTTCCCCGGCACTGTCTATCGACGCATTACTGACTGCCTCCACCTGCCCTGTCACAATACCGGCTCCAAGTCCCAGAAGGATCATAAATCCCCATAAATAATTAAGCATAGACTGCCTCCTGTCAAACTCTCTGTAGGTAGTCTATGCTTACAATATCACTTTTAGTATTTATGATCTCCTAAATGATCAAAGGAAATGCCGTGGACAGAAGAATTATTCTTCATCATCCTCTGATTCTTCCTCATCGGAAGCTTCCTGCTCATCCTCTTCGAAATCCAATGTCACATACTCTCTGGACTTATCTTCAGCATCTTCCTCTTCGTCATCAAAGTCAAAATCCTCATACTCATCATCTAATTCCTCATCCGGCTCTCCCAAAAGCTTTTTGGTCAGATAATAAGCACCTGCTGTCATCACGGCGATGGACGTAATTCCCATAACACCTTTGAGTAATTTTTTCATGTCTGCTACCTTCCTTTCCTATCATTAATATGTGGTCAGCTTCTTGGTGATATGGAACAGATAAGGATCCAATCCCTTTTCCATATCTAAGGCTGCCTGAATATCATAATCTACAAACTCACCGTTCGTATAACCAACGACACGGTTTGTCTTTCCATCACAAAGAAGTTCTACTGCCTTTGCTCCCATAGCGGAAGCGTACACACGATCCTTACAGGTCGGATTTCCTCCACGCTGGATATGACCCAGTACAGTTGCACGGGTTTCTACGCCTGTAGCCTCTTCAATCATTTTTGCCATTTCAAAGGAATTACCAACACCCTCTGCATTGACGATCACATGGTTCTTTTTGCCAATCTTATGACGCTGCTGTATCTTCTCGATGATCTTCTGTATATTTCCATCATATTCCTCTGTGGTAAGAATATACTCCGCGCCACTGGCAATACCTGTCCATAATGCAATATGACCTGCGGTACGTCCCATAACCTCTACGATACTGCACCGCTCATGGGACTCTGAAGTATCACGGAGCTTGTCCATGGCCTCCATAGCCGTATTGATGGCCGTATCAAAACCGATCGTATACTCAGTACACGCAATATCCAGATCGATGGTTCCCGGTACACCTACCGTGTTGATACCAAGTGCTGCAAGCTTGCTGGCTCCCTGGAAGGAACCGTCACCGCCGATAACAACAATGCCGTCAATTCCATGCTTCCGGCAGATCTCGGCTGCTTTCTCCTGATATTCCTTCTCGCGGAATTCTTTGCAGCGTGCGGTATAAAGAATCGTTCCTCCAAGCTGGATGATATTGGAAACCGATAAAGTATCCATCTCCTCAATATCCTCCTCCAGAAGTCCGGCATATCCTCTCTTGATACCCATAACTCTGACACCATTTGCGATTGCGGTACGAACGACAGCACGAATGGCTGCATTCATTCCCGGCGCATCCCCACCACTTGTCAATACACCAATTGTTTTTACTGCACTGCTCATTTTGTCCTCCGTTTCAACTAATCGGAAATAAGGGGCTGCAAAATTCAGAGTCCGGTCTTACTTCCTCTTATTTTATCTTTAACGAATCATTTACATACTATTCATCGTACCCTCTATTGTACGTCATTCCATTGTTTTTTTCAACCCAAACAACAGATACTACCATTTAAAAATTAAAATCAGCGTCACTATAGCTTTCTCTCCTTCAATGCCGCTTCTATGATCCCTTCCAGAATATTTTCCCGGATCACCTGTCTTGCGTTTACATTGCGTCCCGGCGGAAGCTTTTTCATCTGTCTTTCCTCCTCCAGATAAACGATCACCTGATCTGTCCCGTCATATGGAGATAATTTCTCATATATCTGCTGTTCTCTTTCCTGAAAGTCTGCTAAATTTTTAAAGCGGAGCCACAGCTCACATGGAAGCATATCAAACGGAATAATATCCTGACAGATCACCTTTCCGTCTCTATCACCGCCCATATCAGCCCGGCCGCGGATAAATACCTTGGCATCCTCTCTGCACTGTTCTTTTTTCTTTTCATAAACATTCGGAAAGACAAGGATCTCTACAGCACCATATACATCCTCCAGCGTAAGATATGCCATAAGTTTATTTGTCTTTGTGTTCTTAACCGTCTTTGCCGTGATCATTCCGCCAATGATCACATTTTCCTTGTCATGCACCTGTAACATTTCCGTGCCGCCCTCTTCTTCCGGCTCCCTGACAAAATCCTGAGAGCTGCAGGTAGAATTTTTCCGGATCAGCTCCAGATATTCCTCCAGCGGATGACCGCTGATGTAGATGCCAAGGACTTCCTTTTCATAAGCGAGAAGCTCTTCCTTTTCAAACTCCTCCAATGCCGGATAAGACACATCATTTGCATGCTCCAGCTCCTCATCCCCCATATCAAACAGAGACATCTGACCGGACATGGAATCCTTTTTTTCCCGGTTTACACTGTCCAGCATGCTTTGATATACCTGAAGCTTCTGCCGCCGGTTTCCCTCCAGTCCGTCAAAGGCTCCTGCCTTAATGAAATTCTCAATGGAACTTTTGTTGACCTCTTTGCTGGTGAGACGACGCATAAAATCCTGCATGGATGTGAAACGGCCTCCCCGTTCCCGTTCCTCCACAATATTATTGATCACACCGGAACCAATGCCTTTAATCGCAGAAAGAGCATAACGTATCCTGCCGTCAGACACGGAAAAATAACTATAACCTTCATTTACATCCGGAGGCAGGATCTCAATATCCATTCGCCGGCACTCCATAACATACTCGACGATCTTATTTGTATTTTCTTTGACGGACGTCAGCAGAGAAGCCATAAACTCCACCGGATGATAGCACTTTAACCAGGCTGTCTGGAATGTCACCATACCATACGCTGCTGCATGGGATTTATTAAAGGCATAGGCAGCGAAGCTGATCATCTCATCATAGATCTTATTGGCAACCTCCTCGGAGATACCATTGGCAATGCAGCCCTTTACTCCTTCTTCCTCGTTTCCGTAGACAAAGTTCTTCCGCTCCGCTTCCATCACCTTTGCCTTCTTTTTGGACATGGCACGGCGCACCAGATCACTTCGTCCATAACTGTAGCCTGCCAGACTCCGGACGATCTCCATAACTTGCTCCTGGTAAACAATACAGCCATAGGTAGTTGCAAGAATCGGTTCAAGCTGTGGACAGTCATATGTAATGGAATCTCTGTTGCTTCTTCCCTCAATATATTGCGGAATAAAGTCCATCGGGCCCGGACGATACAGAGAAATACCGGCTACGATCTCTGCCATGTTCTCCGGCTGCAGCTCTTTCATAAACTGCTTCATCCCGGCACTCTCCAACTGGAATATTCCCTCGGTCCGCCCACTGGATATGAGTTTCCATACATTTTCATCCTCCAGATCCAGGCGGAGCATATCCTGATCACTCATACCACACATTTTGGCTGCATTTTGTACAACCGTCAATGTACGAAGCCCCAGAAAGTCCATTTTCAGAAGCCCCAGCTCCTCCAATGTGGTCATAGTATACTGCGTGGTTACATTTCCCTCAGATCCCTTCGAAAGAGGTACAAAATGATCCACCGGCTCCGGTGCGATCACAACACCCGCCGCATGAATGGAAGTATGACGAGGCAGTCCCTCCAGCTTCTGCGCCATATCTAACAGATATTTTGTCTGCTCATCCGTCTCATAAAGCTGACGCAGATCCGGATTCTGCTCGATTGCTTTGGCAATGGTAATATCCTTCTCCATGGGCACGGACTTTGCAATGGTATCCACATAGGCATACGGCATATCAAGCACACGCCCCACATCACGGATCACACCACGGGCTGCCATGGTACCGAAGGTAACGATCTGCGCCACATGATCCCGTCCATATTTCCCGGTGACATAGTCAATCACCTCCTGCCGTCTCTCATAGCAGAAGTCCACGTCAATATCGGGCATAGTCACACGCTCCGGATTCAGGAAACGCTCAAACAGCAGGTCAAACGCCAGAGGATCAATATTGGTGATCTCCAGACTGTATGCGACAATACTTCCGGCCGCAGAACCACGTCCCGGTCCCACGATGATCCCATGCTCTCTGGAATAATGAATGAAATCCCACACGATCAGGAAATAATCTACAAATCCCATATTTTTGATGGTATTTAACTCATAATCCAGCCGCTCCTGAATCTCCGGCGTCACATCCGCATAACGCCGGTGAATTCCTTCATAACACAAATGCTTCAGATACTCCCATGAAGTAAAGCCCTCCGGCACATCAAACTTTGGCAGCTTATATTTTCCAAACTCAATATCCACATGACATCTCTGTGCTATTTTGGAAGTATTTTCCACCGCTTCTCTGGCATAAGGGAAAAGTGCCAGCATCTCCTCCTCGGATTTCAGATAAAACTGACCACCCTCATACCGCATACGATCCTCGTCCTGCACCTTATGCTGCGTCTGGATACACAATAAAATATCATGGGGCTCGGCATCCTCTGCCCGGATATAATGCACATCATTAGTGGCAACCAGCTCCAGCCCTGTCTCCTGACTCATACGGAGAAGTCCCTGGTTTACCGTTTTCTGGGCATCAATGCCATGATCCTGCAGCTCCAGATAAAAATGATCCGGCCCAAAAATATCAGACAGACGAAGAGCTTCTTTTTTTGCCTCCTCATAAAATCCCTGTCTGAGATTTGTCGCCACGATTCCTGCCAGGCATGCACTCAGAGCAATAATCCCTTCATGGTACTTTTCCAGAACCTCCATATCCACGCGGGGCTTATAATAAAAGCCCTCCGTAAATCCAATGGAAACAATCTTCATCAGATTGGCATAGCCTGTATTATTCTCTGCCAGAAGCACCAGATGATTATAACGGTCATCTCCCCTGACATTTTCCCTGTCAAACCGGGAACCCGGTGCCACATAGACTTCGCAGCCGATCACAGGATTGATTCCCTCCTTTAATGCCGCCCGGTAAAAATCAATCACACCGTACATATTTCCATGATCTGTAATGGCAATATGCTCCATACCAAGCTCCCTGGCTCTTGTCATCAGCTCTCCGATCTTACAAGAACCATCCAGAAGAGAATACTCTGTATGTAAATGCAAATGCGTATATCCCAGATGTCATCCATTAAACGAAAAAGCCGTCTGATACAAGATCAAACGGCTCGTCATTTTCTACCATTATGCCTGTGATGTACTCAGATATTTTACAATATCATCCATAGCATTCTGTTCGTCATCTCCGTTCGCAGAAACAACAACTTCCTCTCCGGCCGCCAGTCCAAGGGTCATCATTCCCATGATACTTTTGGCATTGACCTTCTTGTCCTCCACCTCAACATAAATGCTGCTGGAATACTGGCTTGCCACCTGTACAAGAACAGCCACCGGTCTTGCCTCCAGACCATTCTGTATCTGAATTTTAATTTTCTTTGTAATCATGGTTACATTTTCCTCCTTTTTGAATCAGAGACTCCTCTCTTCTCTTTCAATTCATTTGCAATATTTCCCAATTTCCGCAGCCGGTGATTAACCCCTGATTTGCCAATGGGCGGATTGAGCATCTGCCCCAATTCCTGCAGTGATGCATCTGGATATTCCAGCCGCAGCTCTGCTGTCTCGCGCAATCCCTTCGCCAGCCCCCGTAACCCCATATTACATTCTATATATTTGATATCCTCAATCTGCTTCGCCGCTGCCGCCACGGTTTTCCCAATATTTGCCGTTTCGCAGTTCACCTGACGATTAACAGAATTGCGGACCTCCTTCACAATCCGTATATTTTCAAATTCCATCAAGGCCACATGTGCCTCTACTACATTTAAAAAATCAACGATCTGTGATCCCTCTTTTATGTACACCACAAAATACCTTTTTCTCCTGACGATTTTTGCCTCCAATTCAAAAAACGCCAACATCTCTCTGATGAAAGAAGCAAACCCCTCCGAAAGAACAGCGAACTCCAGATGGTAGGCCTTCTCCGGATCCGACAGGGAACCTGCTGCCAAAAATGCACCCCGCAAAAAGGCACGCTTACAACAGGTATTTTGTATGAGACGATGCTGATGCCCCAGACAATCACCTGTAATCCCACCTTGTTCATCCATCATTTTTAATGCTTTTAGTATAGATATAATCGCATGCCGTCCGATTACTTCAATATAATACTCCCGGATATTTCTATGAATATTATGACAACGGACACGAACCTCCACCGGATTATGAAATACACTATTTAATAACATATAAGATTTTCGGGCGACTGTCAAGTTTTCTGTGCGTATTCGTTACCATCCCTGCTGCGGCGTATCCTTCCATTCAGATCAAATAACGCTGCCAGCTCTGCGATCTGACAGTGTCTTGCCGATGGAAGCTGCCGCACAAGCTCCTGTTTCACACTACCGGAAAATGACATATTTTCCCTCCTTGCTGTGTGCTGTTCCTATTTTCCCTGCTTCCGGTCCTTCTCAATATCCCGGTGTTCCACCTTAATACTGTAGGGAAGCTGTTTCATATGCTTTGCCAGTGCATTGACAAGGGTAACGGACCGGTGTTTTCCTCCGGTACAGCCAATACTGATCAACAGCAGCTTCTTTCCCTCCAGAATATAATTCGGGATCAGAAACTCTACCATCTCAAACAACTGCTTCTCAAAAGTGACCGCCTGCGGGGAGGACATGACATAATCATAAACCGCCCTGTCGTTGCCGGTCTGCGGCTTCAGATCCGGAATATAATATGGATTTGGCAGGAATCGCACATCAAAGACAAGATCCGAGTCCTCCGGAATGCCATATTTAAAACCAAAGGAAAGAATCGTCACGAAAAAGTTCTCGTATTCGTCTTTTCCCAGAAAGATCTTATCAATTTCCTGCTTCAGGTCCCGCACAAGCATGTGGCTGGTATCGAGAATATAATCCGCCCGCTTTTTTATAAAGGCAAGCTCCTCCCGCTCCGCTTCAATAGCCTTATCTACTCTTCCCTGCAGGGCAAGGGGATGATTTCGTCTCGTTTCCTTATATCTCTTGATAAGTACCGAGCTGTCTGCCTCCAGAAACAGAATCTCATACCGCACCCCGGCTGCCAGCATTTCATCCAGAATATCATCCAGCTCCAGAAGCCCCTGCTGGTTACGGATATCGATTCCAACAGCAACCTTTTCCAGACTGTTTTCCTCCAGCATCATCTTGGACATTCTCGGTATCAGAGGTACCGGCAGATTATCCACGCAAAAGTATCCCATATCCTCCAGCATTTTCATGACAGAATTTCTGCCTGCCCCGGACATTCCTGTTACAATTACAAATCGCATACGAATCCTCATTCCTGTTATCTAAGATAATTTTTTATGCCACAAACGGCGTCCCCCATAAATTCTCTCAGACCCTTTTTACCTCCAGCTCCAGCTCTACGCCAAACTGTTCATAGACGGTTCTCTGTACATGCTCGATCACACGCATGGCATCCCCACATGTTCCTTTTCCTACATTTACCACAAAACCACTGTGCTTCTCTGATACCATTACATCACCTGACCGGTATCCCTTCAGCCCTGCATCCTGAATCAGCTTTCCGGCGAAATATCCCTCCGGTCTCTTAAAAGTACTTCCCGCACTACCATATTCCAACGGCTGTTTTTCTCTTCTCTGGGTATTTAACTGACGCATCTGCTCCTTGATCTGCTCCTCGTCCCCATGAGCAAACGCAAAGTCCGCCGACAAAACGATCAAATCCTTTTCCTGAATGATGCTGTGCCGGTATGACAGGTCCAGCTCCTCTGCCGAAAGCTCTCTGACGTCTCCCGCCTTTGTCATCACCCGTGCAGAAAGGATCACATCCCTGATCTCTCCGCCATAAGCCCCTGCATTCATAGTAACTGCTCCTCCCAGCGTACCGGGAATTCCTCCGGCAAATTCAAAGCCTGTCAGTCCCCGCTCGGCCGCCTGCATTGCTGCCTTCGATAAAAGAACTCCGCATCCCGCTGTCATGATCGTTTTGCCGGCTTCTGTACTTTCTCCTTCCCGAAAGGAAATTTCATCAAATCCCCTCAGAGAGATCATCACGCCCCGGTATCCTTCATCAGATACCAGAAGATTACTTCCATTACCAAGGATAAAAAATGGTGTTTCTGTCTCCCGGCAAAGAAGAAGCAGTTCCTTTAGCACAGACTCACTGCCTGGCTCCACAAAATAATCTGCCGGTCCGCCAATGCGAAATGTCGTATGCGCCGACATAGGCTCCTGCAGACGTACTGCCTGCTCTCCCGCTATCCTCTGTAAATCTGCTAACTGAACCATATTTTCATTCCTTCCATACTTTTCACCTGCGTTGCAACTTTATGATATATAACAAAAAATCCTTGCTGCGAATACCCGCTGCAAGGACTCATAGCGTGCGCGAGAAGATTCGAACTCCCGACCTTC
>ENA-UOJA01002857-UOJA01002857.1-human-gut-metagenome-genome-assembly--contig:-C19-NODE-2857-length-11055-cov-8.369909_pt1 | contig 11055 bp, 9 predicted proteins | sample MGYA00242337_ERZ723884 | MGnify/ENA metagenome assembly ERZ723884
GCTGCTTGTCATACGTCTGCACGGGACTGCCCGACAATACTATTATCTCTCCCTGGATGGAAAGGGGACTCACATAAATACGCCCCTGCTGTTTGTTACTCTTTATTCCCATAGTTATAATATGTCAAAACCAAATCTCTGTTCTATCTGCTGCATTTCCCCTTCAACCGGAATGAATACCCGGCAAATGAAGGCAACGGACCTGCTTACAAAGCCGAAGTCTGAACCGACCCCGTGCTGGTTCCCGTTGTCGATGTGGATGGCAAGCCTGTTTCCGTCCACATACTCAGGCGTCCAGAGGTTGTCCGCCGGAACATTGCCGCTGTCACGGAACCACTCCACTTCGGTGACACCGTCCGCCATCACATCATCCGTTATGTCAATTGTACCATAAAAAACGCGCCCGGACATTACCGTATCCACACCGCCTATGACGAATGCCTCCCCGCCTGATAGTGAGAGCTGGAGCGAATACCTGCTGTCGCCCTCAAGGAGTCCCCATGAAGGGGAGTTCCACTTCGGTTCGTCGGTTGTCTTATCTGACAGACACCCCCACTTGCAGCCAAGGTGGTAGACCGTATGCTGTTCCAGCAGGGTATATTCGTTGCCGGAAGGCTTTGCCAGCTCGTATTGCACAAAACGGTAAGGAGCACCGCTCTGGGCCGTTTCCAGAGACCAGATACCCCGGTCTACCTTGTTGGGAATGACATCGCCGTTGTGGTCGAGTTGGTAGAATTTCTCGGCAATGACTGTCTGTGCCATGACGCCTGTCTCATTCTCGGAAATCGGCAGCTTTTCAAGTGCCTTGGTACGGGGAAATCTGCCGATGCTGATTGAGTAGTTGTAGTCCTCCAATATCGGCTTATACACGTTGGACAAAAACATGATGCGCCCCTCACGTGAAGAAATCATCCACGACTGCGCCCGACCGTTGAAGCCGCCCTCTTCAGGAAGCGTACTGTTACCCCTGCGGGTTACGTTGTAACCGGCCAACGGCGGATAGTTCGTGCCTCCAGGCACTTCGCTGTCCGGATAGAGCACGACCGTTATGCTGTTCTCCTGCGCATTGGTGGTAAGAATACGCATCCAGCTTGTATAATAGTCGGAACCACCCGTAAGCAGTGTGTTAATGATGGAGAAGCAGACATCATTCTCCTGGAACTTCATGAAGTCGAAATCCGTGCGTTTCTCTATTTTCAAACGATAGGTGCTCTCTCCCAAATCCTCCACGGATTTTATCTTACCAATCTCGGTAAAGGAGTAGTCAGATTCCATTCCTTGAATCTGATTGATAATAAGGTCAAGCACTGACAGTGAACCGCGGACTTCCAACCGTTCTACCTGTGCCCGACCATCAGGAAATATCCCAGCACCCTTACCGGCAATCATACTGTCTACGAACTCGCCGAACTCGCCGCCTGCGAGGAGTTTAAGCAAATAATCTGTAGAGTCCGAGTGTTCTTTACTTAAGGCTCTTTTCGCAATCTCCAATAAAGTACGTAAAGAGGATAATACGTTCTTATCTGTTAGGGGCCGTTCATCATATTTTTCTAGAACAGTAACACTGCCAGCACCACCTCCATTTATAGTAGCCTGCATAGAACTGATCTGCCCCTCAATCTTATCTTCCCATTTTTCAGTCAGATAGTTTGATACGACACACGAAAGTTTTCCAGTCTTCAGATTCTTTTCTGTAGAAACAATACGAATAATTCTACTGATATTACGCGACGGTATGCTTACAGTTATCAAATCCCCACACTCTAAGCCACCCTTTTTCCTCATATAACGATAATCCACATCAAGAGTAAACTTTACCCTTTTTTGCGAATTAAAAGCAAGCCAATCCGTAGCTTTCTCACGTAACTTTGATATTGCAGCTTGCTTGTATGACTCTCCGAGACGAATACCGGTAAAATTAAACTCCTCACCACCTCTCAAATGTTTGGCCGCTGATGGGATAAGAGGTCTGCTTTGGGTTTCCGGGTCAATGGGAGCCAATTCATCTTCTTGGTAGATTAGGGTTATTTTCTTATTAGAATTATCCCACTTAAATTCAAAGGATTTTCCCATTAAATCTCCTGTGAGAAAATTAATACGCGCATCATCGCCAATAGCCAATTCGTCGATATTAAAATCAATATCACGGCATATAAACTCACGATAATTCTCCCCCGTAGGATTCTCAACAAAACCAGTAAAAGAGGGATGAATATCATCAAAGACAATCTTTTTCTCAACTGCCCGATTGGTTTCTGAAAAGTTTTCCAAATACTTTTCGGGCAACATCAAACGTCCTTCTTCATCGCCTTCCCCTAGAGCCATATTCTTTGTTCCACCAACTGGATATACACGGGTAGTAACATCACCACTATCAACGTTGCTTTGCTCTACCTCATACAATCCGCCACCTTGCCCTTGTGTAAATGTCAGATTTCTTTCATTTTCAATGCGTGATACATAATTTATCGTATGGTCATGTACATAATACTCATAGCCATACGCCGAAGCCAGCTCTGATAATAAACTACGGCAATCTATCCCGTCAAATGATAATGTCATATATTCCGTATCAGGAATATTGCCAAGCTGCCATCCCGTATCTACCCCTAAAGGATTATCATCTGTCTTATTGACATTCCATATCAACAATTCCAACCAATCCCTCAATTTTCCCGTAAGAGTAACGCGAGTGCTTTGGGTTATCTTATTGGTTAGAATCTTATCTATTAAAGTATATTCCGGTGCTTCAAATAGGTATGTTGTAGTATGATTCACAGAACTTTTATCGGCAAATTCAGATGCACGATTAATTTTATATTTTATTCCGCCAACCCTTATAAAATCCCCCTCTTGAATATCAGGAATGGTATCAGTAACCACAGTTACCGATACTTCATTCTTATTCATTATGCCATTAGCCAATATAGCATCATCAGATGCAATACTGGCTACCTTGGTATCAATTCCAGAAACTACACGATATACCTCTAAGATGTCAATCATTGTTGCATTACCCTACATTTTAAATCGAATTCCAATACATGCTTAGTCCGCACTGTAACGGTTATTCCATCTTTAAAATATATCTCCAGACGTTCATTACCTTTCAAAATCAAATTTCTGAGTCCTGGACTAATACATAATGCCGAAAACTGACTCATGCTCGAATACAACCATTCCAGGCTATTTCCCAACATAGTACATTTTAATGTCAATGTGGTAGGCTCACGGTATTCATTTTGCATATATGGCAAAGTTGTACCTATCTCTATCCGCTTTCCAACAGTCTCAACATCAGAACGAGAAGATACATAAATCCCAAAATCTGCATTTAAAGAATAACCATCCATTACGTAATTATTCCCACCTGACGGATTAATTCCTATTTCTGCCGGAATATAGCTTTGTTGCCAAAATTTCACTTGCACAATAGCCATATTTAAAGAAACGTATTCTTCTACAGAAATCTCATCCTTACAGATAACATTGAAGCTACCAAATCCGGTCGATAAGCGCCTGCATGAAATACAAGCCTTCTTTAGCTTATCTAATTGGGATTTTACATTTTCAGAGCGAACCACCAAAGATAGAACTAAAGTCCGACCATCCAGTTCAATATCTTCTGCATCAACAAACGGTTCAATACTGGTTCCCCAATTATATTCCGTTGTTCCTTTACGCTTAGGAAGGTCAAATACTCCTGATATGGCAATACAATCTTTTGAATCTTTTGTCTGACCTACATAGGGGAAAGCATCGTAAGAAGATATATCTATATCGTCAAGTTTATAACTCATAAGTGTTTCCTTTCCGAACTATTAAATCAGCTCCCGTACAAGTTGCATTACCATATAAATAAACCGTAATATGAGCACCGCTGCATTCATCTACATAAATATGTGCAGTATCCAAAGCATCTATAATCAAGCGTGCCCCATTGGAAGCCCGAATATTCAGCTTTGTGCTATCAGCAGCCCATATTCGGCACATCATTCGTTCTGTTATTTCCACTACGGCATAACACTTCCCTACAAAGGCTATTTCCTTTTGGTTTTTCACATTTACTGTTTCATCGGCATACAATCCTTGTCCGTGCATCATATCTCCAAAATTAGAGCGAAGAAATACACTTGACGGAGTGTGTCTTGAAAGGCAAAACTTAATATTATCAAAAAAGCATCTGAGCATATCAACCCTAGACTTTGTAGCTGCTAATTCTTGTAACCCTTCACTGCAGGCTCCAGCAGCACCCGCTAATAATGCAATTCGTTCTTTCAGTTCCATACTATCCTCTACCATTATAGTTTTTAGTGTTTTTTCTTATTTCATCAAGCTTTGTTTCTAATGATTTAATACCCGTTTTCAGTTCTTCAACAAGAGTTTCGGTATTATCTGCCGTTGCTTTTGTATTATTGTTTATTTCAACAATCTGCACATAAATATTAGCTATATTGGCAAGCTGCTTCCGGCATTCTATAAAATGCTCATGGCTCAAATTAAGCAAAGAACGTATATCTAAAGCAGACATATTCCATAGACCTACAAGCTGGGAAGCAGTCCCCTCAGTTACCGCAGCCTGCAGTTCACCAGTAACGCCATTCTCTATTTCATCTTCAATATCATCGTTTATAAGTCCGAGACGTTCAAGTATAGCCTTATATCTTCCAAGACTATTCATTATCTCATCCTTCCCCTTTTGCCCTGCCGCAACAATTTGATCCATCTCCCAATTAGTAATTTCAACTCCTCCAGCCTTTAATGGATCAACAGCTTCTGCCATAGCCTGAAACATGTCTTCCATAGCATTTTGAATTACAAGAACATCGAACTGTTTAGCTATGACATTCTTCATCAAGTCATTTATCTTTTCTTGTATAGCTTCTTTGCCGTTATCAAGACCATTACATAATCCGTCGACAATACTCGAAGCCATATCATTGGAAAATGAATACAAATCAGTCGTTGATAATTCGTCTACAATCCCCTGCTTTAGTTCGTCTATCTTATCCCTATAATCCTCTATTTGGCTTTCCCAATCAGCAATCTTCCCGTCATCACGTTTTTTGGACCTTTTGCTTTGTTCCGCAGCTATCATACCCTCTGTTTCAATTATCTTTTGCTGCAAGTTATTTACCTGCTCTATCTGCTTGCTATATTTCTCACTGCCGATAGCTTTGGCTGTTTCACGTTCCAACTGCCGATATTGCTTTTCCAAGTTTTTCACATTCTCTTGGTGTTGTTTAATTGCCCGATTAGCCTTACGACTTCTTCGGTCAAAGACATCAAATGCAGAAGATATAAGCCCAACGGCACCTGAAATCATAGTAGCTGGATTCATCGTAGCTATTTGAGCAGCGGAGCTAACCATTTTTGAAATGTTACCAAGTAACTTTTGGGTTTCTTCATCCCCTGCTAACCCCATATTCTTTAAACCACCTATGACCGAATCAAAACATTCGTTCACCATTCCAAGCACTTCGGAAGTATCACCAAATATTTCTTTTAAGGATGCTTTCTTTTTAGTCTTATCAGCCTCTTGCTGATATTCTTTTATATGACTAACCAAGCTACGGAACGGGTTACGGGATTTGATTTCATTCTCCGCATCTTTCAGTTTCTCCAAGACCTTATCCAGGTTAATAGGGTCCAGCTTCAAATCTTTAGCTTTCGACTTGATTATCTGAATAAGATTTTCTATTTCGGAAATGGTAAGGTTATCCAAATCACCGAACAATTTTACCCATTCATCCGACTGCATCAACATCTGTGCATTTAACTCATTCAAAGCTTTTTCTTTGCCTTTGGTTAGTTTATCTACCAATTCCTCATTTCCTGCTGCTTGAGCAATCTTTTCATCCCATTCTTTGGTTATAGTGTATTCGCGGCTCTTATAATCATCAAGTTGGGCAATAAGGGCATCGTATTTTTCCTTGAGTATTTTTTCTTCATTCATCAGATTCTTAACTTGAGCTTCAGAATACATATTACTCAATAAGTCTTTCTGCTCTTGTGGTAACTGCTCTATGGATGTAGTTGTAGGCTTGAAAACTCCCTTTTCATTATTCTTCTTACCTTTATTCCTTTCCTCCCATTGTTTTTTTTCGATTTCTTGTTGAGCCTTTATCAAAGCTTCTCCATGTTCTTTTATCGAAAACAACTCTTTCTGAAAATCCAAACGGCGCTGAGCTTGATACTTTTCTTCTCCTTCTTCCATTGCATCAATTCTCATCTGTTGCAAATCCATTGAAAATTGTTCAAACAGTTTTCCCTGTTCTTTTTTTGCATTCTCAATATCGCCTTTATAATCTTTTTTATCCGGTTCTGTATTAACCACAGTTGTGCCGGTTGTCGTAGTAGTCGTAGTGGTCGTACCAGTATTGACAGAAGTCAGACCTTTGATAAACGGAGCAAATCTCTTTTTTGCTTGATAGATATTATATTCGGTCGAATAAACGCTTCTGATATATTCATCCAAAGCCTCCACAACCTCATCATTTAATTCTTTTGCATCTTTGGCAATGCCATTTACTAATTCTCGTTGTAAATCCCAAAACACTTTTCGATTTCCAATACCGGCTCGTTGAGCTTCTGTCACTTTATCTACAATATTCTGAACTGTCAATTCTACTAATCCATCGTTGTTTGAATATTGTGAAAGCCCCTTACGTAAATTCTCCAACTCATCAGCCTGCTTCTTTACTCCAGATGTAGCGATTTCATCGGTAGCTTGGTTTTGTATCTGTAAGGCAATCTTTTCTTTCAATGAAGCATTTATACGGTCATAAGCACTCTTAATTTCTTCTGCAGAAGATTTTTCAGTAAGCATATTACTAAGATAACTTCCATACTGTCCGTTTATCAGGTTTATCACTTTCCTTCTTTCTTCTGTCCCTTCCTTAGCGCGAGCCAATGCCGAAAATACATCATCCAGTTCTCTTTTCTCTTTCAACTGTAATGCTATACACTCATTATAAGACTCATTTAATTTCCTATTTGCCTTCTCTGCTTCACTAACGTATGTTATATGCTTATATATAGCATATCCTAAAGCTGTTATGGCTGTTGCAATAAGCACATAAGGACTTTTAGCCATTATAGCATTCAATGCTTTTGTTTTCATGGCAAGTATTTCCTTTGCCTTGCTGACTATATTAAGCCAGTTTGCTTGAAGCTGCATCGATAGGGTCCACCCTTTAGCCAATCCTTGTTGATACAACTCTGCTTGCGCAGCGAGCAATACCGCAACACGATAGCTTCCCCACGCCGTAGCACCTACTACCAACAAATCTTGCAAGGTAGATAATGTGTTTACCAAATCCCCATTAGAAAACGCATTATTAAAACTTTCAGCAATATCGGCAACTTGCTTCATTATTTCCTCGCCCATCGGCCGGAGTGCCGCAGTTATATTATTACGAAGAAGTACCAACTGATTTTCAGTACTATCATTCATCTTTTTAAAAGCAGTTTCCGCAGCTCCAGCGGAATTTCCCAACTCCGCCAAATCCTTAGAAGCTCCCTTGGCATTCTTTCCGGTAAGAGCCAATGCAGCTTGCAATGCTTCATCAGTACCAAGCAACTCTTTCATCTTGGTTGCAGAACCATCAGCTTTATCGTAAATCAACTGTAATGCTTCTTGGAATGTACGGCCTTGGAAAGCTGCATCTCCGAGTTGGTTAGCTGTACCAAGTATAGCAGCACGTATCTTTGTCATGGCTTCCGATGTCGGTACACCTTGCTTAGTTATAGTAGCCACAGCAGCCAGTACATCATCAAGGCTTATGCCAAATGAAGCAGCAATCGGTGCTGCTTGGGCAATGCTTGTGCCAAGTTCCCCAAACGTGGTCTTACCTAAACGAACCGTAGTAAATAGCTTATCGGACACGGATTTTGCTTTATCTGCCTGCATACCGTAAGCATTCAAGATAGTAGTAATGGCATCAGCAGCCGTTGCAGTTTCAGTCAGACCGCCGGTAGCCGCCTTAGCGGACACCTCTAAAATTTCCATACCATTTGCTCCATCATGGCCGGCAGACACGATTTGATACAATGCTTTAGCCGCTTCATCACCGGCAATAGGAATATCACGAATCATATCCATAACACGATTCATGTATTCTGTCAAACTACCGTCTACTTCTTTAGAAAGAGTAGCAACTTCAAGCATGGCTTTCTGAAAACGTTTTTCAAAATCGTATGATTCTTTGGCCGCACGAGCAAAGGCTATCCCTGCACTGATACCGATACCTCCGAACACATCAAACGATGTAATTTCATCAGCCATCGCCTTTATTATACCAATAGCTTCCCGACGACTCTTATAAAGTCCGGTATTATCTATGCCTGTAGCAAAATATAATGCACCATCTTTATTCTGAATACCCATAATTCATTTATTTTTAAAATATAAGAAAGCCCCATATCTTCACAGACACGGGGCATCAACCTCTAAAAACAAGACATGAAACAATGTTTCAACATTGTAATATATAAAAACAGGCATTATTTCGCTTTTGCGCCTTCAATATCATAGTACCTCTTCATTCGAATTGTTTTTGTCGGATCATCAAAACTTGGTAACTCAACCCATTCATAATCCACCCCTTCGGTTTCTCCATCTTCATCAACTGTCCGGTTTCTTTCTTTCATCACAGAAGCATATTCCTGCATCATTATTTCAATCAAGGAATAACTGCTTTCCATTGTTTCCATATAAGTCAATCCTAACGAATCATGCACTATAACTAAGAATCTTGCTTGACTGTATCCTGCCAACTTTGCAGATTCTTCTGAGCGGCTATTATCTCCGTCTCTCCCAATGGGCTCACGTTCTGAAGCATCGTGATAGAGTCGCAAAAAGGGAAGTAACCTATTCTAAAGAATATGGCATTGAGAAGTATTCGTATATCTTCCCATGTGGAATTATCTATAAGAACATTGCGAAACCATGCCGGTGGCTCCGACGGCTTATTATGAATGCCCAAACATACAATATCAAGAAGCAGCTCTCCATACTTATCCATCATAACCGGAAAATCACTAGTCGGCTCATCAGACTTGACAATCATCTTATCAAGGTCTGCCGGATCTATTTCAAGCAAAAGAGGTCGCAACTTAAACCATGTCCTAACCGTTATCGGACGTATGACTATACTATCCCCGACTTCCTTTCCTGCCGGAATAGATTTTCTCTCGCTAAAATCAAATGGTATCTTGACTGGTTGCTCCGTTATGGAAGCCGACTCCAATTTAAACAAATTCTTTATGCTCATAAATTTATCCAAAGGGGCTATCCCGTTGTACTTCCGGGAAAACTCCATAATATTCGCGACTATTATAGAATTGTTTCGCCCCTATCCATCAAAAGTTTGTTTCTATAGGCGGACTCGAACCGCCGACCTCATTATACAATGCGCTCTGCCGACTGAGCTATATAGAACCATAGTTATTACTTGGATGCGGTTTTGGCCGCCTTAGCTTTAGGCGCCGCATCAGTAACTTCACGCATAAAGGCAGTTTTGGTTTCCCCTTTTTCTGTAATAGCTGCCTGTACGTACACACGAACCAATAACAACTCTGCCTGTTCTGCGCCCGGAGCCTGTGAAATCTTAGCTGCTATCTTACCATTGACAACAGTATAGACTACTTTCTTTCCTTTTTTGGGCAATGTTTCGCATTGGAATGTCTTATTGATTGACGGAATATCCGTAGGCTTATTCCAAACATCCTTTGGAGATAATTCTTCCCCTTTGTCAACGGTTCCACCGGCAAGCAATGCTATTGTATCATTACTTGGAGTAGGAATAGAGAACTCAATATAATCAGTGGTATCTTTTACAAATTCCACATATAATGGTTCGGTACTGCCTTCAATGTCTATCTTCACTTCCTTAGGGTCTGCAAAGTTGAAAGCAACACTACTTTTGGTGGGTAAGGGAAGTGTGGTAAAATCCGTTCCCGGCACTCCATCACCAACATCTGCAATTCTAATCGCGCCTACGCCCATAGCAATAGGCCTTACCGTTTTTGTTTCTGCCATAATCAATTATCCACTTTTACATTAAATCGAATATTAGTACACATAAATCCCTCTTTTAAATCCGGTATCGGAATACTTAGGAAATCCTCTATTTCTCTACAATTGCCATCATCGCTATTTATCGAAGCAAGAGCCTTACGTACCATACGTTTTAACTCTTTCATACGTTGACGCTGATACATTCCATTATGCTTCAAAGGAACAAACACATTCACATTTACAGGGATTTTATTAATGAAATCCAACTCCGTTAATGATAGATGATTAATTACGATATGTTCGTCCTTAACACCGGCCTCAGATTTGTCTTTATATATGGCAATTCCAGTACCGGCAGCTTCTATCGCTTCATATACGAAATCTATTACATCAAATTCATCCATAAACTAGATTTTTTCAAATACCCTAATCAATGCCTTACGCAAATACTCCTGACATTGGATATATCCCGTAGTAGCCACATCTTTTCCTTTGGCTTCAACATGAACCGCATATTCCATACCGGCAACACCAATCAGTACGTAACTGCCTTGATAAGCCAAAGAAATATCTTCGGCCAACTGTCTGGCTTTGGAAATACCAGTATCACCGTCATTCCCTTTACCGCTTTTCTCAAAGTTTTCAGAAACGGTTTCTCCATCCATAGCTATTATATAACCTACAGAAGAACGAAGATTGCCTGTGCGGTCTGTATAGTTACCCGATTTACGGGCCACTTCTACAAATTTTTCTCCGGCAGCAGAAAGTAATTTAAAAATCCTTTCTTCTGCTCGTTCTTGGAATTTGTCAAACCAGCGGTCTATATCCGCATCCGAAAACAAAGGCGTCAGTCCTGATTTCATACATTTATAATTGAATGGGATTGATACGGTTCCCAGCAAATTATATCCACATCAACATTAAGAGAAGGAACTTGTAAACGCAAATATTTAACATCAATATCAGGACGGACTTTAGTATACCTCAAATCCGCAACCTATAGGGTTTAGTGGGATTTTGCTTGCAAAGCGACA
>ENA-UOJA01002862-UOJA01002862.1-human-gut-metagenome-genome-assembly--contig:-C19-NODE-2862-length-11047-cov-5.807223_pt1 | contig 11047 bp, 10 predicted proteins | sample MGYA00242337_ERZ723884 | MGnify/ENA metagenome assembly ERZ723884
GATGCGTCAGACATGTTTTTTTAAAGTCCGAGGGTTGATGAAAAAAAGGTTCTGAATGGGTTGACGTTCAAATATCAAGCAAATGCCGGGCTCGCAGTTCGGCGGCTTGCGGTGCGGTAGCCGCACCCTCCTGAGCCGTTACCCAGCTCGCCACCGCATTTCCGAGCAGCACGGCCTCAGCGAGCGTGAAGCCGCTGGCCAAACCTGCAAGCACGCCGCCCGCATGCGCATCGCCGGAACCAATGGTGTCGACGACATGCACCGGGAACCCCTGCAAATGCGAAACTTTGCCCGCCTGCGCCGCATAGGCGCCGCGCGCACCGTCAGTGACAATCACTGATTGAGCTGTCAAAAGCGACAAAGCCGCCGCCGCTTCGCGGGGCGTTGCCGAAGGCGCCAGCGTCTTTGCTTCCTGAGCGTTCACCTTCAGAATGGTGTTGGCCGAAAGAATGGCCGAAAACATCTCTTCAGGAATGCTTCCCGAGCAAGGGCCCGGGTCAAAGAGAATCTGCGCATCGGGGCGCTTCTCGGCGAGGAGCGCTTCAATGAAACCGGCATTGCGGGCGTCCGCCTGATACCCCGAGAGGTATATGAGATCTGCGCACTGAAGGTCGATCTCGTCAAGCCACTCGGGCTTAAAGCATTTTTCCACGCCCGACATCGATACGAAGGTGCGTTCGCCGTCGGGCTCCACAAATGAGAGGCACCAGCCGTTGTCGCCAATGCCGCGGAACTCGCGCACCGTGAAACCTCGTGCACGAAAAGTTTCCCGCACGCGGTCGGCAATCATGCCTTCGCCCACTGGAATCAGGGCGTCAAAATCAATGCCCAGTTTGGCAACGGCATCCGCTGCGTTGTAGGCGCAGCCGCCAACCACCTGCTGCCGGCTTGAACCTTCGACATCTTCACCCGAAAGCGGCAGACGGGGCACATGCACGATCACGTCGACGAAGGCGCTCCCGATGATGAGAATGCGTTTGCGGACGTCGAGCGCGTCAATGAGTTCAATGATGCTGCGCATTGCGGTCGCCTATGTCCTTAAAGCGTGAAAACTGCACGAGTCTTCATGACGCCCTGAGCCAGTTCGCCGAAATGGAGGCCGTTCGTTTTTTCCAAAAATTCGACCGTCTCAGCCGCAATCCCGCCGATGCCGCAATGCGCGCCGCAAATTGCAGCGGCCATGCAACCGATGGTATCGGTGTCCCCGCCCATATTGGCGGCGATTTCAGCAGCTTTCTTCGGGTTCTGTGCCCAGAAAGCCAGCGCGAGTGCAGCGGTCACGGACTCGCTCGTCATCGTGCCGGTGCCGATCACGTCATAGATAAAGCGTGAAACCGCCTCGTCATCGTAAGCCTCGCGGCGCTTGAGGACGAGTTCTTCAAACACTTCAAGGCGCGCCAGAATGCTTGCGGCCCAGGTTGGTTCTCCCTTGGCGGACGCTATCGGGAAAATGGTTTTCACATCGGCGAGCGTCTGCTCCCAGCTGCGGCCCGCCACGCCGCTGGCCACGGCCTGCGCCACCATTGCAGCGCCGGCAATCGTCACGTCGGTTGAATGCGTCACACGGCTCACTCGGGCAGCGGCCTCGGCGATTTTTTCATGTTCGCCGGCTTCGATCAGACAGCCTACGGGAGCGATGCGCATTGCCGCCCCGTTGGTGAGCGAAAGTTTGGTGACCGGAAGGGCGTCTTCCCCTTTGACCCACGCAAGGAGCGAAGCCTTGGATGACGGTCCGAGCAAATTAATCTCAAACCCGTTCATGGACTCAACCCAGGCAATCAGATCCTTGGCGAGCGTCTGCACCGGCGGCACCGTGCCCGCCGCTTCAATGGCATTGAGCACCACGAAGGCCTGCGCAGAATCATCGGTGTAGTGTCCGGCCTTGAAGTAGCAGGCCACGATGTTGTCGGCGGGACCGTCGAGAAATTCGGTGATGCGGCCGAAACGTTCGCGCACCTTGGCGCGCGGCCAGAGCTCGCCCGGGACGCCGAGCGCGTCGCCGAGCACCATGCCGGCAAGCGCGCCGGCAATGCGGTCTTGAAGCTGGGACATAAAGACGGGAGAGGAAGTTGAAAACAGGGCCATTGCCTAGGCTGCATACCGAACAAAATCCCCAACACTAGGGTTATCGTTTAGGTGTTGCATCTTGGCGCGCCGGAGAATACCAAAATCGGTATAGATAATCCACTACACTTGGCGCGTGACCGGCATGTGCAAACAGCTCCGATGCTCTGCCCGCATGCTGCTCCGAGTCGTGTTTGTATTTATCGTGGCCAAGCAGATTCCCGTTCGCTTCCGCTACCGCATTGAACGTCGTCAGGCACGTTGGAACGTCGTGTTCCCGGAGCTCTCCTCGGCGAACTTCACTGCGGACTCGCCTGCGCAGGCCCGCACGGAAGCCCCCGAAAAGGCGCTGACGGCGCTCGCCCGCCTGCTGCTTAAGAGTTCTGAAGCCGTCCCCGTCTGCCAAAGGGCGCATGCGGGTGAAGGCGAAGCCGTGCTGCCGCTTTTTGCGCAGGGAAAGGCCCGCTTTATTGAACGGGCGTGGGCGCTTCAGGTTCAAGCCGCCGATGTTGCCCGCGCACTGGGCATTACGCGTCAGGAAGCCGCGAGACTCTTTGATCTCGCGCATCCCACAAAAATCGATGCGCTCTCCAAAGCGCTCGAAGTGCTGGGGGCTCAGCTCGATCTGTCGCTCTCGCTGCTGCCCCAAGGTCCTTCGCCGCTGCTCAATGAAAAGCCCCGGCGCGGACGAACACCAAAGTCAGCCGCGGCTGCCGATGATGCCGCGAGCACCTGAGGCAGATCAGCCGCAGCGGTCTTCAGAGGCTGGTGAAAGCGCTCTTAGTAAGGTTTCGAGACGGTTCGTCTTCGAGTCCTTCAATAAAGATATTGAGATTTTTATCAATCTTGACCACACCCGCCGCATTGTGTGCGGCATCGTTTTCAACCATCCCTTTGCCGACAATGTAGTGGATGCCGCGGCGCTCGGAATACCATCCTGAATGGTAGTGCCCGCTGAAGACTGCAAGCACCCGACGGCTTTGCTCCAGCACATCCACCACCTCGGCCGCATTGCGGATGAAATAGCCGTCCGGAATCTTGCCCGCGATTTTGCCGTGACTCGAATCCCAGAAATTCAAAAGCTGGTGAATGAAAACAATCACTGGTTCTGATCCCTCGGCGAGCACTTTGCGAAGCCACTCCACTTCGAAGTCCGGCACCATTGACACGCTCCATTTGAGGTTGCCGTCCGAATAGTGTTCTCCGGCCATCGTGTTGTAGCAGGCGTCCAGCACGATGTACTTGATGCCGCCCTTGGTAAACGCATAGTGCGTCAGGCCCTTCATTTCGTCTGAGTTTTCAGTGTGCGCCAGAAAATCCTCAAGCGAAATTTTGTCAAAGTCATGGTTGCCGGCGACATGGAAACGCGGCCCGGGAAACTGCCGGAATTCCGTTTCGACCTCGTCGAGCAGCCCCACCGTCTCCGCCCGACTGCCTGTCTTTGTGCAGTCTTTGAAGTCACCCAATTCAATCGCAAAGTCAGGGCGGCGCTTATTCATGAACGCAACGGCTTTGCGGAACTTCTCGAGCGACAAATCAAAGTACTCGTGGTGGGCAACACCTTCCTCATCCCAGAAATCGGGGGATTTGCGGCAGTGATGTACATCCGTCGCCCAGCCGAAAGATGAGATAACTTCGGCATCAGACGGAAGCGTTTCGCCGGAACGAACGAAACCCCAAGGAGAAAGCATGAGCAGTCCCATGGAGGACTGCAGTAAGACGCGGCGCTGCATGTTCGGCCTCTTGGCAATTGAAACGCCGGAATTATCTGCCCGCGTGATGTCTGTACCGTGACGCCGCCATGAATAGTTCATGATTCCAATCGATGCGCTGCGGCGCTCTCGTCTTCAAAATGCAAAAAAGCGGCAGAAGAAGACTTTTCCGTCTTCTGCCGCCGCTTTTCGATCAAGCGCGTACAGATCAGCTTGCTCTTGCAGTTTTACTGCAGGCGGCCGAGCGTCTTACCCGATTCAATGGCTTCAATGAACGCCTCGGCGCCTAGATCGTCATAGCATTCGAACGGCTGATGAATCCAGGGGCTGTCTTCGAAATAAACGCAGTGCCAATCGGGCTTAAGAACGGAGTGCGCCTTCCACCAAAGAACAGCCACGCGGATTTCCGTGATGGCCGGATAACGCTTCTTCAGGTGCGCCACCACTTCCTGAATCGTCTTGCCGGAATCGACCATATCGTCGACGAGCAGCACTTTCCCTTTCAGTTCGGCGAGTCCTGTCATGCAGTCAGCAATGTCGAGATTGCTTTGCACGGTGCCCTTGGCTTCGCGGTACGAGCTCGTTGCGAGAGCCGCGAGAGGCTTGCCGTAGATACGGCTGAAGAAATCGCCGGGACGCATGCCGCCGCGAGAGAGGCAGATCAGGCAGTCAAACTGCCAGCCGCTCTTGGCGACCTTATAGACGAGCTCTTCGTTCAGACGGATGTACTCGTTCCAAGAGTAGGTGATATCGGACATGGGTGGTGTCGAAAAGAGGGAGAGTGAGAAAAACGGAAGGCGGCAGAACTCAAGGAGCCCGCCGCCTTCTGCGTCGAGAAATTGCGCGCTATTTTAGACGCACTGCATTAATCCGCAAAGGGATTGACGTGCAGAATTGTCTGCTCGCGATCCGGCCCCGTCGAAACGAGCGCAATCGGAGCACCGGCGACTTCAGAAAGACGCGAGAGATACTGACGGGCGGATTCCGGCAGTTCATCCCATTCCGTAAGACCGAAGGTGCTTTCTGTCCAGCCGGGGAACTCTTCGTAAATCGGTTCGCACTTGGCAACCGCATCGGCGCCGGAGGGCATAACCTTGAGTTCCTTGCCGTCCATCTTGTAGCCGACGCCAAGCTTGATCGTATCCAGACCGTCAAGCACGTCGAGCTTCATCACAGCCAGACCGGTGATGCCGTTGATCTGCACCGCACGGCGAAGCGCGGCGCCGTCGAACCAGCCGCAGCGGCGGGGACGCCCCGTCACGGCACCGAATTCATTGCCCTTGCGGCGCAGCAGCTCGCCCGTCTCATCAAGAAGTTCCGTCGGGAAGGGACCTTCGCCGACACGCGTGCAGTAGGCCTTGGTGATGCCAAGGACATAATTGAGCTTTTCCGGACCCACGCCGGCACCGGCGCAGGCGGAACCTGCAACCGTATTGGAGCTCGTCACGTACGGGTACGTACCGTGATCGATGTCGAGCATCGAGCCCTGAGCACCTTCAAAGAGGAATTGACGGCCTTCATCCATCTGTTCGTGGAGCGTTTCGGAAACGTCGCAGACCATGGGCTTCAAGCGTTCGGCATAAACGAGCGTATCGGCGATGACCTTTTCGGGATCGAGCGCTTCGGCGCCAAGGAACTGCGTCAGGATGAAGTTATGGAGCTTCATGACCGCGCGCACCTGTTCGGCAAAACGTTCAGGATGATAGAGGTCAGCGACGCGCACAGTGCGGCGGGCCACCTTGTCTTCATAGGCCGGACCGATGCCGCGGCCGGTCGTGCCGATCTTCTTCGCGCCCAGAGCCGCTTCACGAGCCTGGTCGAGCGCAATGTGGTACGGCATGATGAGCGGGCAGTTGCCCGAAACACGCAGACGCTTTTCAACATTGGGCACGCCTACAGCGTTGAGTTCGTCGACTTCGCGGAAGAAAGCTTCCGGAGAGAAGACAACGCCGTTGCCGATATAGCAGGTGCTCGTAGCATGCATGATGCCCGAGGGGATCAGACGCAGGATGGTCTTCTTGCCGTTAATGACGAGGGTATGCCCGGCATTATGGCCGCCGTTGAAGCGCACCACCCCGGAAGCCTGTTCCGTCAGCCAATCGACGATTTTGCCCTTGCCTTCGTCGCCCCACTGAGCGCCGATCACGACAACATTCTTGCCCATTTGAAATCCTTAATAAACCTAAATTGGAGGAAGTTCCCTTCGTGCTGTTCAATCTTCCGGGCCTTACGGAAGCGCTGGTCTGCAGCTCGGAGCTCGGGGGAGCGCAGGCGGCACGCTTGCGGCCGGCCGGGAAGCTTCTAAAGGAGGCTTTCTCGGGGAGGCTTGCGCGAAACCATTGCAGGCGCCGGCGATCTGCCGCTCGATTCAAGGCAGCGTTTACCTTCCATCAACCGAGTGCGGACGCAACCGTGAAGATAGCACACGCCGCGTGCGCCTGCCGACGCCTCCCACATGAGAGCGGGAGGCGCGCGCAAAGGATGCAGACGGTCTTGCGCGCGGGCGAGCCGCCTAGGAGACTTTGCCGAGAAAGCTCCAGATAATGACAAGGCCGAGCGCCACCAGAACGGAGGCCGCCGCGCGTATGACTCTTGGATCGGCCTTCGTGAGCTCAGCGAGCATCGCGAGCCAGCGTTCAGGCGCTATCAGCGGACTGATGCCTTCGAATACAAGCACCCAGCCGAGTGAAAGCAGCAAAACTTCCCAGCCGTCCATGAGTTAGTTCTGCTCCCCGCCTTCTTTCTTCAAATAACTGAAGAAGTCGGCCGACGGATCGACCACCATGACGTCGGACTTCTGCGAGAAGCTTCGGCGATAAGCCTCGAGCGAGCGATAGAAGCGAGCGAATTCCGGATCCTTGCCGAAAGCGTCGGCATAGATGCGCGCGGCTTCGCCGTCGCCCTCGCCCTTGGTCTTCTGCGCATCGCGATAAGCCTCAGCGAGAATCACTTCGCTCTGACGATCAGCACCGGCACGGATGCGCTCGGCCTGAGCCGCACCTTTGCTGCGCTCTTCACTGGCCACGCGCTTACGTTCAGCTTCCATACGGCTGTAGACCGATTCGGAAATTTCGGGCGTAAAGTCCACGCGCTTCATGCGTACGTCGACGATGTCGATGCCCAGCGCCTTGACGCGCGCCTGCAGGAGTTCGGAAATCTCCGCCATCGCTTTTTCACGTTCGCTCGAAGTGATTTGATTCACCGTGCGTTTATTAACGGCAATATTGAGCACGTCGCGCAGCAGCATCGCCAGACGATCGCTCGCAGCACGTTCGCTGCCCTGGAAGGACACCCAGTAGCGGCGAGCGTCACCGATGCGCCACTTGACGAACGTGTCGATCATCAGGTTCTTCTTCTCGCTCGTCTGCACGAGATCAGCACCGGACGCGTCGAGTGTCAGGATGCGCTTATCGAGATATACGACATTCTGGAGCGGCGCAGGCAGCTTGAAGTGCAGACCCGGCTCGGTCACGACGGTTTTGAGTTCGCCGAGTGCGAACAACATGGCGTATTCGCGTTCGCCTACGGTGTAAAGGCACGTCTGCGCAAGGCCCGCGGCCACAACAACGCCGACGGCAATGGAAGTAATGCTTTTCATCTGTTCTTCTCTTCAGTCGGTCATCTCAGCGCAGACGGCTGCGGATCATTTCACGCGGATCGATATCGGTGGAATAGGTCGCCGATCCAGCCGAATTGGTGCCGGCAGTATTGGGCGCCGAAGTGCTCGCAGCAGCTGCCGAACTTGCAGGCACGGCTGAATCTGCTTCGGACTTCGCCGCGGCCTGCGTGGACGCAACGATCTTGTCGAGCGGCAGATAGAGGAGGTTCGACCCAGACTTCTGATCTACATAAACCTTGGTGACGTTTTGATAAATGTCACGCATGGCATCCACGTAAATGCGGTCGCGCGTCACCTGCGGCGCCTTGGCATATTCGGTATAGACGGAAGTAAAGCGGTCAGCATCGCCTCGTGCGGTTTCTACGACGCGGGCTTTGTAGCCCTCAGCTTCTTCCTTCAGGCGCGAAGCCGTACCCTGCGCCTTCGGGATCACGGCGTTCATGTACGCCTCGCCCAAATTAATCTGACGTTCACGGTCCTGGCCGGCTTTCACCGCGTCATTGAACGCAGCCTGCACCTGCTGGGGCGGCTGAGCGTTTTGAATGGCGACGCTCATCACCTCAATACCGGTAGAGTAGCGATCCAGCATAGCCTGCATGGAATTGCGCACAGCCTCGGCAATTTCAGCCTTGGACTCGAAGAGAACGCTGTCCATTGCTTTTCGGCCGACCACTTCGCGCATGGCCGATTCGGCGGCCTGTGTAACGGAGGCGTCAGGCGCGCGCGTATTGAAGAGATAGTCCTTAGCGCCGGTTTCAGGCTTGATGCGGTATTGGACGTTGAACTGAACGTCAACGATGTTCTCGTCGTCAGTAAGCATCAGCGCCTCGCGCAGACGGTCTGTCGTGCCGCGCATGCCGATTTCCGCCGTACGGACGCTGCTCACGTCAACGAGCTCGACATCCTGAATCGGAGCCGGCAAATGCCAGTTGATGCCAGGCATGGTCGACTTGCTGTAGGCGCCGAATGTGGTGACGACGCCCGTCTGACCTTCGGGGACGATGTAAAAGCCGCTTACGCTCCAGCCAATAACGGCACAGACCGCGAGCACGGAAACTGAAAAGCCGCCGGCGCGTGCGCCTCGGCCGCCCCCGAAGAGACCGCCGCCGTTGCCGCCACGGCCATTGCCGCCGTTGCGGGCACCGCTTTCACGGCGCTGCTGCTGACGCTGATCGTCTTCCTCAAATTGATTGCGGAGCCGGTCCAATTCGGCAAAAAGCCCCTGCCGCTTCTGGCCGCCGTGCGTACCGCCGTCATCGGGATAGTCGTCGCCCTTCTGTCGAGGCACAGCATCATTGGGCTCATCGTCTCGCGAGAAATCATCGCGGCTCTTGAGCCGCGAACGGAGATCCTCCTGATTCGAGCGGCCTTGGCGCCCCATAATCTTGTTGGCCGCCTGCTGAAAATTCGACCACAAATTTTCAAGATCATCGTCCGAAAGAAGACCTTGCGAGCGGCGATCGCGCTGCTCATCGTCTTCACGGGCATCGCGGCTGGTGCGGCGCGAACCGTCAGCAGACGAATCCGCCGGATTCCGATCATCTTGCGCATTCGGATTCTGCCGGGCGTTTTGTTCTTCGCCGTCTTCTCCGACGCCGTCAGAGCGCTGTTCGTTGTCTCCGCGGTCGTTCTTCTTCTCTTCGTCAGAGCTGCGGCCCCAGTGAGGGTCATTAAGCGACATCAATAACTCCGTTCTTGAAGAGATCTCCTTTTTAGGCCGAGCCGATCATTTCGCCCGTCCTCCTGTCCGTTGACCTCTTCTACGTCCAATTTAGACAAAGGTCTATGAAGTTTAACGAAGAAAACCGCTATCGCGCGTCTTTAGTCAATCAATATTGCCTTTCCACACACTTCCAGCATCCCAAATGCCCGTACAGATCTCTCCTGCAATCCTTCAGCGCGCCGCACCGTCCTCTCATCCGTCCTTGATCTAAGCCATATAGACAGTGGTTTCCTCAGGTTTGCGAAGGGCCGGCAGGCCTATACAATTCGCCAAAACCTTTTTTGTACAGCAGCCGTTCCCTGCAGATTCTGCTGTCCCCGGCCGCAACCCAACTACACTCTCAATCCTCAGCCAAGGCTGCCATGAATCATCCTGCTCCCGCCAAACCCATGGTCACCGACGTCTTCGTGAAGGGCGCCGTCCAAGGTTGGAACATCTGCGTCACTTCCACCATTCCGAACGTCCTGATGGCTTTCGTGATCATCAAGATCCTTAACCATTCAGGGCTTCTCGCGCTCATCGGTCAGATCTTTTCGCCGATCATGGGTATTTTCGGCCTTCCCGGCGAAGCAGCCACCGTGCTGCTCGGCGGCTGGATGTCGATGGGCGGCGGCGTGGGCGTCGCCGTAGCACTCTTTGACAACGGCGTGCTCAACGGCACTCAGCTCGCTATCGTCTGCCCCGCCATCTTCCTGATGGGTTCTCAGATTCAATATCTGGGCCGCTGCCTCGGCGTCATCGGCATCAAGGGCAGTAAGATTCCGCTTATCATGGCGATCCCAGTGTTGACCGCCTTCGTCTCACTGTTCGTGATGCGCATCCTGATGCTCGGCAACTGACTGCCGACCTGAATCAGTCTGGTCTGCGCCGCACGGAATTCTTCACACACTTACGCGGAGCAGACCTCAAAAATGGCGCTTCTAGACGACTACATCAAAGACCTCGCCCCACTCGTGAATCTGGACTGCGGCACGTGCAATACGGCCGGCGTCACTCGCGCAGCGGAAATCATGAAGGGCTACTTTGAATCCATCGGCTTCACATGCGAACTCATAGACCTCGGCCCCAAAGCGGGTCGGGGTCTTCTTGCAAGAAATAAGCCGCATGCCGATCACTACGACGTCCTTCTGAACGGTCATCTCGACACCGTTTTTGCCGACGGCACTGCCGCCGCGCGCCCCTTCTCCATTGACGGCGACTTTGCGCATGGCCCGGGCTGCGCGGACTGCAAGGGCGGCATTCTGGCGGCCTATTACGCCTGCAAAACGGCGCGTCCGAAGGACTTAGAGCGGCTGTCCATCTGCTGCGCCTTCAACCCTGATGAAGAAATCGGCTCCACAAGCTCCCACGAATGGCTCGCCTCCATCGGCGCAAGATCCAAGTGCGCGCTCATCGTAGAGTGCGCACGTGCGGGCGGCGAATTGGTACGTTCGCGCAAGGGCGTGGCTGACCTGAAAGTCGTCTTTCGCGGCCGCTCTGCTCATGCCGGCAACAATCCTCAGGACGGCGCCAACGCGAATGTGGCTGCCATGCGCTTCAGCCTGGCGTGCTATGAGCTTGCTGACCCGGCCAAAGGCACGACAGTCAACCCCGGCATCATTGCCGGCGGCACCGCGACCAATGTCATTCCGGACAGCTGTGAGGTTCGCTTTGACCTGCGCTACTGTTTCGACAAGGACGGCTCTGACCTTGAAAACCAGATCTTTGAGCTCGCTGAACGTTCTTGGGCCCCCGGCGTATCGCAGACGGTTGAGCTTTTGGGCTTCACCCCGGCCATGCCGCTGTCGGACGACGCGAAGGCACTGACCGCAAAAATCACGGAAGCCGCGAAGATGACCGGTTTTGAAGCTAAGTTTGTTGACGCGGGCGGCGGCTCTGACGCAAACCGCATTGCCAAAGCAGGCATTCCGGTCATTGACGGCTGCGGTC
>ENA-UOJA01002863-UOJA01002863.1-human-gut-metagenome-genome-assembly--contig:-C19-NODE-2863-length-11045-cov-6.316924_pt1 | contig 11045 bp, 8 predicted proteins | sample MGYA00242337_ERZ723884 | MGnify/ENA metagenome assembly ERZ723884
TATGGGTATTCGTTGAAACTGTGTTTGACAGTTTTGAAAAAATTAGGAGGAATTTAAATGAAAGACAACCGAACATCGGTCAAGCGCAGCCTGCTTGTCAGCGCCATTGCCCTGACGCTGACCGCTGCGCTGCTGATTGGCACAACGTTTGCGTGGTTTACGAGCACGGCGCAGACGAGTGTGAGCGACATTCAAGCGGGTAAACTAGAAGTTCAAATTGTTGATGCAAATAATGCGGATACAAAACTTGACACATTGTCGTGGCAAAAAAGCGCTGATGCGGCCCCAAATGAAGCAGTGTTGTGGGAGCCGAATGTAACCTATAAAACCCAACCGTTCAAAGTCAAGAGTGCTGGCAACTTAGCTTTGAAGTACAAACTTGCATTGAGCTCACCGACTGGCGATTCAGTTTTGCTGAATAATATTGAGTTCTCAATTGTTGATGAAAATAATACTGCGGTTCCCATTGACACCTTTGAAGGACACCTTACGAACACCGAGAACCTCTCTGGTACCTTTGTGTTGCAAGGTCATATGAAGGAAGATGCCAAGAACGATTGCCAGGGCAAGACACTTAATAATATTAACATTACCGTTACCGCAACGCAGGATACTGTCGAGTATGACAGCAACGGCAACCAGTATGATAAGAATGCCACTTATCCTGTTGTTTACCCCAAAGATATAACTGCTGAAACTTTTAACGCGCATACAAATGATGCGACCTATTACGATGGCGCGGGCAACAAACAGACTACTGGTGCAGCTGTTGCAGTCTACATTGATAGCAATGGTCAACCCCAATATGTTGCTGATATCGCGGCTGCCGTTAAAGCAGGGGCAACTGAAATCTACTGCAATGAAAACGCAAAGGGTAGATTGTGCGCGTTTAGTGATTCCCTTGGCCAGTCGAATAGAACTCCTGAATTAACGAAAGACCTGACAATCCATGCAAATGGCGCTGACTTTGAATATGGCGAGCTTGCTATCAATACGAGCGATGCAGGTAAGAACGCTAACTTTACTATTAAGGTCTATGATGCAAAGAACCTCAGAGTTTGGGGTAATACTCCGAACGCTGGTGCAACGCAGAATGTTATTCTTGAAAACTGCACCTTTGAAGGCAAGGGCATTAACAGCGGTAACAATATTGCCTCTGGTGGCATCTTCTGGGCTTATGGCGAAACCGGTACGATCAATCTGACCATGAACAACTGCAAGGTCAGCGGAAGCGATCAGGGCGTTTACTTTGGATGTGACGGCAGCCTGACAGTTAAGGATTCCTCCTTCACCGAATGTGCTACCGGTATCAAGGTCAGCTACAAGGGCACCGGTACTCGCACCGACAGAATTGAAAACTGCGTTTTCACTAAGTGCGGCTGCACCACCGAAATGGCGGGAGGCACCACCTACCTTGCGGCCGATAGTGCTGCTATCAAATACAAGAAGAGCGGCACCGGTACAATAACCCTGACCCTTAAGAGCAACACCATCACCGAAACACTTGGCGATAAGGGCGATACTCAGTTTAATGGTGTTACTCCCGTAAACGAGTAAAATTATTCTATAGTCCTCTCCACCTTTGGGTGGAGGGGCAATCAAAGGGCATAGGCGAGGGCATATGTCTTTAGATTGCTATGATGCAAACGCGGAAAGTCTGCGTTTGCATTTACATCCTGATTTGCTTTTCTCATCACTTCCTTTCTAAATTTGCCGTCCCCTCCCCGGAGGGGCGGCAAGCAAAGGGCGCAAACTGTATCGTTTACGCCCTTTGCTTGCTGTAAATTACAACCTTAAAAGGATGCTTTTTATGTCAAATCCCAATCGAAAGACCCTGTTGCGGGCGCTCTGCCTGACGGCGGCGGGGTCGGCGCTGTTTGCATCGCTGTATGTGGGCAGTACGTCGGCCTATTTCACCAGCACCGCCACCGTGCAGGTCGCCGATATCCAGGCCAAGGACACTTGGCCCAATAACCCCGGGCAATCTGACGACCCCGAGGCGGACGCCCCCGTATTCCTCGACGAGGAAACCATAGCCCCCGACACCCAGCTGGCCGCCGCGCCGGCCCCCGCCGCACCGACCGCAGAGGAACCTGCGGCCACGCCGTCCCCCACGGCAGAACCGACTGCCACGCCGGAACCTACGCCCACGGCTACGCCGGAACCCACCGCCGAGCCGACACCCACCCCGGCGGCCACCGCCGAACCCACCCCGGAACCGACGGCTGAACCAACCCCGGAACCCACCGTGACCCCCGAGGCCACCGCCGCGCCCGAAACCAAATCCGCACAAAGTGGAGAAACCACCCAGGCTGGTCCGGTCGCCTTTGCCGCACCCGCCCGCACAGCCCACCGTGCCCCGCAAAAGCAGGCCACGCTGGCGCTGTACCGCGGCAATGCCAGTGCGGCACAGGCCTTCGCCCTGCCCAATATGCTGCCCGGCGATACTGCCGAGAAAGAGTTCACCGTCAACGTCTCCCACCGGGGCAAGGTGACGCTCTACTTCTCTGCCGGGCCGGACGATGCCGCCGCGCCCCTTGCGGGCGGCTTGCAGCTGACTGTGACCTGCAACAACACCCAGCTGTACAGCGGCACCTTTGCCGATGTGCCCGCCGTTTTGCCGGTGGATGTGCCCGGCACAGCCGCCGATACCACCGACGCCATGACCTACCGCGTTACCGTCGCCCTGCCGACCAGCGCGGGCAACGAGTACCAAAACCTGACCATGACTGCCGATTTGAATTGGTGGGTGGACGAGCTTGCGCCTGCGCCGGGCACGGACACGGCAGCGTCTGACAGCACCGCCACGTCGGGCGGCGCCACCGGGCAGCTGACCGGCAAACCCGGTTTTGTAAAAGCGCTGACCGCAATGCCCCAGACCTCCGACAGCTTCCCGCTGGCGGTCGTGGTGGTCATTATGGCCGTTTCTGCCATTGCACTGGCCGCACTGGTCATTGCCAAGCGAAAGGGGGATGACCATGAACGCAAGTGATCCCCGCGCTTACCGCCGCGCCGCGCTGCTGACGCTGCTGCTGGCCGCCGTGCTGGCGGTCGTGACCTGCGCTGTGGGCCTGACCCGGGTGCAGGTGCCCCAAAACCGCTTTACCACCGGTACCGTCGCCATTGACCTGAACGGCGGCAAGCCGATTTTGACCGAGGATGAATATTTGTTTGAGCCGGGCATGACGGTCAACAAGGATTTCACCCTGTCCAATACCGGCACGGCGGATGTGTACTATAAGCTCTATTTCCGCGACGTGAGCGGCGAGCTGGCCGATGTGCTGGAAGTGACGCTGACCGACGGTAGCGACGTTTTGTACACCGGCACGCTGTCCGGGTTGACCCGCAGCACCGCCGCCACGGCCCCCGCTGTGCTGGCTGTGGGCCAGGCCAGGACCCTGCAAGCGTCGTTCCACTGCCCGGAAAACACCGGCAACGCCGCCCAGCAGGCCCGCATGAGCTTTGTGCTGTGCGCCGACGCTGTGCAGACCAAGAACAACCCGACCGGACTTTTTGATTGATAACACGAGGAATCTTAATGAAAAAAGCGGCGGACAAATTTGTCCGTATCTTTGCAGCAGTGCTGGCGGTTTTATCCGTCAGCATTTTGCTGTTTACTTTGGTATCCACCCTGTTTTTGAACCGCACGGATAAAGAGTGGTTCGGCTACAAGGCGTTCATCGTCCTGTCCGATTCGATGTCGGCAACGGATTTCAGCGCGGGCGATTTGGTTTTTGTGCGCCATGTGGACCCCAGCACCCTGCAGCCGGGGGATATCATTGCTTTTACCAGCCGCAACGACAGCAACTACGGAGATACCGTCACCCACAAGATACGCGCCCTGACCACCACTGCCGACGGCGCACCGGGGTTTACCACCTACGGCACGACCACCGACACCGACGATGAAGCCGTTGTGCCGTACAGCGATGTAATTGGCCGGTATGCCGGGCATCTGCCGAAGGTGGGGCTGTTCTTTAACTTTTTGAAAACGACGCCCGGGTATCTGCTGTGTATCTTTTTGCCCTTTGCCCTGCTGATCCTCTCGCAGGCGGTGCAGACGGTGCGGCTGTTCAGGGCCTACCGCCGCGAACAGGCCGGGGCCGGGGACAGCGATGCCTTTGCCCTGCCGGAGCCGCAGAGCGGGGCCGAGATCGCCGCACGGCTGGCGGCGGGGGAAGATGTCACCTTGCAGGCCGACACCGCCTTTACCGACGCCGACGGCCATTGCATAGACTGTGTGATCGCCCCTGGCAAGGCCGCCGCCCTGCACCTGAACGGCCACCGCCTGAAAGGCACGATACAGCTGGCCGACGGTGCGGCCCTGGCAGTACATGGCAAAGGCATGATACAGGCTACCGCCCGCAGCCACAGCCGCGCAGGCTGCCCCATTTACGCCCGCGGGCAGGGCTGCCGCGTGGACCTGTACGGCGGCCGCTATCTGGGCGGTGCCGGGTCTTGTGCCGTCTGTGCGGCGGCGGGGCAGGTGATTTTGCACGGCGGCCTGTACGCCGTAAAGGGCGACAGCGCCGACCACCTGCTGTACAGCGTAGGGGATGGGGCCATCACCGTAGAGGGCGGGCGGTTTGTCGGGTTTGACCCTGCGGCCTGCCTTGCGCCCGGCAGAACCACGGCGGCGCAGGAAACGGACAAGGGCATTTTGTACGTAGTGAAAGAACTATAAAAAGCGAGGGACGCGCCGCAATAGGTGCGTCCCTCGCTTTCGTATGAATTATGTAGGAATTATTTACGCATCCGAACGCGAATAGGCGTTCTTCATGCCGCTGCTCAGCTCAAACAGCACCTTGTTCAGCGCGTCGGTCGTCTCGGCCTTGGCCATGGCGGCAATCTCCTCGTTGGCCTTTTCGCGCAGGGCGGCGCGGGCGGTGGGGTCAGCCTCGGCGCGCTGGGCGTCGTCGTACCGGTTGATGAAGCCGTTGGACTTTGCGCCGACGCTCAGGGTGTAGCGCTCGATGTGGAACACTGACTTTGCGTAGGACGCATCGGCCATGGCGGCCAGCAGGCGGCTGGCCCAGTAGAAGTTGTCTGTGGAGACATCTCCGGTCGTGTTGGACAGATACTCCGGCGTCGTGTCCACGTTGGCGTAGAAGGGCAGCATCGTGTTGAAGGCATTGGACGCAAAGGCCAGCCACTCCACGGCGCGGAAATCCTCCGGCACGTCGGGGCGCATCTGCAAAAGCGCCATAAAGTCGTTGCGGTTCACGCCGATGGGGCGGTAGATGCCCTTCTCGGCGGCTGCGGCAGCGTACGGGTCATAGGGCGTGCCCTGATAATGGGACGACAGCACGTACTTTACATCCTCGGGCGTGACCTTCTTCTCGGGCACCATGCACCAGGGCAGATCGTCGGAGCGCGGCGTAAAGTCGGCGTCGGGGCCGTCCCATACGAAGGTGCTGGGATTGAAATACCGCAGCATATACCACGCGCGGGGCGTGTTGTAGACGTGGTCGGCATCGTCGTGGCTGCCGAAGGTATCCCGCGGGTTCAGCGCACCGTCCTGGGACAGGTCGAGGTGATACTTTTTGATAAAGTCACGCAGATCAGCCGAGCACATGAAGTCCTTCTGCTCGCCCAAAGCGTCGTCCAGGTCCAGCGTGTCCAGGCCCAGCTGGTTCGGCATGACGACATAGACATCGTCGGGTACGCGGCGGGCCATCCAATGGTGGCCGCCGATGGTCTCCAGCCACCAAATCTCGTCCACATCCTGGAAGGCAATGCCGTTCATCTCATAGGTGCCGTACTGTTCCAGCAGGCTGCCCAGGCGGCGGGCACCCTCGCGGGCGGTGCGCACATAGGGCAGCACAAGGTAGACGATATCTTCCTCGCCGATGCCGCCCTTGACCAGCGGGTCAGCGCCCAGCACGCGCGGGTTGGAGGTGATGGTCTCGGTCGCGGTCATGCCGACGTTGGCGGCGTTCACACCGCTGGCCGCCCACAGGCCCTTGCCCTCCACGGCGTTGGGCACGGCGGTCATCCGCAGGCCGTCGCCGGGCAGGGGGATCTCGACGCCCGAAATCACGGATTTGTAGACAGCCGGGTAGTCCTGCGGCTGGAACACGGTAAATTTTTTCGCGGTAAAATGGCCGGAGCCGGAATCGTCGTTGCGGGCAATCATCGTGGAGCCGTCATACGACGCATTTTTGCCGACCAGAATGGTAGTGCAAGCCATGTTTGAACATCTCCTTATGTATTATATAACCCTATTATAAACCTGTTTTCCCAAATTTCAATCACAATTCCTGTGCCACGCCCTGGGGGATAACGCCGGTCTGGTAGGCCTCCACCAAGGCGGTTAAATCGCGGATGAGCGCCTGCTTGCGGCCGCCTTCGTCAGTATCGCGCACCAGGATACGCTGCGGTGCGGTGTAGATGTACTCGCTCTTGGACGTGATATCCTCGTCCTCGTGGATGGCCTTGTCAGTGTTTTCAAACGGCTGGTGGGTGCGAAGAATCAACCCGCGGGAATTGTAGACCAGTGTGTAGCCCGCAATGCCGGTGCGCTGGTGGTAGGCGCGGCAGAAGCCGCCGTCGATGATGATGAGCCGCCCGCCGCCCTTGATGGGGCTTTCGCCTTCAATAGCGCGGACCGGCACATGGCCGTTGACGATATGGCTGCCCTCGCCTTCCAGGCCAAATTCGCGCAAAATATGTTCGGCGGTGCGCGGGTCGGCAATGTGCTTGTAGTAGGGGTCCTTTATCTCAACGTGGGCGGCGGGGTCGGCAATGTACAGCCGTTCAAACGTCGTCATGGCGCTGCGGCCAAACAGCGGCGATTTTGCCCCGCACCACAGATACCACAAAAAGTCCTGCCCAGCCAGCCGCGCAGGGCTGCCCTGCGGCGCACTGTAACCCTGGCGGGCGCGGCGGTCGCAGTAGTCGAACAGCGCCTTGCCGCTGCGGGCAACGCCCTCAAAGGTGATAGCCGCAAACGCGCCGTTTTCGGTCATGGGCACAGCGCCGTGGTAGAGCAAATTGCCGTTGCACATTTTATAAAATGCGCCGTGAGCGTACAAAAATTGCACATGGCGCTGCAGACGCTCGCTCTCGGCAAAGCTGCGCACCAGCCCGGCAATGACCTTGCCCTCGTCGGCGGTCAGCACGGTGGGGTGCGCCGGATCTACGGTGGGAAAGTCGCAGTCCAGCAGGGGATAGGTCGTGCCAAAATAATCCACTGTGCCTGCGTCAAAGTCGATGTGATTTAAGAAGTCGCGGCCCTGCAAATCAAAATCCGGGTTGCGGGCAATGACCTGGGCTTCGAGCTTGAGCATCATGACGGTCACGGCTTTGTGCATCCGCGCGGTGGCGGTCAAATCGCCCGCAGCGGTGCGCGGGTCTGCGTGGGGCAGCCAGCGCGATACATCGGAATCGGCGTAGGTATGCTGGGCAAAACGCTCGAGCTGCCGCAGGCTGATACCGTAGCCGCCCTCAAGGGTGTCGAGATTGTTGTAAGCCAGTGTCGTTTTCAGCACCGTCATGATGCAGAGCGGACTGCCCGCCGCCGCGCCCATCCAGACGACATCGTGGTTGCCCCACTGGATATCCACCTGGTGGTGGGCCATCAGGCTGTCCAGAATGCGGTCAGGGCGCGGGCCACGGTCGAACAGGTCGCCCACGATGTGCAGGCGGTCAACGGCCAGCCGCTTGATGACCTCGCAGAAACGAACAATATAGGCGTCTGCGCGGTCGTAGCGGATGATGCTCTCGATGATTTCGCCGTAATACTGGTCCTTGTCGTGGTCCTCAAAGTGGGCGTGAAGCAGTTCGTCGAGGATGTAGCCGCAATTCTGGGGCAGGCAGCGGCGCACATGGTCGCGGGTGTGCTTGCTGGACACGAACCGGCACAGATCGATGAGCCGCAGCAGTGTCAGTCGATACCAGGCGTGCAGGTCTTTTTGGCGGGCTTTCAGCTCGGGTAATTTTTGATTGGGATAATAGACCAATGTTGCCAAATCGGCGCGTTCGTCGGCGGGGACGCCGGGGCCTAACACCGTGTCGATTTTTTCCCGGATGACGCCCGACGCGCTGTTTAAAATATGTACAAACGCTTCATGCTCGCCGTGCAGGTCGCTCATAAAATGCTCGGTGCCCTTGGGCAGACGCAGCAGTGCCTCAATGCGGATGATCTCGCTGGCCGCGGCGGCCACGGTCTGGTATTTCTGGGAAAGCAGGCGCAGATAGCGCAGATGCTCGTCGGAATATGGCACGGGCAGGACCTCCCTGTACTTTTATTTCATCTATATGGAATTATAACACACTTTTAGGCAAAACAAAAGGGCCGCAGCCCTAAGAATTTAGGGTTGCGGCCCGGAAGAGTATACCTTGTAGGGGTCGATGCTCACATTCGCCGCTACGGCGTCCCGGAAGATGAGCGATTACTCGATCTCAATCAACGTCTGCTTAGGCTCCAATTTCTTGGCGTCGGCCTTGGGCAGGTGCAGGCTCAGGATACCGTTCTCAAATTTGGCGCTGATATCCTTGGGCTCCAGCTCCTTGCCGACGTAGAAGCTGCGGGCACAGCTGCCGGTGGCACGCTCCTGGCGAATGTAACGGCCCTCGTTGTCCTTCTCGTCCAGTTCCTCATTGCGCTGGGCGCTGATGGTCAGATAGCCGTTGTCAAGGTCGAGCTTGACATCCTCCTTCTTGAAGCCGGGCAGGTCTACAAACACATCGTAACTGTCCTTGTTCTCGCGGACGTCGGTCTTCATCACATTGGCGGCACGTTTGCCAAACATACTGCGGGGTTCGGCAGCGCGCATTGCACGGTCAAAGTCATGCGCCCAGGCATCGCTGAACAAATCATCCATCAAACCATCATTGAACATATACGGAACCATCATCATAAGTCATTCCTCCAATTTTCATCGGCTGAACGTAGACTATGCGTACAGTTGACTTTTGAATTAAGCTTTGCAGTTCCTTTGGGGGCTCTGGTTCTTTCGTCCCTGTTCCCCTTGGAACGCCTCTATAATAGCACGGTAAATTAGCACTGTCAATAGTAGAGTGCTAATGTTTACAAGTTGTGTAATGATTGTTCATAAAATATGCAATAAGTTTTGAAATGCAGCGATAATACGTGATTTTGTGTAGCGATTAATACGCCTGGCCCCTGCACAAGTGTGTACATACCATATAAAACAAGAACATGCCCGCCACCCTTGCCAAATTTTCGTCCGTTTTTTTGTGCGGTTTGCGGATTGACACTTTTTGAATGCAACGGTACCCTTGAACTGCGCGCAACTATCATGCGCAACATTTTCAGCAAGGGAGGGAACGTGCGCACCATGGCGAATAACACTACACCCATGAAAATTGCAGAGATCGCAGACGCGCTCGGAATCTCGAAAACCACGGTATCACGTGCGCTTTCCGGAAAAGGACGCGTGGGGGAGGAGACCCGCGCCCGGGTGCTTGCCTACGCCGGGCTGACCGGGCGCGAGGTCGCGCCGCCCCATCCGGTGACACAGGGCGCAACACATAATCTGTCACTCATCATCCCGAAACACTTCATCCGCCTGGATTTGCCCTTCCTGCGCAAATGTATGGGCGGCATCTGCGCCATGGCTGCGCAGCGCGGGTATGACCTGCTGCTCTGCTATGTCAGCGAGACCGACACCGACCAACTGGAACGCCAGCTGGCAAGCCATAAAGTTGATGGTGTCATCCTTTCCCGCACCATGTCGGATGACCCCTGCATCGACTTGTTGAACCAGTACGGTGTGCCTTTTGTGGCCATCGGCCGCATCGACGACCCGGAGATTCCCCAGGCCGACAACGACCAGCTCGGTGCGGCGTGTGAAATGACCCGCTTGCTGCTGCAGTTGGGCACCCGGCGCATCGCCTACCTGGGCGGCAGCGGCACTTATACCGTCAACGCCGACCGGCTGCGTGGCTATCTGCGAGGTCTGGCCGAGTTCGGTGTGCAGGCCGACCAAACGCTGATCCACACGGGATTGGAGAGCGACGAACAGCGCACCGACGCACTGGAAGCTACGCTGGAGCGCCGCCCCGACTGCCTGCTCTGCTGTGACGACCGGCTGGCCTTTGACGTTGTGCGGGAGCTGCGGGCACGGCATATCCATGTACCCCAGGACATCCGCGTGGCAAGCCTGTATGACAGCGAATTGCTCGTAGACATAACACCTTCTATCTCGGCAGTGCAGTTTGACGCCGAGCGCATCGGCTCCACTGCCTGCCGGATGCTGCTGGATATTCTGGCCGGGAAGGACGTGCCGAAGCGCCAGCTGCAAGGGTATCAGGTCATTTTACGGGATTCGACAAAGTAAATAGCGTTTATCATGCCGCCTCGGAGGAATGCCTTCCGGGGCGGTTTTGCTATTCTGGCGGTGTCATGGTTTCCGGCTCTGCGCAACTTCCTATTTTATGACATCATCGAATCAAATTACAAAATAGTTACAGCAACGTCAGATTGCTGTACAAAACAAGGAAGATGTGTCTAAAAACAACCGTGCGCAATCCAGAAGTTGCGCAAGTTGCGCGTATTTTTCGTCGAATAAGCCGTTTCCAGCGGCAAAACAGCCAAAAACGCACTACGAAACACGTATAATCTGTACATTGACACCAAGCGAAAAATCCTGTATCCTAAAAAACGTAAGGTGAGTGCGCAAACAAGTTGCGCAGCACCGCTCAAGGTGTTCACAAGAGAACATTTTTAAAAGAAGGAGAGTACATTATGAAAAAGCAAATCAGCCTGGCTCTGGCCGGTGTAATGGCTTTGTCCCTCGCCGCTTGCGGCGGCTCTGCCAGCACTGCCACCTCCACTTCCGAAGCGGCTTCCACTGCTGAGTCCACCGAGGCTTCCAGCGCAGCTTCCACCGAGGCCGCTGCTGCCGGCGATGTCCTTGACCAGGCTGCTGCCGCTGCCTTCGCTCAGGACGTTACCTTGACCATGTGGGGCGCTGAAGAGGATCAGGATCTGCTGCGTGAGATCAGCGACAAGTTCATCGAGAAGTACGGCAATTACGGCGGCAAGATCACCATCAACCTGGGCGCTCAGTCCGAAAAGG
>ENA-UOJA01002864-UOJA01002864.1-human-gut-metagenome-genome-assembly--contig:-C19-NODE-2864-length-11044-cov-4.313768_pt1 | contig 11044 bp, 9 predicted proteins | sample MGYA00242337_ERZ723884 | MGnify/ENA metagenome assembly ERZ723884
CATCTGCCGAGAGCTCGATCTTTCTGAAGGAACAGTCAAAACACACGTTGCCGCGATCTACCGCTCATTTGGTGCATCGAACCGCACCGAAGCGCTCATTGCCGCCCGACGTGCGGGTTTTGACATCGATCTTTGAAGGCAACGACTCATTTCAGAAAAAGCGCGGGAGAGACCCCAAAGCGTTTGGCAAAAAGCTGTGCGGCTTCGGCTGAAATAGGCTTTACGCCTGCTTCCATATCGGAGATGCGCGCCTGGGTGCAGCCGAGCAGCCGAGCCGTTTCGCGCTGAGTCATGTGATTTTCCTGACGCAGGCGCTTCAACGCCACGCCGGGCGCCTCAGCCGATCTGCTGCCCGAGATCTGTGTCAAACCCAAGGCGGAATCCCACACTGCCGGTTCCTCGCCCGCGAGCCGAAAAGCAGCCTTGATGAGCGACGCAAAAGCTTCTGCTTTTTCCGCCGGCATTGAGATCCGGAAGCTTATTGCACCGTCGGGTTCTTGTATCCTTTCAATTTGAATTGCCACAGCACTTCCTTTCTTGCACAAGCCGACATCGTCGACAGCCGGAAGCTCCCGCAATGATTGGCGGTTGAGCACGCGGCGAGCGACATTTTATTAGCAGGCCGGACGAATACGCCCGGAACTCCAAATGAAGATTCAAAAAAAGGCCCTTGCAGCTATCGCAGAAATAACCAATGAACTCGGTGATCAGTTTGATGAACTGCGCGCCGAAATCGACCGCCGCTTTGGCGAGCGTCGTTCTGAAGGCGAAGTCTTCCGCCCCCTGCCAGCCCCGCAGGGCATGGATATGTCTGTGCTCACGGCGTTGAACGAACGCCGCTCGCAGCGTAACTTCAGCAATGAGCCGCTCCCGGATCAGCTCCTCTCGAACATTCTCTACGCCGCTGACGGCATCAACCGCAAGGGCGGAAAGCGCACGACCGCTACCGCGCTCAATTGGCGCGAAACGGATATCTATGTTTTGAAGGCAAACGGCATTTGGCGCTGGGTTCCTGAACGAAACGGCGTGCTCTTCTGCTCACTCCATGATGTTCGTGTTCAGACGTATCTTCTTAAGTCGCAGCTCACGGTGCAGCCCGTTGAACTCGTTTTCGTTGCCAACTATGCCCGCGCCCGCAATTTTCTCTCCAACGCCGTTGAAACCATTGCGCCGAAAATCAAGAAGACGGCCGTTGACGAAGCTGAAATTCGAGAAGCACGCATCCGCGCCTGCACGCTGGACGTCGGCATCAAACTGCAGTCGGTCTATCTGGCTGCCGCAGCCATGAATCTCGCCTGCGTTGCTCGTACGGGCTTTCGCACCGACAAGATTTCCGCTGCGCTTCACCTTAAGCCCGATGAAGTCGTTATTGCGGCGCAGTCGCTGGGTTTCCCGGCCAAGTCGATCCTCGACCATCTCAAGTAACCGCTCGCTTTGCCTGGACGAGATCACTAACGAAGGTCTTCTCGTCCTAAATACCGGCCGGACGCGTCATAGCGCCGGCCGTTTTTATCTGTCCGTCCTTGATAACGTCCTGCGGCGTCATAGACGCGCCCGTCTGCATCGGTGCGGCCGGTAAAGCGCCCGGAGGCATCGTACCGGCGTCCGCTCTCGTCCGTACGTCCTTGGTATTGACCGGCAGCATCGTACTCCCGCCCGTCTGCATCCGTTTTTCCCAGATACCGGCCGCTGCGGTCATACGCCCGCCCATCCGCATCGATACGGCCAAGATAACGCCCCGACGCATCATAAATACTGCTTGAAGGCTCTGCTGCAGCCATCGGCGAAAGCACTAAGATGCCGCCCATCAGCACTGCGGCCGCAGCCAAATGAATACGAATGAACCGGAAGTTTTTCAGCATAAGCATCCTTCGCACCGCCTGAAAATGAAGGCTTTCCTTCGTCATTATCATGCGCTGTGCGTCGATATTCGTCTCAAGCAAATGTTTGACGCAAACCAGATCAAATCCAGCACAATTCTTTCAGCAGTCCCTTAAACTAGGGATTTCCCTTCCGCCGAAATGCTAAGATGCGCGGTTCCGGAGCTGAACTCGCCGCACGGCGTCGACTCCTTTTTCTCTTCTTTTTTAGTTTCATCTTACGATGTCTGCATCTCAGAGCGCTCAAACCGGCTTTCGAGCTTGGATTCCGGTGATCGGTCTTGCGTTTGCCGCCTTCGTCTTCAACACTTCAGAATTCCTGCCGGTCGGGCTGCTGCCCGACATGGCGGCAAGCCTCAACGAATCTGTCTCCTTCATGGGACTCGTTATTACCGGCTATGCCTGGGTGGTGTCGATCATGTCGCTGCCGCTCGCGCTTCTTACCGCCCGCTTTGAGCGTAAGAAGCTCCTTCTTTTCCTCCTCGGACTCTTTGCAATCTGCCACTTCGCCGTTCTGTGGGTCGACAGCTTCTGGTCGCTTTACGCTACCCGCATCGGCGTAGCGCTTGCGCATTCGATTTTCTGGTCCATCATGAATCCGCTCGCCGCACGCATGGCGCCGGCGGGCAAACGAGCCACCGGCTTGGCTGCCGTTATGGGCGGCACCATCGTTGCAACGGTTCTGGGCGTCCCGCTCGGAACCAAAATGGGGCACCTCTTCGGATGGGCGGAATCCTTCTTTGTCATCGGCGCAGCGGCCTTTTTAGTGCTTATGCTCCTCTGGTATGTCCTGCCGCAGTGTCCGAGCAGGAGTGCCGGCTCGCTTAAGAGCCTGCCCGTCATTCTCAAGCGTCCTGCACTGCTGCAGCTCTACGGCGTCACGATGATCACGATGCTGGGGCAGTTCACGGCCTATTCGTTCATCAGCCCGATTCTCGAGCACTCCGCGGGGATGTCTGGTTCGGACGTCGTAGATGTTCTGCTTCTTTTTGGTCTGGCCGGCATTATCGGCACAGTGCTGAGCTCTAAGACGGTGGACCGCTATCCTTCGGCTTCGCTCACGGTTCCGCTGGTGGTTCTCTCGATGTCGCTCTTTCTGCTGGTGCCGCTATGCTCTTCGTGGCTCTCGCTCGTGCCGCTGCTTTTGCTCTGGGGCGCTGCTCAGACGGCAATCTGCATGGCGCTCAGTGCCAGCGTGCTTGTGGTGGCCTCCGATGCTGCGGACGTCGCAACATCGCTCTATTCGGGCATCTTCAATATCGGCATTGGCGGCGGAGCGTTTGTCGGATCCCTCGTCTCGCAGCATTTCGGCTTTACGCCTGTGGCATTCGTGGGCGGCACTTTCATCACGATCAGCGCGCTCTTTTGCCTCGGCGTTTATTTCCGTACGGGCTCCGCACTGCTGCCTCACGACGATCTCTCGCGTGAGGTGGGCGAACCGCATAAACTCTGACCCGGAAACGCACAGTCCCAATCTCAAGCCGCTCAAAGCCAAACCGCTGTGAGCGGCTTCTTTATGGTGCAGCCCCCTGCGGGCTGCCCGAGAGCTGCCGGTCGTCTTCGGTCTGCAGTCTTGCAGCCGATTCCGTCCCGGCTTGAAAAGCGCCGGCCCAGCTTTTTACTCGGGCCCGCATTTCATCAATGCCGAGCACGCCGCAGGCAAATCCTTTGCGGACGAGCTCCGCAGGGAGCGCCTCATCGTACTTTTCAAAGAGCGGCACTTCATCCGGATAGAGATAACACATGGGATCCTGAACACGATCGGCAGCATCCGCAAGCGCACGGAAAAATTCCGGTGCGGATGCTTTCATGCGCAGCACAATGAACCAAGGGCGCGACGTTTCAAAGTTCGTCAGACCAATGTCTGCGGCAGCATGGATGCGGATCAGCCGCTCGAGCGCCAGAAACGGGTAGGTCCCGAGCCACGGGAAAAGCGCCCAGAAGCTGCCGCCCAGATTAATAAGCGGAGTTGTCGTCATGCCGGAATGCTGCGCCAGGCTTCTTGCCTGTGCGAGTCGTTTTCGCGCATTGGGCATGAGGTATGGATAATCCGTGTCTGAGCAAAGCACTTCACAGGTTTTTTCCAGAATGTGCGTATGAATGTCGCCCGGGCATAAGCCGAAAAACGCTGGAACGCGTCCCTCCGTCAGTCTGCACCAGACAATATGACGCTTGGGGTCGACTTCTTCGACTTCCCACACGCGTCCTGCAATGGCGATTTTTTCGCCGGCGGGCGGCGGCTGCACCAACGTGCCAAGCTCCTGACCGTCAGCACGAACGGAATATTCTTCGTTTTCCTGAAAGACCGCGTAGAACTTGAAGCCGGAGGTGACCCGCTCTCCGGCGAGTCCGACGATGAGACCGCCGCGTTCAGTGCGCTGAATTTGATCCGTGTCCAAAAGGTGCAGCAAGAGCGTGCGGTAGTCCTGCGGTGAAATGCGTCTGAAGGGCGAAAGAGTCAGCACGCGCCGAGCAAGTTCTGCGGGTGTGAGCTCTCCCTCCGAGGCGAGCGTTGCCATGGTCTGATGGTAGAGCAGGCTAAAGGGCAGGCGTTCCAGCCGCGGCGGCTCCACCCAATGGTCCTCACGCCAGCTTTCGACCAATCCGATGCCGTGAATCAGCTCCCACGGCAGCTGAGCGGGAAGCATTTCCCGGCTGTCGACCTCATCTTCACGCATAACAAAACGCATTTCAGGCGGTGACCCACGTCTGCCGGTGCGACCCATGCGCTGCAGGAATGCCGATACAGTAAAAGGTGCATTGATCTGAAAAGCCCGCTCGAGCCTGCCGATATCGATGCCGAGCTCGAGCGTGGCCGTCGTGCAGACGGTAAGCAGTGCGTTTTCCTCCTTCATCAGCGCTTCGGCATCAAGCCGCAGCGGCGTGGAGAGATTCCCGTGATGAATGAGAAAACGTTCCGGCTCGCCTGCCCGGCGACAGTATTCGCGCAGCGTGCTGGTAACCGCCTCGCACTCTTCGCGCGAATTGGAAAAAACCAGGCACTTTCTGCCCGCCGAATGCTCAAAAACATAGGCCAGTCCGGGATCCGCCGAAGCAGGCGCCTGGTCGGAAGCGGATTCCAATTCAAGCTGAGCACTGGCCTCGCTGGAATGAGCCCCCGGTCTTGGTTTTTGACTCGCCTGTCGAAGTGCGTCGCCCGCAGCTTTCCCGGCATCGGAGGCATCCGCAGCCGACTGGCCACTGACCTGCGCATCCACCATCACGGGCGCGTAGTCCGTTCGGTGCGGCTCCTCTTTCTTCGCAATGAAAAAGTGCTCCATTGCCAAGCGCCAGCGCACGGGCGGCTGCTCAAACTGCGGCACTACTGCGCCTCGCCGGGAACTGCCGCAGAGGAAATCCGCCGCTTTCTGCGGATCTCCGATCGTGGCCGACAACCCAATGCGGCGCGGATCCGATCCCGAAAGACGCGCAAGCCGTTCAATCAGACACATGGTCTGCCCGCCGCGGTCGCCGCGCATCAAAGAATGTATTTCATCAATGACAATGAAGCGCAGATCGCCGAAAAGTCTCGGAATGACGGAATGCTTCCTGAGCAGCAATGCCTCGAGCGATTCAGGAGTGATTTGGAGAATGCCCGAAGGATGTTCAATGAGTTTACGCTTTCTCGATTGAGCAACGTCTCCGTGCCATGCCCAGACGGGGATGCCGCCTTCGGCGCAGAGATCCGTCAAACGCTCGAACTGATCGTTGATCAGTGCCTTGAGCGGCGCGATATAAAGCGCACCGACAGAAGCCGGCGGCTCTTCCGAAAGGAGCGTCAGGATCGGAAAAAAGGCGGCTTCCGTTTTGCCCGAGGCCGTTGAGGCGCAAAGCAGCACATGCTTATCGGTATTAAAGACTGCGTTGCCCGCCGCCACCTGCACCGACCGCAGCTTCTCCCAGCGATGCGCATAGATGAAGTCCTGAACAAACGGTGCGTAGCGCTCAAAGACGGTCATCAGCTGCCTCTTGCGTTAAATATTAAATTCAGCGTACTCGTCCTCTGCCTCGCCGTCACCCTCAGAATGCTCTGCGCTCTGGAACGCCTTCGTGCCAAAAAGCGCATCAACGGTGAGGTCCGGATTTTGCGCCAGAATGTTGAGCGCTTCGATGAAGTCGCGGATGATTTCTCGAGGCGTCAGATGCGTGGCCGCGCCTTCGCGGTCATATTCGAGCTCGAGAAAGCGTGCGAGCGCCTGATCGCTCAGCACGAGACCCGTGGCAAATAAGTCCGCGTGCATATGGGCGAGCTTATCGATCAAAACCAGCAGTTCGTCGGGCGTCAGGGGCTCCAATTCAATCACCGGCGCCATCATGTCCCGGCGCCCGTCTTGACTGAACCGGCCGGCAGCGAGCCTCGAGCGCAGCGCCTCATAACTGAAGATCCCGCGGCGCTGATCTTCAACAGCCTGAGGCGTACCGCTCATGACGACGCCTAACCCGCGAGCTCTCCCTTGGAGCATATCGTTGTAGATCGTGAGAATCTTTTCGTAGTTGTTTTGCCGCGAGACGCTGTTTGGAATTTTGTAGAGATTAACGAGCTCATCGATGAGTATCAGCAGTCCCTCATAGCCCGCGCCGCGCAGAAACAATGCAAAGAGCTTCAGAAAGTCGTACCAGTTGTCATCGGAGACCACCAAATTGATGCCGAGCTCCGCTTTAGCCTGTGCGCGGGTCGGGTATTCTCCGCGCAGCCATTTCACGACACGGGCGCGGACTTCATCCTTACCGGCTTCCATTGCACGGAAATACCGAATAAGCAGCTGCGAAAACTCGTAGCCGTGGAGCACTTCGCCCAAAGCATGCATGCGCTCGAGAATTTTGGCTTCGCCGCCGGCGAGAAATTCAGGCGTTCCGGGCTGGACGCCTTCGGCGGCCAGTTCCGCCCGCAGCCCCGCCATCCAGCGCTCCAGAATCAATCCGAGCGCTCCGCCTTCGGGCATGGTTTTCGTTGCGAAGTTCTGCACCAATTCACGATAAGTGGCGAGCCCTTGTCCTTTCGTGCCGGCCAAACGCCGTTCGGGCGAAAGGTCCGCATCCGCCACCACAAAGCCGCGTTCCATGACGTAAGTGCGAAGCGTCTGGAGCAAAAAGCTCTTCCCTGCGCCATACCGCCCGACGATGAAGCGAAAGCTCGCACCGCCGTCGCGCACAACTTCCATGTCGTTTAAAAGCGCTTCAATCTCGAGCCTGCGGCCTACGGCAATCCACCCCAGTCCGATACGCGGCACAACGCCGCCCTTCAAAGCCGCCAGTATCGTGCGGGCTATCCGTTTGGGCGGTTTCAGCGGCTGCGGCAACGAGTGTTCAGCGCTCGCTGAACCGGACGCGGCTGAGCGTGCCTGCGGATTTTGCGGTGAAGACTTTGAGGTATCAGAGGTAGACATCGCTGTGAATTTAGGGGACTCTTTGTGTGATCAGCATCATAAAATGATACGCTTCACGTCGTCAATGTAATCCTCAATGACGGCCGGTCCCGCCGGCCTCATTTCCAGCACTGCGTCGCCCACTGCATCAAAAAGAAGCTCATTGATGCGGTCCACAAACATCACGGGAGAAAGACCGGCGCAGTCCGTCCGGCCGTGGTGAAGCAGTTCTGCCAGCGCGCTCTGAAGCTCCGGCGTCAGGCCCGCACCTGCCGGAGAAACCTTTACAGCGCCCGACAGCGGCACGGATTCCGGCTCAAACTGCGGCGGCAGCCTTGCTGGCGCAGGTGCTGTCGTTTTTGTGTCCGTTCTGCGTAATGCTGATGAATCCTCGGCCGCAGAGCCGTCGCGCACTCCGCTCTGCCGGGCTGAGAGGCATTGAACTGCTGGAGTTGGATGCGGCTCCTCATACGCCGCTTGGTTATCGTGCTGAGCACTTTCGGCGATTTCTTCGGCAAGCACCAGACGATCACGATTGACCTCCGCATCCGTGCGAATATTCCCCAGCCGGGTGAAGTCAATTTTGCGCGCCGGATTGGCAGCCCGCCGCCTGGCTTCAGCTTCCTTTGCGGCAGCGGTCTCAAAGGCCTGCACAACGGACGGGTCAGCCGAATTCTTTACCGGTTTAAAACCAGGCGTCTGCCGCCGGATCATGTTTTCCGATTGCTTCAGAAAAGCCAGAAACATCATGCGGGACGTGCGCGATTCGGCAATGCGTTCTTCAAAGCATAAGCCGTCGGAAAAAGTCAGCGTTCTGCCGTCCGCGGTCACCACCGAACGGTCCGGCGCCTGCGTCATGTCAAAGAGACCATTCTGAAAAAGCCGACGTCTCGCTCCCGCGGCGCACCCGAGCATCTTTAAGCGCTGTGAACGAGGAACGTCCTGCACCCATTGTCGCCAGGCAGTCCCAGCAAGACGAAATACTTTTGTGAGGCGCTCTTCATCCATGCCTTCCTGCTTTGAAGCCTGTGAAGCTCGAGTAAGCTTGAAAAACGCATTTTTTTCCGGCGCATAGTCCGAAAGCGTAAAGAGAAGTCCCCCGATGGCAAGATCGTCACCCAAGGCCGCCTGACAATCGATCAGCGCCCGCAGCTGCTGATCGTTCGGCGCATTTGACGGCGCCCATTGATTCTGAGACAGCTGCTCACCAACCAACCCCCAAAAGTCCGCGAGATCCTGCAGCCAGCTCATGGCCAGTCTGTCGATCGTAAAGTCAAATCGACGGTAAGCCTCCCAAAAATTTTGGGCAGTTTGGTAGCTCTCTTCAGGACCGCTCGTTCCAATGCCGTTCACAAGCTCCATCAGATAAAGCACGGCATAGCTCGAGGAGACTGGCCGCGGAACGGGCTGCGCCGCGGCCATCGCCCGACGCACATCGGTCCGCCAGGCAAAATAGGTGCGAAGCTGACCTTGCGTCATCATGTCGTAAGCCGGACAGAAAGCGAGAAAGCGCTGCCGCTGCCCGCTGACATCCTCATAGTCGGCAGCCGCCATCCCCATGGCCCGAAAAACACCGCCTGCAGCGGCTCCGTCGGCGGCAGCCCTCTGCTGAGCTTCTTTCAGACGAGCCAGAACCTCTCTGAAAGCCCTGTCCCTTATATCCGGCTCTGTTTTTTGGGAAAGCGTCGGAGAAGGCGTATCCGGCGCTCCGCGAAAATGCGCCCGCTGACGGCGAACAGCCTCATCCCTGCTGGATTTGAGCGTAATGGATCCGTCGCCCTGCATTGTGCTGCTGCGCTCGGCGGCCGCTTTGCCATTGAGTTCCAAGAAGTCCCAATCTGAACCTGCATCTTCAGCGTTTGTTTTGTTCTGCCCCCGGCTGTCAGCGGCACGGGGCGGAATAACTTCGTCAGCGTAAATCTGAGACATAGCCCAATTATCCGGAAACTAGAAAAAGTGATCCAATTGCAAGCCAGACAATCAAGATTGCGAAACACGTCCGGCCTTCATCTCGACGAAAGGAATGATTCTTCTTTACGTCACCGATTTTGTATTACGATGTTTAATATTGGAATTGGAACAGCATCATGGCGATTTTAGACACTCCTCAGCCCGACCTTTCGCTTGAAGAGCTGCGCTTCCTTGTGACGGTAGCCAAGACAAAAAGTCTGACGACCGCCGCTTCGCAGTACGGCATCAGCATGGGGGCCGCGTCCCGAAGACTTTCACATCTGCGCGAAGTCTTTGACGACGAGCTGTTTATCCGATCTGGCGTCACCATGCTCCCGACGATGCGCATGCGCAAACTTCTGCCTCGCGTGCTTGATCTCCTCGCCGCGGGCGGAGCGCTCCTCTCGCGTGACAACGTTGGCTTAGCCGACAGCCGGCGAATTGTTCGGCTGCTTGCGGCCGACAGCGCTGTGATGACAGTCTTCCCGCTGCTGGTTCGTCAGATGGCCAAGGACGCACCCAACGCCTCTATTGAACTCAATCCGCTCTCCGGGGATTTTTTGGAGCAGCTTCGCGCTGGCCGCGCCGACATTGCCGTTTACCCATTAGACACGGTTCCGAAGGACTTCCCTCGGCTTGAACTTTATCAAAGCCGCCGCGGCATTCTTGTTCGGCAAGGTCACCCGCTCATCAAGAAATACGAAAAGGCCGGAAAAATTGAACTCGATGATCTGCGCGCTTTTAAGCACGTGATGATGAATTTGCCGGGAACGCCGGAGCTTTCTCCTGCGGCTTATCAGCAATATGCCTTCGAGGTAGGTATTTCGCTGCCCTATTTCCTCGGCGTCCCCTATGTGCTTGCGGACACGGACTATGTCTACATTGGCCCCGTTGTGACTTTGATGCACTGCCTGCGGCTACCGGACTGCAATCTCCGAGTGTTGCCTGCACCGCCGGAAGTTTCCCCCTTTACGCCGGCGATTATTTGGCATCATGGGGCGCATACGGATCCATTTCTGCAGTGGGTTCGCGGCGTGCTGCTTCAAAGCGCCAGAGAAGAAGCCAAACGCTACAACGCTATCGAAATATAAAAAAATCCTCGCCCGAGCCTGCTTGAAATAGTCTGCAACGCTTTCCTCAATGCGCTCAAAAGGTCTGAGCTATAGTCAAAGACAGATAAAGCGGAGATACTGAATCTTCGCCTCAATGATTGTTTTATGGATTTCGGAGGCTTCCCGATCATGCGCCGATCTGCCAAATTTACGGTTCTTGGAGTACTTGGAGCCGTACTGCTTCTTTCGGGCTGCACGACTTACGTTTCTGTCGCAAGCGACCCCGAGGGCGCCGTCATCACCAGTGCTGACGGCAGCGAAACCTATGGCCGCGCACCCGTTACCATCGAATATGACCGCGACACGCTTGAAGCGAATCTGGGCAAAGTCCCGGGATTTGTAGCCACGTGGCCCTCCGGCGCCAAAGCCGCTACCGAAGCGCCGTATGTCGTGCGTGATTTCAAATACGGCGCGCAGATTGAGCTGCAGCGCCCGGCCGATGCGCCAGGCTTGGAAGAAGATCTTCGGTTTGCCTTGGAGCAGGCCCAAGAGCGCGCTAAACGTGCCGAAGCGGATCGCCGCCGCCTGCAGCTTTATTACCAAGGCGGCTGGATGCACGGCCCATTTTTCGGCCCAGGCTTTTGGTATTTCCCATAGCCTTTTCCCAATCCGCTGCTGCAATGAGGAGAGTCCTGCCGGGCTCTCCTTTTTTCATGTCAGAGAACTGCCGGTAATTCCAAATTACACCAGAGAACCGGCAGCGATGCCCTGCAAACATTTTGCCGCGGCAGCTGAC
>ENA-UOJA01002865-UOJA01002865.1-human-gut-metagenome-genome-assembly--contig:-C19-NODE-2865-length-11040-cov-42.501866_pt1 | contig 11040 bp, 10 predicted proteins | sample MGYA00242337_ERZ723884 | MGnify/ENA metagenome assembly ERZ723884
CACGAAGGTATGCGAAAGAGACATGCTAGTCAATACGCCAATTTTGGAAGCTTACCTCTATCTAACTTATTCCTATCTATAGCTTCTAATTTATCTTTAGCTTCTAAATATAATCCCATTCGTGTTAAGATATAAGCCTGTTCTAAAGAAGTATCTATAATTAATTTACTGTTTCTTAAATGTCTAGCAATAGCTTCATTTTTAGACAAATAATATAATGCAGAATCAGCACTATAACTCTTATATTCATTATATAATAATAAATTTATTTTATAGCCTTCTAGAGTATCATGTTTGTTATTTATAAGCTTCTTAATGTCATTTATTTTTTTCTCTTTTTTATTTTCAAATATTTGTGCTCTTTTTATATCATTATCAAGTACCAATAATAATGAATCAATATTTTTACTAGCATATACAAAATGATGAAATAATGACATTAAAATTAATATAAATATAGTTTTCATACAAACATTAATAATAGTTCAATCGATACGGTAATATTAAAAAGATATATTAGCCTGAAAATATTATTTATATACAATATTCGTAAAATATAGAAAAATCCGCAAATTATCTGTATAAAACTTATTTAAAATAAGATTTATAAGAACAGAATGATGACAACTATTTACAAACTCATGACAAAACACAAGGACGTTTGACCTTAAACGCAAGTGCGTTTCAACTAAAACGTAAGTGCGTTTTACTTCAAACGCAAGTGCATTTAAACAAAAACGCTTCGACGTTTTCCAACGAACGTCGAAGCGTTTTTTTGCTTTATATAAGTAACTGAAAATCAGTCCTCCATCAACTTGCGATAGCGCACGCGTTTCGGCTCTACATTGCCCATGCGCTTCATCTTATTTTCCTCGTATTCCGTGTAGGAACCTTCAAAGTAGAACACCTGACTGTCTCCCTCGAATGCGAGGATGTGCGTACAGATACGGTCGAGGAACCAACGGTCGTGGCTGATGACCACGGCACAACCGGCAAAGTCTTCCAGACCTTCTTCCAGTGCCCGGAGCGTGTTCACGTCGATGTCGTTGGTCGGCTCGTCGAGCAACAGCACGTTGCCTTCTTCCTTCAGGGCCATGGCCAGGTGCAGACGGTTACGTTCACCACCCGAAAGCATGCCGCAAAGCTTTTCCTGGTCGGAACCGGAGAAATTGAAACGGCTCAGGTAGGCACGGGCATTCACATCGCGGTTGCCCATACGAATCAGGTCGTTGCCTCCGCTGATTACCTGATATACGCTCTTGTTCGGGTCGATGTCTTTGTGCTGCTGGTCCACGTAAGCAATCTTGACCGTATCCCCTACTTCGAACTCGCCCTTGTCCACCGTTTCCAGTCCCATAATCAGGCGGAACAGCGTGGTCTTTCCGGCACCGTTCGGACCAATCACTCCCACAATACCGTTGGGCGGCAACATGAAGTTCAGGTCGTCAAATAGCAACTTGTCGCCATACGCCTTGGCCACGTGCTTGGCCTCGATGACCTTGTTGCCTAGACGCGGACCGTTCGGGATGAAGATTTCCAGTTTTTCTTCCTTCTCCTTCACATCTTCGTTCAAGAGTTTGTCGTACGAGTTCAGACGGGCCTTACCCTTGGCCTGACGGGCCTTGGGCGCCATGCGCACCCACTCCAACTCACGTTCCAACGTCTTGCGGCGCTTGCTGGCCGTTTTTTCTTCCATCTCCATGCGCTTGGTCTTCTGCTCCAGCCAGCTGGAATAGTTTCCCTTCCAAGGAATACCTTCGCCACGGTCGAGTTCCAGAATCCATCCGGCCACGTGGTCCAGGAAGTAACGGTCGTGTGTCACCGCAATCACCGTTCCCTCGTACTGCTGCAGGTGCTGTTCCAGCCAGTCGATGCTTTCCGCATCCAGGTGGTTGGTCGGCTCGTCGAGCAACAGGATGTCGGGCTTCTGCAACAACAGACGGCACAGGGCCACCCGGCGGCGTTCACCTCCGGAGAGATTTTTCACCAGCTGGTCTTCCGGCGGACAGCGCAGGGCATCCATCGCCCGCTCCAGCTTGCTGTCGAGGTTCCACGCATCGGTGGCATCAATGATATCCTGCAGTTCGGCCTGACGCGCAAAGAGGGCGTCCATCTTTTCCGGGTCTTCGTAATACTCCGGCAAACCGAACTTCTGGTTGATTTCTTCGTATTCGGCCAGCGTGTCTACCACTTGCTGCACCCCTTCCATCACGACTTCCTTCACGGTCTTCGTGTCGTCGAGCTGAGGTTCCTGTGCCAGATAGCCGACACTGTATCCCGGCGAGAACACCACCTCGCCCTGGTAATTCTTGTCGAGTCCGGCAATGATTTTCATCAACGTAGACTTACCGGAACCGTTCAAACCGATGATTCCGATTTTCGCGCCATAAAAAAAGGATAGGTAGATGTCTTTCAATACCTGCTTGTTGTTCTGGAATGACTTGCTCACTCCCACCATTGAAAAGATAATTTTCTTGTCGTCTGCCATATTCTTTATATTGGTTAAGTTATCTGTTTCTCATTCGTCGCACAAAATAGCGGTGAATGGCTACCTGATAGACCAGCAGTCCCACCATGCAGACCAGCAAGGCCAGCAGGTACTGCCGCTTCATGGAGTCTTCCACGTATTTTCCGAGCACTACGCCCAGCATCACGCCCGACTCCCACAACAGCTGGTAGGTGTGGTAGCCTGTCCCCCGCTCACAATGCTGCGGAAGATAAATCATCATCCGCAGGAACTGCAACAGAGACAGTCCCATGCCCAGTCCGAGAAGGAATCCGGCTCCCCACAGGGAATCACGGCCATCCGAAAGGTAAAGCATCAGCAAAGCCACACCCATCAGCACAAGGCCTGCGGCATTCAGGAAGCGTCCGTCGGCCTGACTGCGGAACATCCGGTCGAGCAACAGGAAGACCACAAATCCAGCCATTGCACAAATGTAGAAAAAACTATCGAATATCGTGCTGAATACCACCCCCAAAATGAAGGGGACCACCATCATGTTCAGTCCCGGAAGCAGGGTGCGGAACAGCAGAAAGCGGTCGAACGACATCAGCGGTAAATCCAGCGGAGCGCGGAAACAGACTTCCACCATCGATACCAGCAGGATAGGTATCACACACAGGATGGCAAACAGGTACAGTTCGTGCTGGAAGGAAAGGAAATCCCCCAGACTGTATCCACCCCAGATGCCACACAGCATGCCGAGCACCCCCGACCAGGTGAAAGTGAGGTTGGCCCTGTTCCGACAGTGGGTGGGCGTCACGTCGATGACCAGCGTACTTCCCATCGACATCAGCACGACCCCAAACAAGGCTCCCTGCAATACCCGAAGGGCTACAATGGTCCCTATTCCCGGAGAATAAGGATAAATCAGTCCCACCAACGCCAGCAACAGGATGCTGCGCGTGCACACCGCTTTACGCTTGAACGTATCGACCAGGTAATTGTTGAAAACGCCGAAGATGTACAAGGAAATTCCGAAAATGGCAATGGTACCTCCGGCCTGAAGGTTGGTATAGCCTCCCTCGCCCACCATCCACCGATGCAGCACCGGGAAAAGCATATACACCGCCGTGTACAGGAAAAAATTCGCTGTAAGTAAAAGATTAAAATTTCGATTCCACATTCTTTTTTCTTTTCTCGTCTCTATCTTGTCTAAAACACAGATGCACAGACTGTACCACCTGCCGGAAACTGACCGCCCGGTCCTACAGTCCATGCACCTTTATGCTTTGTCAAAAAACAACAGGCTTAATACTGCTCCGACTCATTGGGGAAGTCGCTCGACTTCACGTCGGCCACGTAATGCCCGATGGCATCCGTCATCACCGTATTCAGGTCGGCGTAACGACGCAGGAAGCGCGGGCTGAATCCTTTGGTCATGCCCAGCATGTCGGTCACCACCAGTACCTGTCCGTCGACTCCACCTCCGGCACCGATACCAATCACGGGGATGGTCAGTTCCTTGGCCACACGGGCTGCCAGTTCGGCGGGGATTTTTTCCAGCACCAGCCCGAAGCAGCCAGCTTCTTCCAGCAGACGGGCGTCTTTTATCAGCTTCTCGGCCTCAGCCTCTTCCTTGGCTCGCACGCCGTAGGTGCCATACTTGTTGATAGACTGCGGCATCAGTCCCAGGTGTCCCATCACCGGCATGCCGGCCCCGATGATGCGGCGAATCACGTCGATGACTTCTTCTCCGCCTTCCAGCTTCAACGCATCGGCATGCGTCTCTTTCATGATGCGGATGGCATTGCGTACCCCGTCGAACGGGTCGGCCTGGTACGAACCAAACGGCATATCGACAACCACCAATGCACGTTTCACGCCACGCATCACCGATTTACCATGATAAATCATCTGGTCTACCGTGATAGGAAGGGTGGTCACATTGCCGGCCATCACATTCGAAGCCGAATCTCCTACCAGAATCACGTCTACTCCGGCACCGTCTACAATCTGTGCCATGGTATAGTCATAAGAGGTCAGCATGGAGATTTTTTCACCTCTTTGTTTCATTTCAATCAAACGGTGAGTCGTCACTTTGCGAGTGTCACCTGAAAGATATCCTGCCATAATTCTTTTTCCTATTTAATAAAATTTCCGCAAAAATAGCCGATTTTTCTGAATCAGACAAATGTTACAGCAAGTTCATCATGGCCTCGTAGGTAAAATGACGAAAATCCGGAATCACCAAAGCGCACTGATTCTGAATGGCTTCCGCCGGATTGGTCGTGCTAAGCCCCACGACAGCCATCCCTGCCGCATTTCCGGCCTGAATGCCGTGGAAAGAGTCTTCAAACACCACACAGTTTGCGGGCACGGTATCAAAAACCTCGGCCCCCAGCAGGAAACAGTCGGGTTCCGGCTTCGACTTATGGAACATTTCAGCTGTCAGAATCCGGTCGACCAGTCCCTTCAGTTCGGGATGCGTGGCGTAGACATTGGCCATCTTCTTCTCGTTCGAGCTGGTCACGATGGCAATCTTCACGCCGTGGGCACGCAGGCTGCGCATGAACGCTTCCACTCCCGGCACGTATTCATACTTCATCTCCGTCTCGAAACGGTTCAGACGGTCGGTAATTTCAGCCTGTTCCTGCTCCATACCCTGAAAATGGCGGTCGTAAATCTGTTTGAGAGTCTGTCCTTTGATGACCCGTCCGAATTCCTCGTATTCCGGATGATATTGTTTTCCTACCTTGTTCCAAAAAAGACTGTACTGCGATTCAGTATCCATCACCACCCCGTCGAAATCAAAAAGGGCGGCTACACATTTCGTTTTGTCCATTCGATGTTTAGTTTGATTTAACGGTGCAAAGTTCTGAAATATCGGTTCATATTCCTAACTTTGAGAATTAAAATAAACAAATTTCGCATGAAAGAGAACAATCCGCATATCCTGGGAGAGGCTCCCATCGGGAAACTGTTGCTGGAATATTCCATCCCGGCCATCATCGGCATGACGCTGACCTCGCTCTACAACATCATCGACAGTATCTTCATCGGACACGGTGTGGGGGCACTGGCCATCTCGGGACTGGCCATCACCTTCCCGCTCATGAACCTGCTGGTGGCGTTCTGTACGCTGGTGGGTGTGGGAGGTGCTACACTCTCCTCCATCCGCCTGGGACAGAAAGACAAGAAAGGGACCGAAGACATCTTGGGCAATGTGGCGATTCTCTGTGTCATCAATGCCGTGTTCTACGGGGGACTGGCGTTCATCTTCCTGGAACCGATTCTGTTTTTCTTCGGAGCCAGTGAAGCGACCATGCCTTATGCCCGCGACTTCATGCAGGTCATCCTGCTGGGCAGCCCCATCTCGTATGTCATGATCGGACTCAACAACGTCATGCGGGCCACGGGCTATCCGCGCAAGGCCATGCTCTCGTCCATGCTGACGGTGGGATGCAACATCATTCTGGCTCCCATCTTCATCTTCGTGTTCGACTGGGGCATCCGGGGAGCGGCACTGGCCACGGTCTGCTCGCAGTTCTTCGGCATGATCTGGGTGCTCTTTCACTTCTGCAGCCCGAAAAGCTACATCCGTTTTCACCGGCCCAACCTTCGCCTGCAAAAGAAAATTATAGGGAATATTTTTGCCATCGGCATGTCGCCGTTCGTCATGAACGTATGTGCCTGCTGCATCGTCATCTTCATCAACAACCGGCTGCTTACCTACGGGGGTGATATGGCCATCGGAGCCTTCGGCATCCTCAACCGCATCCAGATGTTGTTTGTCATGATTGTGATGGGTATCACCATGGGCATGCAACCCATTACGGGCTACAACTACGGGGCCCGTCATTTCAGTCGGGTGAAACGTACCTTGAAACTGGGTATTACGGCGGCCTGTATCATCACCACCGTGGGATTTGCCGTAGGAGAACTGTTCCCCGGACTCTTCGTAGGAATGTTTACCGACAGCCAGGAATTGATGGACGACGCCATCCTCGCCTTGCGAATTGGTATCCTGGCCTTCCCAGTCGTGGGGGCACAGATTGTCATCACCCAGTTTTTCCAGTCCATCGGAAAGGCTCGGATTTCCATCTTCCTGTCTCTCTCCCGCCAGCTGCTCTTCCTGCTTCCGGGACTGGCCTGGCTACCGCCTGTCTACGGACTGAAAGGGGTATGGTTCAGCATGCCGCTGTCCGACGGACTGGCCTTTGCGGTAGCCGCCCTCATGCTGATGTATCATTTCAAAAAGAAAATGACGGAAGTCACTCCGCACGAAGCCTGACAAACATTTACGAAAACAGCAGTGCAAGGTTCAGCACAGACACCACCACAGCCATGGCATAGAGTACCCACGTACTCCAGCGGGAATTGGCATACGGCCCCATTACGCGTCGGGAGGAAGTCAGCCACACTTGCAGGAAAATGGTGAACGGCAACTGGATGCTCAGCACCATCTGCGAGAGAATCAATCCCTGAAACGGGTTGTCAATGAACAGAATCACCACCAGGGCTACTCCCAGAGAAAGCAGAATGCCCACCCGCGAATGGATGTCCTTCACGTGATACGACTCTCCGAACATCCCGGCAAAGATGGAACCTGCCGCCATGCCGCTCGTCACCGTCGACGAGATACCAGCCATCAGCAGGGCCAAGGCAAACACCAGGGCCGCCTGACTGCCCAGCAAAGGTTCCAACAGACTCTTGGCCTGTTGCAATTCTTCCACCTCTATTCCATGGGTGAAGAAAGTGGCTGCCGCCAGCAGAATCATCGCACTGTTGATGGCCCAGCCCACTCCCATGGAGAACAGGGTATCATAAAATTCATATTTCAGCAGTTTGCGGATGGAAGCATCGTCCTGCTTGTTGTATTCCCGGCTCTGCACCACCTCCGAATGCAAGAACAAATTGTGAGGCATGACCACTGCTCCCAATACGCTCATAATGACAAGCAGACTTCCTTGAGGAAGGGAAGGCACTACCCACGAACGGGCCGCCAACGGCCAATCAATCTCTACCAGAAACAGTTCGTACAAAAAAGACAGTCCGATGACGGACACAAAGGCAATGATGGCCCGCTCAATCCGTTTATAAGAATTGGAAAAAAGCATGATGACAACAAACACCGTCGTCAACAGGGCTCCCCAGATGATGGGAATGTGAAACAGCATTTCCAAAGCGATGGCCCCTCCCAGAATTTCGGCGAGGGAAGTGGAGATGGAGGCCAGTACCGCCGTGCCCAGCACAGGACGCGACACCCATTTGGGGGTGTATTTCGTGGCCGCCTCGCTCAGGCAAAGCCCGGTAACGATACCCAAATGTGCCACATTGTGCTGCAACACAATCAGCATGATTGTCGACAAGGTGATGACCCACAGCAGGGAATAGCCGAAATCGGCCCCTGCCGCAAAATTCGAAGCCCAGTTGCCCGGGTCGATGAAACCGACGGTCACAAGCAAGCCCGGACCGATGTATTTAAAGAAATCAAGACCACCCAAGTAACGCGGATGGTCCTTACGTCGTAGCTCTTTGATGAAATTCCACATACTTATAAATCTGTCTTAAAACAATAAAAACACATTTACCCTATAGAAAGTTTACACAAAGAGTCAAGAAGTCAGCTATTATCAGTTAGTTCAAAGTATCCCAACCTGCGGCACGGTACCACGCGATGGAGCTTTCGTAATACGTATTCCAGGAAGTCTTACTTGTCACATAGGGATTGTATGCTTCCGGAATATACATACCGATTCCACAAAAACGGGTATCGTCTATCGTTAGCCCATCAAACTCATACTCCGGTCCCGCCAGACATTCCTTGGCAACCACCGCTTGATTCAACGCAGTCTGCACCGACGCAATTTCCGTATTCAGGTCCGTATCAGCCACTCCGCTTTTCCGTCCCAGTTCCCGGAAGAAATCGAGCACATCGTATGAAAAATACCGGTAACTTCCCACTCCATACTGCTGCACGTTCTCCATGGATACAGAAGGCAAGGCATCTTCCCATTCCGTCAGCTTACTCTTCACCGCCTCGGCCAGGTTCTCCATCTGACTACAGTCGACAGCCGCACAAGTTCCCCACAAGTCTTTCGTCTTATTAAAAGAAATAAACTCATGACATACCGTCGAGTAATCCACGTTATCTACATACAGATAAGGAAGAATCTGTGCATAAGGAAATCCGTATACAGGTGTTTCCATCACCGAAGCTACACAGTGTGAAGTTACCTCCTTCAGTTCGTAGCACACTTCTGCCGTCCCCATCATGCAGGCATCAAACAGCACAAAATCAAGTTTATCCGTGAAACTGTTCTTCAAGACATTGGCCAGGTCCGGGATATTGATATGATACCCATTGTCATCTCCGAAAGCCTTGGTCCGTACGGAGTTTCCTTTCATCCACCCCGTGCCATGCGAACCGAAAATCACGCCATAACTCTCTGACGGGGCCACAGCTTGCATGTCTTTAAAGACTTCTTCCATCACTGTCGGATCGGTCGCAATCTGGCCGCTCATCGTATATTGTTTCTTCTCCGCCACCTGACAGATAGCAGAAAAAGTCAGATTGGTTCCTGTCAAAGCCGGCTGACTATTGACATTGCCCCGTCCGTCGGCATAAAAACTCATCAATGTCGGATACCCCAACGGTTCATCCCCTGTGTATGGCCGGTAATACACCAACAACGTACAAGACTCTTTCATATTCCCCAAAGCCTCATACATATCGACCACATTATCCCGTAGATAATTATCGAGCGATCCCGCCTGATTATTCGATATCAGATAGGCCAGCACCGTGCGTCCGGAGCGCTTGGCCGGCTGTTGCTCCGGTATTTCATTGGAACAAGCCGCCAAAAAAACGACCAGCAGACAATAAATCCACTTCTTCATTGTTCTCATTCAAAATCAGGCTTTTCAAACTTAAACTCTGCATTTACATCCTGCAAAACCAGCGAACTGCCCTTGGCGTATCTTTCCTTCATCTTTTTCAATTCCTTCTGCACATTTTTTTTCTTCCGGCTAAAGAAAATGAAACAAGTACGGTTCTTCCCATTCTGCTTCTGTTCCAGATAGTCTTTCAACTGGATGCTATACAGCGCACGTCCCACCAGCAATCCTTTACTATCTACTGCCGCACTGTCCAAGTACTGCACATCCGTAAAATAAACCAGAGAATCCGTAAAGGAAGCCGAAACGCCAGCCAGATAGACACCATATTTATTTTTATCTTTCGGCTGCTTGCTGAATGCAGAAACAGCCACTACCATCATAAACAAGAAACAGAAAAATTTTGTGTAACGCATAATTCATCAATTTATAGGGGCAAAAGTACACAATTATGCGTAAAAACCGAAAGAAGACCTATTAAATTAACAAAACAAAAAGCCTTTATACACACAAAAAGAGATGTATCAAGACTGAGCCTGTCTTCATACATCTCTCCTGTTTTTTCGGAAATCAATCTCTACCTTATCCCAAATAAGATTTGAGCAGCTTACTACGAGAATTTTGTCTTAATCGTCTAATAGCCTTTTCCTTAATCTGGCGAACACGCTCACGGGTGAGCCCAAACTTGTCGCCGATTTCTTCCAACGTCATTTCCTGCGTGTTAATACCGAAAAACATCTGGATGATATCCTTCTCCCTTTCGGTCAACGTAGAAAGTGCCCTGTCAATTTCCCTCGAAAGTGATTCATTCACCAAAGAGCGGTCGGCCATCGGAGAATCATCGTTCACCAGCACATCCAGCAGACTGTTGTCCTCTCCTTCCACAAAAGGAGCATCCACGGAAATGTGGCGACCGGAAACCTTCAGCGTATCCGAAATCTTGTCTACCGGGATTTCCAGCTCATCAGCCAGTTCCTCCGGCGACGGACGACGTTCGTTTTCCTGTTCGAACTTAGAGAATGCCTTGCTGATTTTATTCAGTGAACCAACCTGGTTCAACGGCAAACGCACGATACGTGACTGTTCTGCCAGTGCCTGCAAAATAGACTGACGAATCCACCAAACGGCGTAACTGATGAATTTGAAACCACGGGTTTCATCAAACTTTTCAGCGGCCTTAATCAATCCCAGGTTACCTTCATTAATCAAATCCGGCAAGCTCAAACCCTGGTTCTGATACTGTTTGGCTACAGACACCACAAATCGTAGGTTGGCACGTGTAAGTTTCTCTAATGCCGCACGGTCACCTTTACGGATACGTTGAGCGAGTTCTACCTCCTCTTCTACAGTAATCAAATCTTCACGACCGATTTCCTGCAAATACTTATCCAAAGAAGCGCTCTCTCGGTTAGTGATACTTTTAGTAATCTTTAACTGTCTCATTCTATATAAAATGATTTGGGTACAAAAGTACAAAATATTTTTTATTCTGACAGCGATTTTCCGAAGAAAGAATCTATAATTTTCTTAAAGTTGCACAGACACTCTCTTTTTGTCAATCTCCTGCCAAAAAAGGAACAGAGAAGACTGCCCGATTGTTCATTCCCCTACGGACAGTCTACTCTTATGAAAAGCACCAAAGAAGAGGGTGTGTCAAAATGATGCATCCTCTTTTTCGTTATATAATCATCGTTTTG
>ENA-UOJA01002866-UOJA01002866.1-human-gut-metagenome-genome-assembly--contig:-C19-NODE-2866-length-11038-cov-10.774561_pt1 | contig 11038 bp, 10 predicted proteins | sample MGYA00242337_ERZ723884 | MGnify/ENA metagenome assembly ERZ723884
AATATTAAAAATACTACTAATGGGAGAATATAATATTGGCTACAGGTGTTTATAAAACAACTAAAAAAGACGGTTCTGTATATTACAGAGTTTCAATAACATATAAGAATAAGCATATAAGTATAGGTAGTTATGATGATGAATTTTTGGCATCTGTGGCATATGCTATAGCCAATGATGTCTTATATAAACCCGGCACCTACTATATTGACAAAGATATGCATACAACCTCATATAACCACATAGCAGCAGAATTATCAAACAACGCTTCACTCAAAAGCAGCAACATATCTGATGGCACTTCTGTTGATTTTTTTACTTTTTTCCCATATGCGAAATTCATAAGTCTCATTAACTTTCGTGATAACGGAATATATATAAAAACGCCTATTTACCTTTGTGATAAATCTTTCCTGTATTTTCTTAATCCTGAAAATATACTTACATTCTCAACTGATGATTTATTTTATTATTCACATCATACAATTCTGTGCCGTGGTGGATATTATTTTGTGAACGACTATGGCATGCAGACAAGCATACTTTCACGTTTTGGTATAAGAAATCATTCCGTCAAAGGCAGAGATTATATATTCCGCAACGGAGATGAGCATGACTACCGGTATGAAAACGTATGCGTAATAAATAAATATAACGGAGTAAACAAGATAGATAAAAACGGAAGAACTTTTTTTCAAAGCCGTATACACATCAACGGCAATTATATAATAGGAATATATAAGTCAGAAAATGAAGCTGCCATAGCATATAATAAAGTTGTCGATATTCTTGAAAACATACAATCTGTATCATACATAAAAAACTATATTGAAGATATGTCATACATTACATACGCTTCTATTTATAACAGCATCAAAATTTCAAAAAAGCTTACAAAATATATTGAAGGATTAAAGCAAAAAAGACCAGAATCATAACATTATCCATCATTGAATGTATTATGTGATTCTGATCTTTTATTATGCTGCAGCTTCGCCTACTCTTCTGCTTCATGGTGTGAATGATGCGAATGATGAGTATGGCTATGCGATGCTTTTTTCTTTAAGTTATTTTTTAATATTATTGTAAGTGCTATAAGCCCTACCGATAAAACAAGGAAAAATATAGAAATATACACAAACATCAGCAGACTCTTATCTGCTGTTTTAATAAGCATATTATAATAATATGCCGGCGATATAGCCAGCCTTCTATATATGCCTTTAATATACAGATACATTGGAATGATTCCTGTCATGTATGCTGCTGCAAGTGTTGAATATGTTATATATCTTATTGCTCTATGCACATATCTATGATCCTTAATTATTATAAATACCGCAATCATTATAAGAACAAGGATTGCTGCAAGAACCTTAAAATATATATTATCAAACATTTTCCTCATGGAAACAATAAATGTAATCCCAAGTGAAGATTTATAATTATCTTCTATCTGTGTAAGGAAGCCATCTATAGCAGTCTGCTGCTGGGTTCCTATTTCTATATTATTCTTTCTGGCATAATCTTCTATATTAGAATTAAGTCTTTCTCTTATCTGTGACGTATCTGGTGTATACATAGTACCTGCAAGCTGTGCTTCCAGATTATTCTGTATATCATCCTTTACTTCATTATAATAAAATACATTTTCAAAAACCTCAGCATGAAGCATCATAGGTCTTCCAAGCTGTTTGCTTGTTGACACTACATCTTCATATATTCCATTATAATAACCTGCAGCTGACATACTTTTATATATTGTATCCTTGTTAAATATACCCATATCAGCACCAACAAGGTACCCACATATAGAAAGCAGAACTGATAATATAAAAGAGACTATAATACTTACAACATAAAACTTTCTTTGTTTACTTTTAGCCATATAATCTCCTTAATAAATCAGATCTGGACCTGATGTTTTATTCGCATACACAAACAATCTCTGTGAATATGATGTTAATGGTGTGAAAGGATAACATGTATACATAACAAGAACTTCTCGACCAGCATCAAGCAATGTTGCTGACTTATCATTAGCATCTGCAACCTTGGTATCATATACAGTATATGTATATTCACCATACGATGTTACAACCTTAAACACATCGCCAATTTCTATATACTGGAAAGGATAAAAAGATGTTTCGTGATGTCCAGCTATAAGTATAGGCTTACCAAACCCAAATATGGATGAGCCAATATATTGACCTACACCTATATCAAGTTCATCGCTTCTGTCACCATATCCGACTCTTTCGTTCATGTTAAGTCTTTCACAGATAAGTCTTGCGTATCCATCTCCTAACTTAGGCTGCATATCAGGAGAGTATGGTATAGACTCTGGCTGTGTCTCTTTAGTTTCCTCTGTGTTATAGTCCTCCGGTACAAGATCGGTGTTCTCATCACCTACAACTGTCTCACCATCTGTGGTAAGAAGTGATATTGTAGAACCTGCTGATTTGATATATGGGGAAAGGCAGAAATACACTATAACAATTCCCACTATAGAAAGAAATAATGGCACACATACGTATGCCATTACTCTTTTGAATGTTTTATTCATATTGAATAATATTAAGCAAATCTCTTCTTGCTTACTGCAACGCCACAAGCAACTAAGCCCATAGCTAATACAGCGATACCAGCAACAGTAGCTGTTGTAGTAGCTCCTGTAGCCTTAACTGGATTAGATGATACTGTGTACTGTGTACCCTTTGCATCTGTAACTGAAATAGTCTTGTCAGCAAAAGAAACCTTAGCGCCTACTTTAGCAGCAGCTGTTTCAATGTTAGCCTTAATCTTGCTAATCTGATCAGCTGAAAGATCAGCTACGCTCTTTGCTTCACCAGCAGTTGCCTTAGCTGCCTTGATTTCATTCTTTACAGCAGTTGCCTGCTCAGCTGTAAGTTCATTGTTAGCAAGGAACTTTACTGCCTGATCATAATACTCACCTGTAACTCCAGCTTCTGTAAGAGCAGCCTTAACATCATCGTTAGGTGTTGCTGCAAATGCTGTGATAGACATAGCAAGTACGAGTACTAATGAAAGTACTAATGTTGTGATTTTTTTCATCTTTTTTTCTCCTTTTCTTTTTTTGTATAAACATATAAAGAATAGGAACTATCCCCTATATGCCTTGTAAACTGGTTTAAACCAGCTCACATCATATTGTTTACGGTTTATAGAATACATCTTATAGTTTCATACGTCAACTTTTTTGACAAATTTTTCATTATTTTTCAAATACAATTGAATAATAATAATCAATTAGCTGTTTTTATTATTGATGTAGTTAACTAACCCTTCGGCTTTTATAATCTTCTGCATAAACTCAGGAAATGCCTGACCCTGGAATGTCTGGCCTGTTGTCTTATCTGTTATAATACCACTGTCAAAATCTATGGCTACATCATCACCTGCATTAATAGCCTCAGCCGCTTCTTTACACTCTATAATAGGAAGTCCGATATTTATTGAATTTCTGTAGAATATTCTTGCAAATGTTTCCGCAATAACACAGCTTACACCTGCTGCCTTTATAGCGATAGGAGCATGCTCTCTTGAAGAACCACAGCCAAAATTCTTATTAGCAACGATTATATCTCCCTTTTTAACATTCTTAACGAAATCCTTATCTATATCCTCCATACAGTGAGTAGCAAGCTCAGCTGGATCAGAAGAATTAAGATATCTTGCAGGAATAATTACATCTGTATCTACATTGTCGCCGAATTTAAAAACTCTTCCTTCTGCTTTCATATTATCCTCGATTTCTGTGCACTATACTGCACTTATATATTTTATGATCATTTATACATTAGATGTCGGTGGACACCACCTTATTTTGATACCTACGGATTGTTCCGTGCTACGCACTCCCACAATCCACCCAATATTCGCATATCGTGGGATTATCATCCCACTTTTATGCTCATATTGGGGCGGGTCCCAAGGTCTTTCACCCACCTATGAGCAAGCTCAGGTGTGTTCAGACCTTTTGACCCTGGTATCTACATTATAAACCAAGCTCAGATGGCTGGCTGATCTTTCCTGTAACAGCACTTGCCGCTGCAACAGCAGGACTTGCAAGATAGATTTCTGAATCAACATGACCCATACGTCCTACAAAGTTTCTGTTAGTTGTTGATACGCATCTCTCGCCTTCTGCAAGGATACCCATATATCCACCAAGACATGGACCACATGTTGGAGTGCTGACAACAGCTCCTGCCTTAATAAATGTCTGTACAAGACCTTCTTCTATAGCCTGCATATATATCTTCTGAGTAGCTGGGATAACTATAACTCTTAACCCCTTAGCCACTTTTCTTCCTTCCAATATCTTAGCAGCACATCTTAAGTCATCTATACGTCCATTAGTACATGAACCGATAACTACCTGGTCTATCTTAATATCGTCTATAGAATCAACTGTATGTGTATTCTCAGGAAGATGTGGAAATGCTACTGTTGATCTGATAGTAGAAAGATCTATATCATAAACCTTATCATATTCTGCATCATCATCAGCTGTATATTCAACAAATGGTCTCTTAGAATGTTCTTTCATATATTCTCTTGCAAGATCGTCTACTGGGAATATACCGTTCTTTCCACCAGCTTCTATAGCCATGTTAGCAATAGTGAATCTGTCATCCATAGTAAGTGTTGATACACCTGGACCTGTAAACTCCATAGACTTGTAAAGTGCGCCGTCCACGCCTATCATACCTATAATATGAAGAATAACATCCTTACCACTTACCCACTTGTTCAGTTTTCCTGTAAGATTAAACTTAATAGCAGAAGGAACCTTAAACCACGCCTTGCCTGTAGCCATACCAGCTGCCATATCTGTAGAACCAACACCTGTAGAAAATGCTCCGAGTGCTCCATATGTACATGTATGTGAATCAGCACCTATAATAACATCACCAGCTACTGTAAGTCCCTGTTCTGGTAAAAGAGCATGTTCAATACCCATCTGTCCCACTTCAAAATAATTAGTAATGTCATGCTTAGCTGCAAATTCTCTTACACATTTGCAATGCTCTGCTGACTTGATATCCTTATTAGGAACAAAATGATCTGGTACAAGAGCAATCTTATCCTTATCAAATACTGTCTTAACAGTCATTTTATCCATCTCATGAATAGCTACTGGAGATGTGATATCATTACCAAGTACAAGATCTAAATCTGCCTCAATCAGCTGTCCTGCTTTAACTTCAGAAAGTCCTGCATGTGCTGCAAGTATCTTCTGTGTCATAGTCATTCCCATTATACTTTTCCTCCTTTATTACGCTTAAGTCTTATAAGACTATAATGTCAATATTTTACAGTATATCTTTATATATTGCAAGCACTCTGATACAGCCTGCCATCCGTATATCAGCTGATGCATCTGCATTTTAAGCACATTGACACATAGGGTCTATTCATTAACTTTTTATCTCAGCACATAATTTAATGTAATATTTCCTTTTTCAACTGATACATCTGCATACGCACCACTTATAACCGGCATAGCTGGTGGAAGATGTCCTAAATCCACATCCATAATAACGGGTACTTTGTATTTTCCTGCAGCTGCCAGCACTGCACTATACTGGTCAAGTCCCATCATATCCTGCCCAAACACAAGAGGTCTTCCTATAATAAATGCTTTAACATGTTTAAACCATCCTGCTTTTTCCATCTGCCACATAGCTCTCCTTATGGCAAACACGTTAAGGTCACAGCTTTCAAGAAACCATATAATACCATCATCCTTATACTTATCATTAAACTCACTTACATAATCGTACTCAGTGCCAGTAAGATTAACAAGGCAGTCCATACATCCACCAATCAACCTTCCACTTACATGTATACCTGTATCACTGTCCATCTCATCAACAGGTGTTTCATATTCTTTATCACCATAAAAGCATCTGAGGATTTTTTTCTCAGTAAGATTGTACTCAGGTGTCGGATTGTCTTCATTTTTCAAAGATTCTTTTTCCCACATGTCATAGCCACTTACAGACAACTTCTTACCCATAAGAACATCCAGTGCATCTTTTAGTGAAGCATGCAGCTTATCTGCACCAAACGCTGCAGCACATGGTCCATATATGCTTGCGGTATCTGCTATCGTATTAAGTAAAAATGTAAAATTAGTATTATCTGAATATCCCATAAACCATTTTGGTTCTGCCGATTTTATCTTATTCCAGTCAACATACTCAAGGATTTCACACATAAGTTCTCCGCCACCACATGATATAAGTACATCATTGCTATCAGCTGCATACATATCACTTAGTTCCTTTCCGCATAGCTGCGGTGTGTTACTTATTCCTATCCCCTTGGCTTCATACACATTAGGACCATTATTTATATTAAGTCCCATATTCTTTAATCTCTCCTGTGCCCTTTTGAATCCTGTAATATAAGGCTCCGTTGCACATCCAAACGAAGGTGCAACGAAGCCTATGGTACCACCTGGCACAAGAAAATCCGGATACAACATATATATTCTCCTTTTCTTCATGCTCATCAAAATATCATATTTACAACTTCTTTATCTTTCCTATTGCATTAGTTTCTATAACCGCTTCACAATTCTCTTTAATCCACAGCACTCTTGCTTCTTTATCAGAATCAAGCCTTCCATATTCACTTATAACATTACATATAGTAATATATCTGTCTTTAGAGCATCTTCCTTTTTCAAGGACAAGATAATATACATCTTTCTTTTTATAGAGACTGTTTGATACTCCCCATATCTTTGGGCACACAACACACATATCCTCGAAATCATCAAAGTTGTTAAAGCTATATACCGCATACCCAACAGTAACTACATCACTTACATGTTTAGCTTTATTTTTATAAAGGGTGTCCGGATTAACTGCTTCCATATCCTGCCCCTTACTTTTCATATCCTCGAATATATCCTTTATCTTATCAAATGCTGTGAATTCTGCTGCCTTTGCTTCTTCCCCTGGATTCTTTATGACATTGCCCTTTGTATCATCCTGATTAGATGTAAATGCCTTAGCTGCTCTTTCTCCTACCTGTCTTAACATATTGCCAAAATCATCTTTTCCAGAAGATACTGTAAGCAATATAGAATGATCTGGCTGAGGCGCTAGCTGAAGCGACATAACCCCGCCGTCCATCTGTACATCTATGTTTCTTGCTGCTTCTTCCATAACAACCTCAAGCAGATTATGTATCTTATCTGTATCATTTCTAAAGAAATCATCAAGAGTTATATTGTTATCTTCAAGATCCTCTTCCATAAGAAGACACTGAAATCTGTTTTCATCTATCTTTTTAAATTCCATATATCATTCCTCTATTCTATATAGTGATAATGTCAGTATCAAAAAATATCTTAGTCCTGACAGATATCTCTGCATTATACACGTTTTGCACTTATGCAATATATGTCTACAGACTTATTTATATTAACACATATATCACACAGGTGTCAAAATCCAGTTTATTAATCACATGATTATATACTATTTATTAATCACATAATTATTATATTTTTCCAGTTATGCCAGATACCAGTTTTTTCATAATTTCTTCTGAATCACTTAACTTTCCGCTTCTGCTCATGCGCAGACTTTTATCATGACTATATATACATGCATTTATTGTAAGGCAGTCCTTTTCTATCGAAGCTATCGCACGCGCTTCCTGGATATAGCCATACATCATAAGATCATGTATTACGCTGCTTTCTATATCTATGCATTTTAAAGAGTTATTATCTGATATACTGCTTACTGCATTAACTATGTCTAAAGATGAGGACGTAAGCACTGCCGACACTGCTTCTCCTGTTTTGGGAATATATATATCAGAAGGAATATAATCATACGCATATCCTCTTATATGATTATATCTGTGTAATCTTACTATATCAGCATGTGCTATAACTCCATCACAGAAGTCATGCGACAACCCCTCCATACATTCCTTTAAATCACTGACATATACACATTCAGTATCAGCATATATATCTGAACAGTGTCTTTTAAGATCCTCAGAAGATGTATACAAAACAGCTTTCTTTTTATTATTTTTTTGTTTCCCTGTTATCATACTGTTTTTTGTCCGGTGCTTCCTTGTTATAAGAACTATTCTTGCATCTCTCCTTTTAGTTATTGCTGAAAGGTTAACTCCTCTATTCCATATATATGCTGTATCTGACTCCATAAGTCTTTTCATATCTGTTATGCCCATATCTATAACACCATCTGCTATGGCACATGAAACAGCATCAAGCCACGGATCACTTTGATTGCACCTTTCCTTCTGTTTTATACTATATTTTTTAAATGTTATATCCGTATTCATTCTTTTTAACTGGCTCATGATAAGCTCTGTTTCTGCCCTGCATATCACATCCTTGTCATCTTCTTTTATACCAACTCTTATCTGCATGGCAATCCTCTTTTATATTTACTAATCTTTTCTGACATATGATACACTGCATACACAGCTTATGTCAAAGCTTAAAATTTTTCCTTTCACTGTCAAAGCTTAAAAGTTCCCATTTCACTTGAATCTATAACCATAATATGTTAGATTACCATAAGAAAATAAATGAAATGGAGAGAAAGATTAGTATGCATAATAAAACTTTATTTAAAAAGTTATTTAAAAATTCATTCAAAAAATTTTTATCATATTCTTTTATAGCAATAACTGCTTTCGGTTTATCCTGTTTACACATATCCCCCTGTGGAGCTGTCACATCCGCTTTGGCTGCCAGCGGACAAAATATAAGTGAAAAAGAAGCAGACATTATTGATATATCCGTGTATAAAGACAGTGCTTCCACCCACAGCAATATAACTGCTGATATGACTGATGCTTCTTATGATTCAACAGCTGATATCGCAAGTGGTGAACAGCTCATAATCGAGTCTGATGAAGCCATATATGGTCTTTACATAATATGGAGCAGCGAAGTATCAGGCTACACTATAAGCTATAACGATAAGGATAACAATAAAACAAGTATACAATGTGGTTCATATGGATATCTTCACGACTATATCCCATTTAACACTGCAGCTACATCCATAACTATAGAAACCTCAGCTGATATGTCTATATCCGACATATATGCCTACTCAGAAGGCAGGCTTCCTGAAACTGTACAGATATGGCAGCCTCCATGCAACGATGACACTGATATTCTCGTGTTTTCAACACATGCAGATGACGAAATACTTTTTCTAGGTGGTGTTCTTACAAACTACGGTGGTGAACAGGGACTCAACGTGCAGGTTGCGTATATGTGTGACTTTTTTCTGACAGAACCAGTAAGACAACACGAAGAACTTGACGGTCTGTGGGAATGTGGAATAAAGAATTATCCTGTAAAAGGGGATTTTATGGATCTTTATTCCCTTGACTTAGGTACAGCCATGACACAGTATAATTATGACGATATCGTATCTTATGCCACAGCCTGCGTAAGACGTTTCAAGCCTCTTGTCTGTGTATCACAGGATTTCAACGGCGAATATGGCCATGGAGGTCACTGTATATATGCAAAAGCTGTTTCAGAGGCCATTAACAGTTCAGCAGAGGCTTCATTTAATCCCGATTCAGCTTCAGAATATGGAATATGGGATACGCCAAAAACTTATTACCACTTATATAACGAAAACACTATCACTCTTAATGTTGATACACCTCTTAGCCGGTTCAACCAAAGAACGTCTGTTGATATACTAAAAACAGCATTCACAAAACATGTATCACAGATATCGTATTCGTTCAACGTCATGGACAATGGATACGCTAAAACATACTGGGGTAACTTTGACAGCCGTGCTTTCGGTCTCTATCGTACAACTGTCGGATATGATACAGGAAATGATATGATGGAGCATGTAACAGCTCTTCACACAGAGCGTGAAGCTAAAAAGGAGACAGCAAAGCTTCAGGCAGCAAAGGAAAAAGAAGATGCCACAGACAACACAGGCTCTGATAACAGCAACAATGAGGCCAACGATACAAACTCTAACGAATCTCACAGCTCACCTGATATTAAACAGACTGCCATAACTCTAATAGCAATACTTATAATCGGTGTTGTCATATGCAGCCAGGCATACAGGACGAGATATCTTTACAAGAAAAAATATGAGGAAAACAAAGAAAATTTTAACAAATCTGACAAATAAAAACCTACTCAAAAAATCTGATCATAAATTCTTATTATAAAAACTTGATCATAAATTCTGATCATAAAAACAGCCCAGGCCGTAAGGTCTGGGCTGTTTTAATAAGTTCTAAATATCAGACATGCTGAATATTAGTTTTTTATTAATTTTTTATTAGTTGTTGATAAGCTTGTCTGATTCGTTGTTCCAGCTATAAAGCTTTCTTATCTCTGCACCAACCTGCTCTGATGGATGCTCTGATGCAAGCTTTCTCATAGCCTTGAAGTGAACCTGTCCGCCAGCTTCGCTCATATCAAGTAAGAATTCCTTAGCAAATGTACCATCCTGGATATCTGAAAGAATCTTCTTCATAGCCTTCTTTGTATCCTCTGTGATGATCTTAGGACCTGTTATGTAATCACCATATTCAGCTGTGTTAGAGATAGAATATCTCATACCTGCAAAGCCTGACTGGTAGATAAGATCTACGATAAGCTTCATCTCATGGATACATTCAAAGTATGCGTTACGTGGATCATAACCAGCTTCGCAAAGTGTTTCGAAACCAGCCTGCATAAGTGCACAAACACCACCGCAAAGAACTGCCTGCTCACCAAAGAGGTCTGTTTCTGTTTCTGTTCTGAATGTTGTTTCAAGAAGACCAGCTCTTGCACCACCGATACCAAGACCATAAGCAAGTGCCATATCAAGAGCCTTGCCTGTCTCATCCTGCTCAACAGCTACAAGACAAGGAGTTCCCTTACCAGCCTGGTATTCAGAACGTACTGTATGTCCAGGTGCCTTAGGAGCGATCATAGTAACATCAACGCCCTTAGGTGCCTTGATCA
>ENA-UOJA01002867-UOJA01002867.1-human-gut-metagenome-genome-assembly--contig:-C19-NODE-2867-length-11036-cov-10.210090_pt1 | contig 11036 bp, 9 predicted proteins | sample MGYA00242337_ERZ723884 | MGnify/ENA metagenome assembly ERZ723884
TTCACAGCTTTCCCGCGAAGTTTCCATAGTTGCGGTGTAGAATGAGCACACTTAAATCGCGTTGCATTTTTGAGGGAGGCTTGGTTATGAAGACCTGTTTGACAGAGAGCACGAAAATTTCCCGGCGAAGCTTTTTGCAGGCGCTTGGCGCGCTGACCCTTTCGAGCAGTCTGGCGGCGTGCGGCGGCACGGGGAAGGCAAAATCGGACCGCCTTGCGGCGGGGAGCCTCGCCTACACGCCGGATGAAGTGGTGACGGTGGAATTCTCGGACGGCGGCATCACGGTCAGCCCGGAGGACGCGGCGGGCCTTGCCGTGGAGGAAACCGCTCTCTCGGTGAGCGGCGCGGGCGTCTATGCCCTGTCCGGCAACTGTGCGGATGGCTCGGTGAAGGTGGAAGCCCAGACGGAGGACGTCGTGCTGCTGCTGGACGGCCTGACCCTGACCAGCGCCGACACCGCCCCCATCGTCTGCGGTAAATCCACCGGGGTGACCATCGCGGTGGTGGACGGGACGGAAAATACCCTGACCGACAGCGAGGCCAACGACCCGGACAATGCCGCCGACAACGAGAACGCCGAAAAGGCAGTGGTCAAGTGCAAGGACGGCTCGCAGGTCGTCCTCTGCGGCGGCGGTGCACTGACCGTGAACGCACTGGGCAAGAACGGCATCAAATCCGGCACCGCGCTGGATGACCGGGACGCCAGCCTGACCATCCGGGAGCTGACGCTGAACATCGAGGCGCTGGTGAACGATGCCATCAACGCGGAGCAGCGGCTCAAGGTGGAAAGCGGAAACCTGACCATCGCGGCGGGGGAAGATGCCATCCACTGCGACATGGAACTGAACATCGGTGCAGAGGGCACCACCGGCCCCGCCATCACCGTTTCCACCTGCTGCGAGGGCTTGGAGGGAGCCATCCTGAACATATACTCCGGCAATATGGACATCACCTCCACCGACGACTGCCTGAACGCCGCCAACTCCGACCTTGGCGACTATGCCTTCGAGATGAACATCTCCGGCGGCACCATCAAAGCCTATTCCTCCGGGGGCGACGGCTTTGACTCCAACGGCACCCTGACCATCACGGGCGGCGACATCTCGGTCTGGACCGCCAACGCCGCCGACAATCAGCCGCTGGATGCCGATGGGCGCATCACGATTTCGGGCGGCACGGTGCTGGCCGCAGGCGGCAGCGCGGGCATGGGCTTTTCCATCAGTGCATCTCAGCCCTACGTTACCTTCGGCGGCGGGCGGGACAGCAGCCTTTCCCTCGCCGGGGGCGAGGCGTTCTCCATTGCGGACGAAAGCGGCAAGAGCGTGCTGGACAGCACCGCCCTCTGCGACGCGGCCTTCCTCTTCTATTCCAGCCCAGCCCTGACGGCGGAGGGACGCTACAGCGTCCAGCCCACCGTCACCGCCACGGCCAAGACCGGTGAAGCGGATACCCAGTTCGGCGGCAATGGAGGCCCCGGCGGCAGCGGCGGGCAGAGACCGGACGGCATGACGCCGCCGGACGGGCAAATGCCGCAGGGCCAGCCGCCCCAGAGTGACGGCACCACCCCGCCGGAACTGGCGGCCGCCAGCAGCAACTGAGAAAAACCGCGCAGCAATTGCAATCCGCGCGCCGGAATGATACAATAAGAAGCGGCAAATCACCGCCGCCGGACGTTTTTCCGGCAGATGTAAGAAAGAAGGCTTTTTATTATGAGCATGAACACGGTTCCTGAGCGTCTGGCTGCCCTGCGGGCCGCCATGGACGCCAACGGCGTTGACCTTTATCTCATTCCGGTGGGCGACCCGCATTCCAGCGAGTACCTGCCCGACCACTACACCTCCTTGACCTATTTCTCCGGCTTCCACGGCGAGAACTCCAACTTCGTCGTTACGAAGGACAAGAGCGCCATCTGGGCCGACGGCCGCTATTTCGTGCAGGCGGAAAAGGAGATCGCGGGCACCGAGATCGAGCTGGAGCGGATGGGTGAGCCGGGTGTGCCCACCGTGGAGCAGTACTGCGCCGATGCTCTGCCCGAAGGCGGGGTGCTGGGCCTGTGCGGTCTGACCGCTTCCTGCCATCTGGTGCGCAGCGTCCAAAAGGCGCTGGACGCCAAGCACGGCACCATCAAGACCCTGAATCTGGAAGATGAGCTCTGGACCGAGGGCCGCCCCGCCCTGCCGGAGACTCCCGCTTGGATCCTGAGCAAGGAGTACGCAGGGTTCTCCCCCGCCGAGAAGCTGGGCCAGCTCCGCGCAAAGCTCAAGGAGCTGGGCTGCACCGCACAGCTGGTGGGCAAGCTGGACAATCTGGCATGGCTGCTGAACCTGCGCGCCATGGACATCCAGTGCACCCCGTATGCCATGGCCTACTGCTACGTCACGGAGGACCGCGCTGTCCTCTTTATCAACACCAAGCGTCTGGGCGCAGAGGCTGCGGCTGAGCTGAAGGAGAACGGCGTCGAGATCGCCGAATACGACGATGTGCTGGGCTTCCTCGCCGCCGAGACTGAGCCGCAGACCGTGCTGGCCGACCCGGCTTCCGTCAACTACGCCGTCTACGAGACCTTGAGCAACAATGCGGCCCTGACCGTCAAGGACGAGGCCGATCCCCTGCTGCCGATGAAGGGCGTCAAGAACGAGACGGAGCTAGCCCATGACCGCGAGGCCCATCTGCGGGATGCCGTGGCCATGGTGCGGTTCCAGAAAGAGCTGGAAGAGCGCCTTGCCGCCGGTGAAGAGCTGACGGAGCTGACCGTGGACGAGATCCTCCACAAGTACCGCTCCGCACAGGACAAGTTCATCGTGGAGAGCTTCGGCACCATTGCAGCCTACGGCGGCAACGCGGCCATGATGCACTACCACGCCACCGAGGAAGACCACGCCAAGCTGGAAAAGAAGGGCTTTTTGCTGGTGGACAGCGGCGCGACCTACATGGACGGCACCACCGACATCACCCGCACCTACCCGCTGGGCGAGCTGACCGAGGATGAAAAGCTGTTTTATACTTGGACGTTGCAGTGCCACATCGACATCGCAAAGGCCGTCTGGCTGAACTACTGCGATGGTCACATGCTGGACACCATCGCTCGCGAGCCGCTGTGGCAGCACCTCATCAACTACCGCTGCGGCACCGGCCACAGTGTCAGCTTTGTGGGCAATGTCCATGAGGGCCCCCACGCGCTGAACGGCCGCAACACCACCGTCTTCCAGCCGGGTATGCTCATCACCGACGAGCCGGGCGTCTACGAAAGCGGTGTGGTCGGTATCCGCATCGAGAACGAGCTGGAGTGCTACCACAAGGCTGACAACCAGTACGGCACCTTCCTCGCCTTCCGTCCGCTGACCTTCGTGCCCATCGCCACCTCGCCCGTGGTGCCCGGCGTGCTGAACAAGGACGAGATCGCATGGCTGAACGCCTACCATCGGGAGGTCTTCACCAAGCTCGCCCCCCGCCTGACCGAGGAAGAGCGCGATTGGCTGGCCAAGAAGTGCGCAGCCATTGGGGACTGATTGAACTTCTAACAAAAATGAGGCTGTTGCAAAGAACTCCCTCAGTCACGGCTTTGCCGTGCCAGCGATGACGGAAGGAGTTGTGCAACAGCCTCTTTTTCTATTTATTATTTCTCCGATTGATGTTCTTTCCAGTAAGCCTTTGCTTCGTCGATGGCCTTTTTGAAGGGGCCGGAGGGGTAGGTGCTCTCGGCGATGTCCACAAGGAACTTGTAGAGCTGGGGCCGCACCTCCTCGTATATCCCAAGGCGGGTGTAGAGGTCTTTGTAGTAGCGGAACACTTGTACTTTGTTCTGCACGATGGTGGCTGCGTTGATCTGGGTGTGGCAGATGCTCTGGGGGTTCTGGACGTAGTAATAACCGGGTTTGTCGATGGCGACGAACCGCTCGGCGTACTGGATGTACCGCAGGTTGAACACGAGGTCCTCGGCCCAGCGCATCTCGCTGACGAACTGGATGTCGTTGCCGGTCAGGATATCGCGGCGGTAGAGCTTGTTCCAAAGCACGCTGTAAAAATAGGAGGCGGGCTTGTCCATCAGGCGGAGGGCAAAGGTGTCCTTGTCGTAGACCCCGGCGGGCAGGAAGCCATACTCCCGCACTTCCGGCGGGCGGGCAACGCTCATGACGCCCAGCTCGTCTTGGATCTTATCCAGCACCTGTTCCGGCTTGGAGGCTCCTGCCGGGATGACCATCTTGTAGGGGGCGATGACGAAATCGGCTTCGTTCTCCTCGGCAGCGGCCACAAGGCGCTCGGTGAAGTCCGGGTCAAGGTAATCGTCGCTGTCCACGAACTCTACGTATTTGCCGGAAGCAAGCTTCAGGCCGAGGTTGCGGGTGTCCGATACGCCGGAATTGGCCTTGTCCACCAGCAGGATGCGGGGATCCTTTTGGCGGAACTCCTCGCAGACGGGAAGGCTCTGATCCTTGGAGCCGTCGTTCAGGATGATGATCTCGATGTTCCGGTAGGTCTGGGCGCAGATGCTCCCCACGCACCGGGCCAGATGGTTCTGGGCATTGTAAACGGGCAGAATGATGCTGACGAGAGGCTGATTCATAGAGGAGTCTCCTTTCATCGTTTTTATTGTAACTATACTCCCCCGCAGCGCAAAATGCAAGCGCCGGGGGCCGCTCGCCGAAGGAGGGCTTGGAAAATGATCTTTCATATCGCGATTTGCAGCCCGGACCCGGTGCTGCGGGGGCGGGTGCAGCGGCACTGCCTTGAATATTATGCCCGCCGCGCCGATGCGTGCATCGTGGAGCAGTTGGAAAGCGCTGCCGACTTGCTGCGTCAGGAAGCCGGCGGCACCCGGTACGAGCTGTATCTCATCGAGCTGACGGCTTCCGGCCCGGCGGAGGGCTTACAGGCGGCGGCCCAGCTGCGCCAGCACGGGGTGCGCGCTCCGCTGGCCTTCTTCGCCCGCACCCCGGCCTACGCTTACGAGGCTTTCCGGGTGGACGCGATGCAGTATCTGCAAATTTCCTTCCGGCCCGAACAGCTCACCGCCCTGCTTGACCGCGCCACCGAGCCGGAATATGGCCCGGTCATCCCGGTCACGACGGCGGCGGGGCTGCGGGCCCTGCCCTTCGCGGACATCGAATATCTGGAGTGCACCCACCACATCGTCCACTTCCACCTTGCCAGCGGCGAGGACGTGGCTTCCCTTTCGCTGCGGGTGCCCTTTTCCGAGGTGGCAAAGCCTCTGCTGGCCGACGAACGCTTTTTGCAGCCCCACCGTTCCTATGTGGTGAACCTCGCCGCCGCGTCCCAGCTCTCCGCCGGTGAACTGTGGATGCGCAGCGGCGCCCGCGTGCCCATCCCCCGCAGCCGTGAGGCCGCCGTAAGGACCGCGTTCCGGAAGTTTCTGGAACGGTAGAAGGAAACAGAACAGGCCCTGCCGTACAGTTTGAAATGCTGCATGGCGGGGCCTGTTTTTGGACGTTTTGTCAAGGGTTTTGAAATGCCCTTATAATTTCAGCTCCCCCCACTCCTGCAGGAACTGGTCGCTGACTTGGCGGAGGGCGGGCTCATCGGCGGCGCTGGCGGCGTCGGCGATGCCGATGACGTAGAAGCCCGCGTCGTGGGCGGTGCGGGCGGCGTAGAGGGAATCCTCGCAGACGGCGCAGGTACGGGGGTCGGTGCCCCCAAGGCGGTGGAACGCCTCGAAGAAGACGTCCGGGCGGCTCTTGTGGAGCGGGCCCTGCGCCTCGACGTAGAACTCAAAATGATCGTCCAGTCCCAGCCGGGTGAGCACGGCCTTGCACTGGTCGCTCCATGTGTTTGAGCAGATGCACATCCGGGCTCCTTCGGCCTTGAGCTGGGCCAGCAGCTCCCGCACGCCGGGCTTGAGCTCTACGCTCTCGTACAGCTCCGCAATGACCGACCGCATCACGCCGAAGTAATCCTCCGGCTTTAGGGGCAGCGCATACTCCCGGATGAGGTACTGCGCGCCGTCGGCCATCCCCATGCTCAGCAGGGTGGTGCGCAGGTCGGCCTTCGGCTCGCGGCCATACCGGCGCAGCAGCGCCAGCGGGGCGTTCTCCCACACGGCGGTCATGCTGTCGGTCAGGGTGCCGTCCATATCAAAGATCCATTGCTTGCAGTTCATGTTGCCATCCTCACAGTCAGATTTTACTAAATTATACCACGCTTTTTGTTCCAAAAACAGAGAGAAATTTTCCCGAAAATATGTTATACTTTGTGCAGATTTGATTCGGAGCACAAAGGAGGCGGTTGGGATGGCGCAGAACGAGACCCCCAAAAAGGCGCTGGTGCTGGCCGGCGGCGGAGCCCGCGGCAGCTATCAGGTGGGCGTCTGGCGGGCATTGACAGAACTGGGCTGGCACCCGCAGATCATCACCGGCACCAGTGTCGGCAGCCTGAACGGCGCAATGTTCGCGCTGGACCTGTACGAGACGGCGCGGGATATGTGGACGAGCATCCGCAGTCAGGACGTGATGGAGCTGCCGGAAGAAACGAATCTGACGGAGCTGCATCAGTTCCTGCGGGACATCGTGCGGGAGGGCGGCATGGACGTCACCCCGCTGGAAGAGATCGTGGAGCGGGTGTTGGACGAAGACGCCCTCCGCGCGTCGCCCATCCGGTTCGGCCTCGTCACCGTGGAAAAGCGGGGCCTGAAACCCCGCGAGCTGCCGCTGGAAGAGATCCCGCAAGGGAAAGTGAAGGACTACCTGCTGGCCTCGGCGGCCTGTTTTCCCGCGCTGCGGGCCAAGCAGATCGATGGGGTGCAGTTCCTCGACGGCGGCTACCGGGACAACATGCCCACCGCGCTGGCACAAAAAATGGGCGCGGAGGAGCTGGTCTGTGTGGATTTGGAGGGAGTGGGCATCACCCTGCCCAACCGCACCGGTCTGCCCACCACCATGGTGCGCAGCTACTGGGAGCTGGGCGATATCCTCCACTTTGACCCCGACACCGCCAAGCGAAACATCGAGCTGGGCTATTACGACACCCTTCGGGCCTTCGGGCGGCTGCGAGGCTGTGCCTACGCCATCGCGAAGAGCGGCGCTTCCGACGCGGACGCAGCTGCGTTCCGGAAACGTTTCGACGCGGTGCAGAAGGCCGTCAAGGCGAAGTACCCGGTCACTCTGACGGCAGACCTCGCCCTCCGGCTGGCCAACATGAAAGATGCCGAGACCGCCCCGCTGGAAGCTGCCGCCGAGGACGTGGGGGTGGACCCCGCCCATTACTACACGGTGGAGCAGCTCGGCAGAGCCTTTCTGGAACAATGCGACCGCAGCCGCATCGAGAGTTTTGCGCCCCTGTTTGACGGCAGCGGCAATGCGGCACAGGCCGCGTGGGCGGCGCTGCTGCCCAATACATTCTTACAGGCGCTGGTCTACCGCACCCTGACCGCGCCGGTGGAGGAGGGAGTGGAACCATGAAAGTCTATCAGGGACATTCCGCTTCTCCCGGCCTCGTGCTGGGGCAGGTAAGCCGGGTGGAGCGCCGGACGGAGATCTTCCGCCCCGGCCCTTTCAGCCCGGAGCGGGAGCAGCGGCTGCTGGACAACGCCGTGAAAACGGCCCAGACCGAACTGGACTCCATGGCGGAGCGCAGCGGCCCTACCGAACAGGCCATCTTTCTGTTCCAGAGCATGATGCTGGAGGACGAGGGCTTCATGAATGAGGTCCGCTTCCAGATCAAGGCGGGCATCGGTGCCGCCGAAGCCATGGACCGCGTGGGCCACCGCTATGCCGACCAGCTGGCCCACATGGAGGACAACGCCTATATGCAGCTGCGCAGCGTGGATATCCTCGACGCGGCCAGCCGGGTGGTGAATATCCTTGCCAACCGGCCCCGCGTCTGGCTGGCGCTGGATCATCCGGTGATCCTCGCGGCGGAGATGCTGATGCCCAGCGACCTGTTCAGCGTCCCGGCGGGGATGATCTTGGGCATCATCACGTCCGAGGGCAACAAGCAGAGCCACGCCGCCATCATCGCGCGGGCCATGCACATCCCCTGCATCGTGCAGGTGGGCAGCGATTTTCTGGACGACTGCGACGGCCGCATCGTCGTCCTCGACGCCGACAACGGCGAGTGCATCCTTGACCCGGATGCCGTCACCCGCCAACAGGCCATGGCCCACATCTGCGAAAAACAATGGGAAAACGAGGAAATGAACCGCATCTGTGCCCTGCCGAACCGCACCAAGGACGGCGAGGCCTTTGAGTTGCTGGCCAACTGCTTCGGGCAGGAGGACATCGAAACGGCCCTCCAAACCGGTGCCAGCGGCGTGGGTCTGCTGCGCAGCGGCTACATGATGCTGCCGGGCCGCCCGGTGGACGAGCAGGAGCAGTATGTGTTCTATCACTCCTGCCTTGCTGCGGCAAAGGGCGGCGTCGTCACGGTCCGCACCTTCGACTTTGGCGCAGACCGCACCATGGCCGATGCGCATCAAGGGCCGGAATCCTCCAAGCTGGGGCTGCGCGGCATCCGCAGCAGTCTGCGCCGCCCCCACCAGTTCGAGACCCAGATCTGTGCGCTGCTCCGCGCGGCGGCGGACGGCCCGCTGCGGATCATGTTCCCGATGGTGACCAACCTTGAAGATTGGGACGAAGCCATGAAGCGGGTGGAGCACTGCCGCCAGCAATTGCGGGAGCGGGGCGAGCGGTTCAACGAGAAGACCCCCTTCGGCGTCATGTTCAGCGTGCCCTCAGCCTGCCTGACGGCGGAAGAATTCGTAGCTCGCGGGTGCGATTTCTTCGTCATCGAGACCAACGACCTGACCCAGTACACCCACGCCGTTGACCGGGACCTCTCCATTGCGGAGCGCTACTACCGCCCCGCCAGCCATGCGATGAAAAAGCTCATCGCCATGGTCATGGAAGCCGCCGACGCGGGGCAGATCCCCGTGACCATCTGCGGCATGGCCGTCGGCAACCCGGCCAATACGATCCAGTACCTGAAACTCGGCCTCCGCAGCTTCTCCATGAGCCCCCAGAGCCTCATCGGCGTGAAGCGCGCACTGCTGGAAGCAGACAGCCGGGATTGACAGAAAGAATAAACTGTAGCACTATGTACTACTGAAGCATAACAAAGGGGCTGCTGCACATCGTTTTAGCCGAACGTGCAGCAGCCCCTTTTTGTTTGAAAGAGTGTTATTCCAGATTCCCCGTCAGGGTCATGACGGCGGAGAGGACGGCCAGCGGGGCCGTCTCACAGCGGAGGATGCGGGGGCCGAGGCCGACGGTCTTTGCGCCGACCTTGGCGGCCATCTCAGCTTCCTCGGCGGCGAAGCCGCCCTCTGCGCCGGTGATGATGGCGATCTTCAGCTTTTCGCCATCGGTGGGCGTGGCCTCAGCCAGCAGCTGGCGCAGAGGTGCGCCGCCGCACTCGTAGCAGAAGAGCACGAGGTCATACTGGTCGAGGCTGCGGCAGACGGCCCCGAAGTTGGACAGCGGAAGGGCCACATCCGGCAGTACGCCCCGGCCGCACTGCTTGGCGGCTTCAAAGGCGATGCGGTTGTAGCGCTCGTTTTTCTGCTCCTCTTTCTTGGGGGCTGCCACGCAGTAGCGGCTGAAGAAGGGAACAAAATGGGCGCAGCCCAGCTCGACGCCGTGGCGGATGACCTGCTCCAGCTTGTCCTGCTTGGGATAGCCCACAAAAAGGGTGACTTCTACGCTGGGTTCGGCGGCGCTGGGGTAGCCCGGCTCCACGCTGAACTCCACCGTCTCCGGGCCGAAGCCGGTGATGGTGGCGGTGTACTCCACGGCGTTTCCGTCGCAGAGGATGACGGTATCGCCCAGCTTGCCCCGCATCCCGCGGGCGAGATGATGGGCGTCGGCACCCCGCAGCGTTGCGGTGCCGTCGGCGATCTCGGTAGTAAAATAACGGTGCGGCATTTTCTAATCCTTTTCAACTGAAGCTCCCCCTCCGGGGGAGCTGGCCTTACTTGCTTTTTTTGCAGACAATGCACTCCCAGCCGCGCTTTTCCTTAACTTCCTGTACAGTAAGCCCAGCTTTTTCCAGCCCGGCGATGACCTCATCCTTCCGGCTGTCGATGATGCCGCTGGCGATGAAGACGGCGTCGTCGGCCATCAGGCCGGGGACGGCGGGGGCCAGCGACATGATGGCGTTGGCCACGATGTTGGCTGTGATGATGTCGTACTTGCCGCTGGCCTTGTCGGACAGATCGCCCACGAGGACGGTCAGCTTGTCGGCCACGCCGTTGAGGGCGGCGTTCTCGCCGGCGGTGCGGACGGCCACGGGGTCGATGTCCACGCCCTCAGCCACGGCTGCGCCCAGCTTGAGGGCTGCGATGGCGAGGATGCCGCTGCCGGTGCCGATGTCCAGCACCCGCTCGCCGCCCTTGACCCGCTCGTCCAGCACTTCGAGGCAGAGGTTGGTGGTCTCATGGCCGCCGGTGCCGAAAGCAAGGCCCGGGTCGAGGATGAGCTTGACGCGGTCGGTGTCGTAGTCCTGCCAGGACGGCACGATGGCGAGGCGCTGGCCCACGTCCATCGGGTGGTAATACTTGCGCCAGCCGTTCTGCCAGTCCTCCTGCTCCACGCCCTCGGTCTCGGAGGTGTAGGGGATGCCTGCGGCCTCCATCCGGGCCGCGATGAGGGCCAGCGTCTCCACCGGCGAAGCGCCCGGCTCCAGATACAGGTGGATGATGACCTGGTCGCGGGGCTTGTCCAGCAGCTCCTGCTCGATGAGGTCTACGTGTGCGATCTCGGCCACCTGCTGTTCGATGTCGCTGTAGTCTTCGATATAGATGCCGCCTTCGGCAATCATGGTGGCGACGGCTTCGGCGTTGTCGGCGTCGGCCTTGGCCACGGTCAGGCGGATATCAGTCCATTCCATTGATAAAACCTCCTTCGGGATGTTGTACACGGTTCGGGAATACCTATATAGTAACATAGACGCCGCCACGGCGCAAGAAGTGCGCGGCAGAGGCGGCAGAACATAGAAAATTCACAAATAAGAAAATTCTTTTCAGAGAAAAAAACTTGTATCCCATCAAAAACCCCAAAAACTTTTGACTGAAAAATGCAAAATCAAGG
>ENA-UOJA01002868-UOJA01002868.1-human-gut-metagenome-genome-assembly--contig:-C19-NODE-2868-length-11023-cov-65.341448_pt1 | contig 11023 bp, 9 predicted proteins | sample MGYA00242337_ERZ723884 | MGnify/ENA metagenome assembly ERZ723884
GGAAGCTGCCGTTCTTCGGGAGAGTCTTCAGACGTTCGTCTGAGGACTCTCTTTTGTTTTAATCCCCCCGACCCCCTTTTCAAGGGGGCGATCAGGGCCTGCGGGCTTTCCATCGCTGCGGGGCCTTCCCTGCCCGCCAGCTCCGGCCCGGCATCTGATGATGCCCTGGTAGCACTTCGGTCGGACTTCTTCGCTGTGTTATGCTGCTGCCCCAAACCCTGACGCTCCGCGCGGCCTTTGCGTCCTCCACGTATTTGCTGTCGCAAATACCCGGACCCGGCCGGTCGTCTGATGACGACTTGTTAAATTCTCGGATCATCCAGACGTACTTCTTCAGAGGACATCCCCTTTCCAAGGGGGCGATCAGGGCCTTCGGGCTTTCCATCGCCGCGTGGCCTTCCCTGCCCGCCAGCTCCGGCCCGGCATCTGATGATGCCCTGGTAACCATTCGGTCGGACTTTTTCTCTTTGTTATGCAGCTGCTCCAAACCCTGACGATGTGCGCTGCCTTTGCGTCCTCCACGTATTTGCTGCCGCAAATACCCGGACCCGCTTGTCTCAATCCCCCTAACCCCCTTTTCAAGGGGGCACATCAGGCCTTCGTGCGCACGAGAGCGCATGGCCACCGCTTCGCTGTTCTTCGGCCGGCATCTGAGGATGCCCTGCTAGCTTTTCGGACGTTGCTTCTTCGCTTTGTCTAGTCCTGAAAAAAGTTTACCATTGTCGGATACATGATGCAGCGCGTAAGACGCTAATAATCAATGCTTTAGGTGTTTTTAGAGTTGGCGTTTTCACATCTCTGAAAACAGTTAAATAGCTATCACTCAGCAACTTACATGTCGCGCTTCGACCCTCGATAAAGGGGCAGCGATAGGGCAACAAGGTTGCACCAGAGAGGACTTACCGCCCTGGTCTTGTTTTTTCATTGGGACTCTGTTCCAGCTCCTGACGCTCCGAGCGGCCTTTACGTCCTCCACGTATTTGCTGCCGCAACGGGGTGGACAAAATCGACTCTTTTGCCTACGTCGTTGTATTCACGTGTGCAAATACGGCCTTTCTGCACACGTCAAACTATTTTTGAACTGTCACGGGTGCCGATCGTGGGTTTTTGCCTCGTCGTTGGATTACGTGTGCAGATTCTGCCTTTTTGCCCCCGTGGTCCTTCATTGATATTGTCCCGAACTGCGGCCCGAACTGCGGAAAGAGCCCGCTCAGCTCAGGGGGATTCGCAATTCGCCGCGGGCTATGCCGCTGTTCGGCGCGCCGCATCGCCCGATAGCATTTAGCTCCCATAAAAGTTTGCGTAAGCGTATACGCGGTTACGTCTTGACTGGACTATTGTTATTTCGAAAAACAGAACAACCTGAAATTCACATAACCGGCGAAAGTGTTGATTCATAACTGGTTAGCTAATAAAGCAAAAGCCAGGTTACCCATTTTTTCATGTAACCTGGTTTTTGATTTTAGTGTTAAAGTTTTAAGCGTCAGTGCTTTCTGCCGTTTGTTCAGTTGCAGGTTGTTCCACTGCTGTCTTCAGTTATTCCTGATTTTGACGCAGCGGCCTTTGCGTATTTATGCAGCAAGTAATTTCGAGATCTTCTGTTTTGTCCGGCAAAGTCTGGTATATATGTTTTTGGTTGTGGTGCCAAGATACTCTGCAGTCTCTGCACGGGTGTAACCGTCTCGGTCCATTGTGAATACGGCACGGTCATCCTCCTTGAGGGTGTTCAGTATATCATCTATCCTGTTTGAGGTCTCCCAAGAAATAACCTCGTCCTCTGCCGTGACATTGTTCGCAAGTTCAGGTATCTCGAGTTCGTCATCATCTTCTGTCAGATAGGTGATTCCAAATGTCTCATGACGAGAGTGAAGGAAGTTGATGGTCTTCTGGCGGACAATGAGGTTTGTCCACGTGCGGAGTGAACAGCCTTTCGAGACATCGAAGGTTTCAAGGGCTTTGATTACGGCATCGCTTACGATGTCGTTTATGTCTTCATCGCTTATCCATGAATAATCATTCGCATTGTAATATTCAAGTGTATTCGTTACAGTGAGGACGGCTAAGTTGCGGAGATTTTCGTACTCTTTTCGAGTGATTTTCTGATAATCGTTGATCATGTTTTAATATCAGTTTTTAGAGCTTCTACGGCTTGTAGCAAATATATGATTATTGCTTTTTTTGAAAAAATCTTTGTGATAATTTTGAGGCTAACTTGTTGATTTTGGCAGAACATTGCTTGTGTTTGTAAACCTAACATTTACAGATGTGCTTATACCGACAAATAAGAATGCAACATTGAGTTATCTCATCATGGACAACCTTCTTTGCTCCGAGGAGAGGAGCGTCGTAGGAGACACGTTCTCCGTTTGTGAGAGAAGTCTTTCAGAAGATTACTGCTGTCTGGAGATTGTCTCTCCAGAGTCAGTCCGTGGAAAAAAAGAAGCGCAGGATAGATGACCTGCGCTTGCACTATGAGAAGCATTGATCACGTCATCATCTGACATTGATCTGGTCTATAAAGTTGCTGTTCATGGCTATTCTGCATTTTTGATGTTGATTTTCGGCAACATGCGGTATTGGACGGCGCATGTCTGCCCGAGCGACTCCAGGATGCTGTCCGTGTCCTTGTATGCCCATGGAGCCTCGTCCAGGGTTTCCGGCGTCACGCTGGTCGTGTAGATGCCCTCCATCTGTCGCTGGTATTCCTCCATCGAGATGTTGCGTTTGGCATTTGCCCGCGACATGCAGCGGCCAGAGCCGTGAGGGGCCGAGAAATTCCATTCGGGATTGGACCGGCCTTCGCACACGACGATGCCGTCACGCATGTTGAACGGGATCACCATCAGCTCTCCGGCGTATGAGCGGATGGCTCCTTTCCGGAGAATCATGTCACGGAAGTCGACATAGTTGTGCGTGGTCCTGATGTAGCCTTCGACGCGTGCCCCGTTTATCTTGTGCATGATCTTCGCGGCCTTTCCCAGCACCACCTCCCTGTTGAAGCGGGCATAGGCCTGGGCGATGACCATATCTGTGAGGTAGCCTTTGAGGTTCTCGTCCACGAGGTATCCGGGAGCGTTGGGATTGCGCTGGGCAATGCGGTCCCATTTGTTGAACACCTTCAGTCCGAGATGGCGTGAACCGGTATGTACCGTGAAGGCGAAACGGCCGTCGCCTTCATCGTACTCCATGAAATGGTTGCCTCCTCCGATGGAGCCGACGGACTTGTAGAACATTCCCTTGTCCATCCCGACGGAGCGGATCCAGTCTTCCAGTTCCCGCTCGCCGGTCAATTCCAGATGGTTGACCAGTCCGCCGGAGGATTGTCTGGCACTGCTCAGCTCCTGGCGGAGATACTTCAGGAAGGGCTTCATCTCGAACTGCCGCTCCCTGTTGATGTTGAACCCGGAAGGAATCTCCATCCTGAGCCGGTGCTCAAAGAGGGCGTAGTCCTTACTGTCCAGCGGACGGTCGAAGAGCTCCAGGTCAATGCCGCAGCCGATGTCGAGGCCGACGTGCTGCGGGTTGATGAATGACGTTACGGGGCAGGTGAAGCCGATGACTATGCCTTTGCCCTGATGGACATCCGGCATCACGCGGATTCTGGTGTCCCTGAACAATGGATTCCCGAGGAGATCTCCGACGGTCCCTACGGCCTCGTCCTCCACGTCCTCCGTATAAATGATGCAGTCTTTGCAATATTTTCCTTGAAGCGCAAGGACATTGCGCCTTGCGATTGTTTCCATAAGTTTTTGGTATTGTTGAACCTGTCTCCTTCCGGAGACGAAATAGAAATTAGTGGTCCCTGCCTGGCTATCGCCGGGTTCTTGGGAAAGTATGATAAAATGAGGAACGCATTCAATGTAAGTATTCGGTGAAACAATATGGGTACGACTCCGCCTTTAACATGCGGTCAGAAATATGAATACTTACAGATTGAGCACGCTGATATGATTTGGTCCAACATCGGGTCGTCTCCTCAGGAAGCGTCTTGCTGGGGCGTCTGCCTGGGCGGGATTCTCCATTATAGATGGTTTCGGTAGCTGAAAACCGCGCAAAAGTAGAATGTTTATTCGTAAAAAACAAATTTTTCAGTTCCGACATGCCTCAGTCATTGAGTGTTTCGCAATGTTTTCATTTCAGTTCTATCGTGCAGACCCGGCCGTACTGTTCCATCCATTGGTGGTGAACGTCGTATGAGTCCTTGTCCTCGCAGACCCACAGGATCTTTGTGCGGAAGCCGTCAGGGATTTCCGGCTGAGGGGCGTATCCGTCGGTAAGGATGACGAGACCGTCATATCCGTTCTCGTGGGCGTAGTTTATGGGTTCCGTGAAGGATGTGCCGCCGCGTCCTATGACCGTGACGTCCGTCATTGTCTTCTTCAGGCTTTTCACTATGCTGATCCCGCAGTCGAACTGGATAACGTCGACAGCCTCGAACCCGTACTTGAAGGCGGAGTTTACCACGCCGTAGAAATATGTCAGCATCTCCGTGGAGATGGAGCCGCTCACGTCCACGGCGATCAGGAGCTTCGTCTCGAAATCTCTTGTGGAGCCCATCTGCTGGAATCCGCTCCTGCGGTTGGGGCGCATGCGCGTAAGCTTCCTTCTTGACGAGAGTACGCTGGCCCTGAAACCGCTGAAGACGGTTCTCCAGTTGATTCTTGCCCTGGTCGATGCCTTGATCTGCTCTGCGAAAGAACCTGCGAGAGAGCCCCAGTCCTTGACCGAGTCGATGACCCCGTTGATCATGGCGGCCGTGAGGTCATCCTCCTCCCACAGCCCGGAGAGGTCCGAGTTCGCCTTCGAGTTGGCTTTCAGGCGTTCCTGGATGTCCTGGGTCCGGCCGCTGCCGGGGTTGCCGTAGTTTCCTGAACTGCCGGAGTCGCCGGAGTCCAGGGGAGTGCCATCTTCCGGTGGCAGCATCTCCTGGATGCGTCTGGCATACCATTCGTACATCATTCCTCCTTTCAGGTCGTAGTCAGAGGGCCTGTCTATCTTCATTGCCCCGTAGTCGTAGTTGTCGCCTATGGTGATGTTGCTTCCTGCCGCGGCGGCTTCGTCGCAGCACATGTCGGGCTTGCGCTCGTAGGGGTGCTTGAGGATGATCCTCACGGCCTCCATGCGCAGCGCCTCGTCAAGGGCGGTGTCCGTCATGTTCTCAAGGAATTCCGGGTTGTACTCGATTCTTCGCCGCCCGCACCTGACAGGGCAGGCGATCGAGCTGTTCTCCACGAGTTCATGCAGGCAGACCACCTGGAAGAGCGCCGAATCGGAAAGATACCAGTGCTCGATTATGTTGGTAATCCTGTCACTGAGTGAGTCCATATCCTTATCTGATGCTTTTTACGTACTGTATGAGTCCCATGGTGAGGAACGGGCATTGCTTCGCGAAGAACTTCACGGCTTCAGGGTACGTTCCTCCCACATAGAGGTTGGCGAAGTGCCCCGCCGCCTCCTTTTTCTCCTTGGCGAGGAAACTGAAATAGTCGTCGACATTCTGCTTCACCTTGTCCAGGTCACCTGGGGCCACGTTCTCCACTTCCAGATGCCTGAAGATGCCATCATTGATGACGCACAGCTCGTGGGGCTTGTATCCCTTCAGCGTCTTCATCACCTTCTGGAGACTGTAGAGCACGTCCTTTCCGGACACGAGCCTGGAGTTCTTCACGTTCGAGAGAAAGGCGGATGCGGCTTTCGGCCCCACGATGCTGGAGATGATCTTCGTGTCGAGCGCGTCCAGTTCGTCCCTCCCCGCGATGATGTCGCTTACACGCTTCCAGGCCCTGCGGTCCGGAGTCTTGTCAATGCCGGTGTCTTCACCTTCCTTTGAGTCGGGATTGCGGTCAAGCCAAATGTGGTTCTCCTGGATGAAGTCAATGACCCTGCCGTCGACTCCCGCCTTCCTCGCCCACAGCAGCCATTCCTCTACGGACGGGCGGAAATTCACGATGTTGAATCTGGACACTAGAGCCGGGTCCATGTCCGTAAGCTGGTAGTTGTCGCCGTAGTTGACCGCGGCAATGATGCGGCTGCCCTCGGGAAGTGGACGCCCTGCAAGCTTCCTGTTGAGACAGAGGTCCATAACTGTCTGTAGGATCTCGGGACGGGCCCTGTTCAGCTCGTCAAGGAAGAGGACTATCGGCTTTCCGTCCGTAGGGAACCAGTAAGGCGGCATGAAGTCTGTCCTGCCGGTGTTTTCATCCAAGTGGGGGAGTCCGATGAGGTCTCCCGGGTCGGCCATCTGTCCGAGGAACAGTGCGACCACCTTGAGTCCCTTTTCCTGGAAGTAGCCGGTCAGGAACTCCGACTTGCCGATTCCGTGGTTGCCGACGAGCATGAAGTTGTGTGTGGACGGCGTGCGGTCCAGCATTGACCTGAGCGCCGTGATGTCAGTCTGAATATTTGCCATAGTTTGTTTCTGAACTTATTATACTCCTACTTGCCCGCTCCCATGATGTTGTCTATCATGCCGTATTCCAGTGCCTCCCCGGACGTCATCCAGTAGTCCCTGTCCATGTCGGCGAAGACCTTGTCGTAGCTCTGGCCCGACTGACGGGAGAGGATGGTGCAGAGCTCCTCCCTGCAGGATTCGATCTGCCTGGCCGCGATGAGGATGTCCGACGCCTGTCCGCTGGCTCCTCCGAGCGGCTGGTGGATGAGCACCCTGGCATGGGGGAGTGCGGCCCGCTTGCCTTTTGCCCCGGAACACAGCAGGATGCTGCCCATTGACGCGGCCATTCCGGTGACTGTGGTGGCGACGTCCGGAGAGATGAGGTTCATCGTGTCCATGATGGAGAGGCCTGCGGAGACGCTGCCTCCAGGAGTGTTCAGGTAAAGGGTTATGTCCGCGGTCGGATTCTGGGATGTCAGGTAGAGAAGCTGGGCGGTGATGATGTTTGCGACATCGTTGTTGATTTCAGTGCCCAGGACGAGGATCCTGTCCATCATGAGGCGGCTGAACACGTCCATCGATGCCACGTTGAGAGCCCTCTCCTCGATGATGGTGGGGTTTATGTATGCGGCCGTGAGGTTGGCGTAGCCGCTGATTGCATTGCTGCTGATGCCGCACTTCTGTACGGCGTATCTTTCAAATTCAGTTCCTTTCATATCGTTGTTGAATGTTTATTCTATATGTACCGCACGGCACGTCATTTCTTACACAGGTCGGACGAAAAATCATCACCATATTCTTCCAAGATGCAGTCAATAGGAATTATCGAAAAAATAAAAGCAGTCTTTATTGGAATTTCACGTCTGGACCGAATTCATCCCGGATGCGCTCCATATCCTTTATCGCAGGGATTATCTTGTTGGTTTGGTCTTGGAGAGTCTTGTATCTGAGGGGGAGAGTCAATGTCCTGTTTTTTATGGGCACCATCAGTTTCACACGATATTTCTGTCGTACAAACCAGTATCCGGAATAGCCGGCATTGTCCAGAATCGAACTGACTATGGCCAATGATCCCGTTTCACAGATTGCTCTTACTTTTGTGGACTTCCTGCATTCGATTTCAATCGCCCTGGTCGATTGTTCCAGCAAATCATCCAATGTGTCCAATTTGGCGAGAAACTTCCGGTAATCTTGACTGAGACGCGTGGATTTCAAAGGGTTCTCCTTTTCCCACCATCTGCGGAGATTCTGTTTTTCCTTGACTACCAGGCTCTTGAAATCGATTTCTTCTCCAATATTGATCTTATGCTCGATGATCGGACGGATCCCTTTGATTGCGGCACGAAGCCATATCTTTTCGTTGAATTCCATAAATGACTCAAAGTTTTCTTGAAGAAACTTCAATTTCTCTTATTTGTCCATAGCTTATTCGAGTTCCTGACAATGCTTATTTATTGTTCAGGACCAGGACCGGCTAGAACCCGATCCTGTTGTTCTTCGTGCAGACTTTTTCTTGAGAACAAAGCTTGACGATAGACTCCATTGTAGGAACACCGCCTTCGAGGACTTCCTGCATGGTGGTCTTGCGGACGATGTTGTCGATCTCTCCGCCGCTGAAGTCGAAGTCCGACGCCAGCTTGTGAGCCTGCTCTGCGGAAAGGATCGGGAGCTTGTCTTGCCAGATGTTCTTCTTCGCTTCCACGCCCGGTTTGTCCAGACGTATCTTGAAGAGGAAACGGCGTTCGAAAGCCTTGTCAAGATTCTCTTCAAGGTTGGTGGTCGCAATCAGTATGCCGTCGAGCTTCTCCATCTCTTCCAGCAGGATGTTCTGGATTGTGTTCTCCGTCTGGTCGACGCTTGAGCCCCTGCTCATGTCCTTGCGCTTGGAGAAAAGGCCGTCAGCCTCATTGAACAGAAGGATCGGCTTAATCTTGGAGCGCTTGCACTGCTGGCGGTAGCGGGTAAAGATATCCTTGACGATTTTTTCGCTCTCGCCGTACCACATGCTCTTGGAGGCGCTGAGGTCCACGTGGACAATGTCCCTGCCGCTCTGGCGGGCCCACTGCATGACGGATTCTGTCTTTCCGGTACCCGGTGCGCCGTAAAGGAGTACGGCGATACCTTTGGAAAGGCCTTTGGACTCCAATCTTTCCGTAAATGTCCGGTAGTTCTCCTCCATGAGTGAATCGCCGACCATAGAAAGCTGACGCTGCTCATTCTCGGAGAAGAAGAGCTGCTTCGGCTTGATGTCCTGGCAGTTGACCATGTCCTTCTTGTCGACTTTCTGGATGAACAGTTTGGCGTCCTCCTCGAAGAACAGCTCCTTGCCTTTGTCGGTAAGCACAAGGCCGGTCTGAGGTCCGAACAATGAACTTATGGAGGTAATCTCCACGAGGTCCAGCTCCTGAAGTTTATGTTTCTCTTCCTTGAACAGGTTCAAATATTCGGCGCGCTCCCTGACTGAAAACAAGCATTTCAGCTCATTGATGAGATTGATGCCTCCGGGACAATAGTTGCAGGCCATATAGAACAGTATGCGGTCCCCTTCGGAGCGGATTATTTCACGTACTTTTCTGATGCAAGACAGCTGCTTGTTGTGGCTCTCCATTTTTAAAAGTTCACGCCTCCTGACTATTAGCGCATTGCGTGCCTCGGAATCATACTTTTCGTCATCATGGAAAAACTTTGTCACCATTCTGGCAAACTTGTAGCGGTCTGCGCAATCCAGTTTGTCTCCAAAGGATGCGTAGTCGTTTTCGAGCAGAATCTCCTTTCCCTTCTCGGTAAGAGTCATTTCTTCCCGGTCATCGCTTATGTAGACCAATTCATTGGAAATCAGGGCGTTTGTTCCGTCCAGAAGTCTGGCGCGTGCGGAAATGCGGTTTCCGAAAGACTCATAGATATCTTCCAGAGTCCTTTCAATTGACGATCTTCTCGAAGGGCATTCGCAGAAATCATTGCAGATTTCGTAGAATAGTATCCTGTCAGAGAGTTCCTCCAGATGTCTGCGGACTTCCTGGACGAACGTCATGTTCGCATTGAGTTTCTCTGCATCTGATGCGACCTGAAGCAGACTGCGGAATGTCACGTCGGAATCCTGGACAGCGTTGCTGACCAGAGAGCATAAGGCATAGCGGTCGAAGTCTGAGGTCTTTGCTTCCACGCCTTCCAAGTTGGGAGTCTTATTGTCAATGATGCTGTTGAGAACGACCGGCGTGACTCCGAAGCTCTGTTCGACAATCTTGCAGGTCTTCATGCCGTGTGTGTTGATGTAGATGAGGCCTTTTTCCAGCAGATTCTTGATTGCCGGAATGTACTCCATCATGTCCAGGTTGGAACAGTCGTACATCGTGGACATTTCGTCAAAGTCGCATGTCCGTCCGCTGCATTCCTTTTCGAAAATCGGAATGAAAACGATGGCTTCCTCGCGGTTCTCAAGTCCCAGGCAAGCCGTAAGATTGTCCAATGCCTCACTGATTTCCTTGCCTCCCAGACGGGCAAGCTTGCTGTTCTTCAGTTTGTTGGCGCAAAATTTTATCTGCTGAATTATGCTCTTGGCCATAAGTCTATGATTTTACAGGTACAAAGTTGTTGATCCGTGCTGCCAAATGTGGCAGCACGCAAAATGGTTGTTAAGTGTTGAGGTGTGTTTGACGGCAGAAGTCGTTTCTCAGCTGTTTTCTTAGTATCCGAATTCTGCCTGGAATGGCCTCAGGTTGGAATTGCCGGAGTTGTGGTCTTCTATGATTGAGAAGGTTATGACCTTGAACTTGTTCTTGAACTCCTCTTCCTCCATCACTTCATGGAATAGTCTGGCAACTTCTGCAGGAGGGTTATGGAAGGCACCGCAGCCGAAGGCGCCGAGTACGAGGGCGTCATGTCCATGGAGAAGTCCTATGCGGAAGATTGTGCGGATCTTGCATCGTGTAATGTCGAGGGCCTCCTGAGGCATGTGTCCTTCAGCAGTGAGCTTTATGGAATATCTCCCGTTGAGATTCAGGGCGGCGCAGGATACCACTGCCACATTGTACGGATCCTCCATCATCGTGCAGTCTGCCCCCTCACGGAATACGGTGACACAAGGCGAGTATATTGCACTATATCTCGTTGTTATAGGATAGTTGTCTCCGGGAATGAGAAAGTATCCATATTTGGTCGCGCTGCCTCTATGGAAGGCATAGATGGAACGGGTCAGAGTACTTCTGCGGCAGATGGTCTCTTCCTGGGCTCTGGCACCATTTTCAACTCCCCCGCCGGGATGTCCGCCGCTGGCAAAGTTGAGAAGAAGAGGGTTATAGCCTTCGGAGACAAGGCGTTCTGCCGTTACGAGACAATCATTGTTCTCGACGAGCACTCTGGTTCCTCCTTCTACGTTCGGAGCTGAAATCACCGGAATTTCCTGCTGGTAGCATCTGCTTCCCTTGAGCATGTCGGTGAAATCGAGCTGGACAGTCCTTCCGGATGGTGTCGTATATTCTCCGCGGCGGATGCAGTCTGCTGTCTGACGAAAGATGGCGGCGTTCTTCTTTTTGCGCTCGTCGACAGATGAATCAAATGTTCTATATCCCATAACTAAAATAGGGATTGTCGTTTAATGTTTTCTTTTTGACCGAAGCAGCCGACTGATCCCAT
>ENA-UOJA01002876-UOJA01002876.1-human-gut-metagenome-genome-assembly--contig:-C19-NODE-2876-length-10998-cov-4.668829_pt1 | contig 10998 bp, 7 predicted proteins | sample MGYA00242337_ERZ723884 | MGnify/ENA metagenome assembly ERZ723884
ATCAACTTTGAAACCATCAAATATCAACGTCAAAAGCCATTCAATGAACTCGTCATCATCGAATAATTTGAGAAGTTCTTTCTTTGCTATCTCGTGAACTATGTTGTCATAAAATTTTGAAAAATCTCCAAATAGAATCCAGCCGTCATTACCATATAATCTGTAATACTTATGTAGATGTATCTCAAATCGATTTCTTTGCTGTGAAATTCCTCTGCCTTTTATTGACACACAATTATCGTATATTATATGTTTTCTAACCTCAGGCAAAAGAATATCATCGCATAAAACATGACGAATAATTCTATCACGTATTTGTATACTTGTTATCGGTCTTATTCGACCTCTTTCATGCAAAGTGAATTCCTGTGTAGGACCATTTCTAAGAGTTCTATTGGCAATGTCATCTTGAATCTCAAAAATATACCGCAGAAAATTCATTGTGAACTTCTGTGTAGTTTCTTTCCACTTGCTGCTTTTCACCGAGGTCTTATAAGCCCGATACAAGTTATTGGCATCGCATACGATTTCCTCATAATTCATATACTATTCACCGTTGTAACAATACTTACCTTAGTAAATTGTTTTAGGCGTTGCTATTTCTCCTATTTTAAGGAACGGCATGATGTCTCCTTCTTCATTGGTTAAGTGAAGAATCCGGACGAACTCCAAAAGAGTCCGAGGCGTTGCTGTAGTTCGTATTGCCATTGTTGTTCACATTAGCGAAATTAGCCGAAGACACAACGCATAATTAGACATCATCCTTATGTTTGAAATATGATTCTATTTTCTTATCGCGCTGACGCCACTTCTTTATCAATCCGATTTCTCGGTCGATAGCTTTGATATATCGACTGTAGAGATTTATGTCAACCTCAAATATCTCTACAATCCTTTGTAACTCTTTAAGAAGCTGCTCGCAATTAATTATAGCAGTATTCTGATAATCTCTTCTTATTTCACACTCGTGAAGATTCGTTGGGTAAATAGTGTTTGCCGCCCGGACATTACTTGTAATCAATGCAGCTAGTTGATCTACCCTGTTTTTATAATTTTGCATCATATACCGATATTTTGAAAAGTCCTCAGTTCTGTCTTTTCCATATGCATAACGAACTCGGACATAATGGTCCAAATCCTTTACTCCAAATCCACTTTGCATAAATTCTATCAGCATGTCATGCAATTCTATAGAAAACGTAATCGCTTCGAATTTCGATTCAGTTCGGTCACTAACTAATACACTCATTACTCGTAGTCTTTTCCTGTAATCTCAGTATATTCGTCCTTCGTAATCCAGCGACCTACGGCTAAGCGCACTTTACGCTCATCCCAGAGATTATCGTCATAATAGGATTTAACCTTTTTGAAATTTTTACTATGTTCCATATTGTTATTCCTCTCTTTTTAGATTTAAAGCTCAACGTCCTGCATCATGGCAAGGAAATCAATATTAGAAGACATTTTAGCCATGGCTAATTCAATAGCCGAGAATGGACGCAATACAAACCAATACTTTCCATCGCTCATCTCAACAATCTGAACAAGATCCATATTCTCCATTATTACTTCATCTTCGGAAGACTTTACTGCCACCCGCGATAATTTTCCCTCAAACATATCCGCTGTAAGTTTTATCTCAGATATGAAATTATCACCATTTTTTTTAAGGTTTTCGATGGTGGTGCCATCAGACAACACCATTGTATAAATCGTACTTTCCATAAAATTAACACCTCCATATCCCCCGCCCACAAGGGGCGGAGATTTATTTAACCAATGATAGCATACGGACGAACACCATAAGAGCCCGAGGCATTGCTGCAGTTCGCACGACCAATGCTGTCCACAAAAGCGAAATGCGCCGAAGACACAACATTCTGTAACCAGTATGTTTCTCTGGTCTTAATCATTCTTGGATTGAGCCGCATAAGAGCAAACTGTGAGTTGCCTACACTGTACTTTGTTGGTATTGTTGTACCATCATTTGCAGGCTCGAAGTAATGTGTTCCATACACCATTACTTCATTCATAAGTGCCACGTTTTCATCAAACCACGCTCCTCCGGATGGCTTACCATTGGAAACTGCATTAACCAAATAAGTTCTGTGTGTAAGTACCATATCTCCAAACGCCGAATTAATAGTGGCTTTTGCGGAATCAAGTCCTGACTTATACATCTCTGAACCAACATAGCCGCCATCTGTTGTATTAGATTCGTTCATCTTTGCATAATAAAGGCTGGAATCCGGAACGATAACCAGATGATGCTTGTTGAAATCCGTATCACCACATCTGAGAAAATAGTCCATATCAGCAATACGCCAATTGTTACCGCCTATTACCCAATAATCGCCAATAAACAAATCATCGAAGGTTCCATTTTGAATGGCTGCTTTCTGCGCTGCCGTTACGGAAGAACCAAGATTTTTCCCCCTATACACATTACGATGATTTATTGCGGATACAAGACCGGCAAACTCCACTGCGGCATTTGCCGCTGATATTTTCTTTGTTCCACCGGAACCATCTTTTATAATCACATCTCCGTTGTCAAACCTTGACGCGGCGGAATAATCTGTAATTTTAGGCATTTTTAAACCTCCCTTAAAATAAAAAAAGCCTTAGATTTTCTAAAGCCCTTTATAATCACTGTCTAATAATGAATGCTCGGTTATATATACCATTTTACCGAGAACATTTCTTATAAATGTTTCCAGATTGTTAATCTGCTGCTGTAATCGCATAACCTCGCTTTCATCGGCGAATACCACTCGTCCCTGAATCTCGTTTCCATTGGAATCGCATATATTCTGTCCCGATGAATCATAAATCGGCTGTAGCACTGAATGTTCGTTAGCAAGCTGTAACCCAAACTTGCCAATGTCGGCACCAAGAATTTCTTCGTATGCCGCCTGGGCTAACGACGCATAATTTGAAGCTGATGTCTCATATTTCTTGGCATTTACTTCAGAAGCCTCTGCCTTCTGCTTGGATGTTGCCGCCGCATCTTTTGACAAAGAAGCTGACTCAGCATATCTTTTCGCATCCGATGCACTTGCACCAGCGGCATTTGCAGAGCCGGCAGCACTTGAAGCTGATGATGACGCCGAACTTGCTTTTGCACTAGCCGTATTAGCATATCCGGATGCTTGACTAGCTGAGCTGGAAGCTTTTGCCGCGGCATCTATGGCTTGTTCGGCATATTGCTTAGCTGTAAGATATTCGTTAGTGGAACGTATGTTATCATTTTGAACAGGGTTATAATCGATGCTCAACGCAATAGCCCCGCTACATGCACTGCCATTACCGGATTCAATCTCAACAACCGGAACCATATCACCAGCAATAGCAGTCATCTGTTTTGTTACCTCAAAATACACGATATGCCTTGAAGAATCGCAACCCAAAGCTGGATTATAAATCATTTTACCGTCCGCTTTGCCACATCTGATATTGACTGTAGCATCATCGGGTATCGTGTACTTCTGCCCATCATTATACAACTTTACGGCTATAACAGGTAACGCATCATCATATTGGACAAGATGAACAGGGCGTGTTATTTGTCGGTTCGACATATCGGCGTATGTATAATGCACTATTTTTGAGCCATCCGGTGTATACACATTCATCAATTACTGCCTCCATTTCTTATAAATTTTTCAAGTTCGTCGACACGTTTTTTTAGTTTCTGAATCTGCCAGACACATAATGCGATGATTTCCTGCTTATCCACGCCAAGTTTGTCCTTATCCATATGATCGAATAATGCCATATCTTCTTTAATTCCTATATCATTAATGGATTTCTCAACGTCTTGTGCAATAAATCCGAGGTGTCTTTGGGTTCCGACATATCCACTGTCCGCATTGTAATAAAAAGCCGTTGGTTTTAAACTGTCAAACAGCTCTTCCATGTATTTTTCATCATCCAGCCCACGTAAAGTATTTTTACAACGTATATCGGATGTGTCATCACAAGCGACTGCAATATTGTACCATCTGGTTCTGTGCGACCTATATTCTCCTGAAGAACTAGCCCATGCACCTGTAAGAAATTCACCTTCGTTTTTATATCGAAGAAACCCACCAATATGCATATAAATCCTACCGTTCACATCCATGAAATAAGCTGGTGTTGCTACATCGTTCTTTTCTCCAGTTGCGGGATTTTTACCAACAACCCACCAACCTGCTGAGTTTGCTATGATATTCCAACCACCAGAATCGTCTGCTATTGCAAGTGCTCCAGCGGATGCTTTTAGCGCTGATATATATTCGGCTGTTACCGTGTCCTTCGTTATCTTTGTTATATGGTCATCTGATGGTATATCAGGCTGGTCTGAAACATTATTCCATGAGATAGTTGCATTCGCTCCCATTGAAATCTCATCACCCACTTCAAGATGTAAGCCTTTTATGTATTCAGACGATACCGTGTCCTTCGTTATCTTTGTTATATGGTCATCTGATGGTATATCAGGCTGGTCTGAAACATTATTCCATGAGATAGTGCACCCATTTGTCAAAGATATGCCATTTTTATCCAATGTTACAAGGATTTTTCCATCGCCATCTTTTACATATATTATGCCATCTGCATCATCCAGCCCACCGATATTTAATACTCCGCCATTTATTAAGCTGGCACTCATAGTTCCTGTTGTGATAAAATCGGCAACTATCTGTCCGTCCTGTGTCATGGCAAGTGCATATGGACCATTATATCCTGTAGACGAATACCCAAGACCTCCCTTATTCCAACGCCATACCTTCGACGCTGTATTGATATCGTCCGTATCCATAATAAGAATTTCATCCGGGTGATTTCCACCGGTACTGCTATGAATGATGACATATCCGCCAAGACCTCCACTGATAAGCTTCGTGGCATTTTCTATAGCCTGCTGCATAAAGGTTTTTGATATATTCTCCTGAATTGCCTGATTTTGGCTTGAAATTGTTGATGAAAGATTACTCCGGGCTTCCCCGAGTTCGATTGACTTATACTTTCTTGTAATTGCATCATATACGGTTTTTATACATTTAGCTTTGGCACTAACTCCTAACTCCGCAAATTCAATACTTACCATATCGCATAGATGCACCCTTTCCAATAACGCATAGTTGTGATATTCCTCACACTGTGCTAACTGAATAAATGACACCGTCAGAGACACCTTAGGTACACCTATGTTGTTTGCTTTTATATATGATTCTGTTTTACTTCTTATTTGTTCCTCCGTAGGCTTTTCAACCCATTCCTGTGATAAGTCTAACGGATAAATTCTAGTAAAATCATACGTTCCCGGAGCAGACACGATTTTCTCTGAAAGCTGAAATAATCCGTCTTGTTCGGAATACCAGAACGGATAAACTCCTGTATACACCGAACTGCAATTCTCCTCCTGCTTCAAATCTGTAAGATTTTTCCCATATCGTATGCTTACTCCTCTATCCGCTCCTCGTTCATTTTCTAATTTTACATCATAGTTATCAAACTCGTATTCTCCACCATAAATATCCAACAGAGAGCCGGACATTCCTCCCAAAAGCGAACGTATACTGGCTGGCTTCGACACGGTCATTTGTGCAGATGTTAATCTGCTGGTCGAAAATCTGAAAGGGCATGGTACAGCACAATTCGAAACTAACGATGATAATGCATTTTGAATTCCATCAGCTTTAAACGGCTGTACCGGATACCCCGACAGGTCATAACTTATATGCTCTGCATTCAATGTCACAATTCCATTGATTGGTTTTGTTATTGCATATATGCGGAATGCCTGCCGGTCGGAATACGGATTAGGTTCCGCCATTATTATACGCCTAAGCCTTAACTCCTTGAACCATTTTCCCGTTATCGGATATTCCATAACAAGCTCGAATTCGCCGTTACGTTCTTCGGTGACTTCACAACAAAGCGCCTCGAATAGACTGCCAATTCCAAGATTGTATGTATTTTCAATATCATCATTCGATTCATGTAATGTAATCAAAGCGTCCACCATCTTGGTATCACCTCCACTGATGTTATTCCGCCATTAAAATTGATTGTTGTTTCTCCAGCATCAAGTTTTGGAAATATGCCATCAATCAATTCAATTTTGGAATTACAGTTCTGAACGCCCTTATATGCATCCTGTAATTCACAATCCATGGTTACATATTCGTTTATTTCAGTAATGTTAACCGATTGATTTCCCACGTTGAGCCATCCTGAACCACTCCCGTTAATTTTAATTATCGGTTTTGCCGAAAATCCCGTAGGGTTTCTCAACACGATTTCAGATGTCGCATAAATCTCTATGTCACCAAGTTTCAAAAATCTTTGCGGCTTGCAATCGAACTGAATTGTGGCTCTTCCCGCATGGTCTAAAATATTCTGGATATTGTTTTCTTCCTTATACACCGCCATGCGGTAATATTCAGGTTCATAAGAGTCTTCCAACCGGCTGTAACCCGATGCCGAATGGAGCCACTCAGATACCATATTCGCCATTGATATGAATGACCTGTCACTGTCTCCCACAGCGATATCATATGACCTTGTGGTGTTCTGATATGACCCCTTATCAATATACACATCACCATTTCTCCCCGGTATATGTGTCACTTCATAATCTTTTTTCGGCATCTCATATCCAGGAGGATGCTCAATAAGAATATTGAAATCCGCCGATGATACACCATTGAATATAATTATGCCCATGTCGCATCTCTCCTTTCTATCTGTCTTTGAAGAATATTAGATACTTCTTCTGCGATTTCTTCCGGATTGCTACCGCGAATATTGAACGTATTCTCTATGGTATTACCGGAATTTTTGCCAAGATTATCAACTGCATTATTTAGCTGCTCGACTGCAACCTTCATCTGATTATTATCAGCTTGTGTACCGGCATATTCCATATGATTCTGAGCTTGATTAGCCAATTCAAATGACGTTGATATACGATTTCCATTCAAACCGTTGAGTAACGAATCCGTCTTATCAATTCCATTTTGAATTTCAGACAAGTCGAACACAGGTCTTATTGTTGGCTGTAGCTGTAAATCCCCGGTGGCTATATCTTTCAACTGTAAAATTGAATTCTGTAACCCTCCCTTTGCCGAATTGCCAAGCTCCTTTCCTATGTCTTTAGCCTTTTCAACATAACCTCCGATTGCATTTACAAAAGCGACACCAAAATAATCTCCAATCTGGTATCCAACTTTTGATGGTGAATGCTCGTCCAATGCTTTCTTCGCTGCCGTAGCTGCTGCTTCAGCCATTGCTTTAGCTTTTGCAGATGCCTTATATGTATTTTTGTCAATGCCCGATGCAAAGCCATCGACCAAATAGCTTCCGATATTATAAAATGTTGTATAATATGCCTCTATTTTTTCTTTACAGCCGTTTAAGACTTTTTCAGTATTATCTATAGCCTCCCTAAGTCTTGATGCAATTCCGCTACTCATCTTTGACATCAATGTTGAGCCACCATTATAAAATAATGTCTGCTTTTCGTTGATGGAATTAAGGCACGATGTAACAATATTGGAAACTGTCACAGCTATGTTAATTTCCTTCGACTTAATTCCAGATATCATTTTTGACACCAAGTTTGAACCACTTACATTGAAATCCGACTGCTTATTGCTGACTGCCTCAAGCGATTGATCGACCATGGCAACAAATGTTGATGACACATTGCTGCTCAGGTTATTTATTTCATTCGTGAAAGTTACCACAAATGTATCCACAGTACTTATCACCCTTGTATCGGAGTCCTTAAATTCCTTTATGAAATCATTGATTCCTGATTGCCCCAATGTTGTCAATGCAGAGCTAAAGCCGTTCATTCCCTTTGTATCCAGTGTGCTTACACCCTTTGCTATGTTAACAAGCTCTCCTATCTGGACAATTACTTGTGATAACTGTTCAGCATTTACACCGCTTATATACTCATAGAAATTTTTAAAGTATGAGCCAAACGATGCTATATCACTACCGAAGCTTGACAATGTCTTTTCATCTGAAAACCATCCGCCCTCCTTAGGAAGGCTCTTTTGAAGTTCTACAATAGATGCCGCTGCATTTGCTGTCGCAGTAACTACCTCCGATTTTACATCAACCATATAATCAGAGTATGATTTAAAGTTGGAACCGAATATTATCAACTGCTCACCAAATTCACCTATGTCATTGTTTCCGGTAAACCAGCCCACAACACCTCCGCTGTTTGGTAAAGTATCGGCAAGCTCTACGATAGCCTTTCCCGCAATCGCTGAATTTGTAACGGCATCGGCATTTATCCCCTCCACAGCTTCTGAATATTCTTTCATTGCCTTCCCGAATGGAGACAACTGTGTAGCGAAATCCCCAATATCGTTTTCACCAAGGAACCACCCCACGACGCCTCCGCTAGTAGGACGAGTATTAGCCAATTCGACAATAGCTTTTCCGGCAATTGCTGAATTTGTGATCGCGTCAGCGTTTATTCCTTCTACAGCATCCGAGTATTCCTTCATTGCCTTTCCAAATGGTATCAACTGGTCAGCGAAATCGTTCATATCATTTTCGCCGGTAAAGAATGAGACTACCCCACCCGAATTGGGTAATGTGGAAGCCATTTCTGCCATAGCTTTTCCAGCCATAGCCGCGGCTGTTACGTCATCAGCGTTTAACCCATCCACTGCATCTGAAAATTCTTTCATCGCATTTCCGAATGGTATCAATTTTTCTCCAAAATCTTCCATATCGTTTTCGCCAGTGAAGAATGAGACTAAGCCACCTGTTTTCGGTATTGTATCTGCCATTTCGGTTAATATCTTACCGGTCAATGCCGCTGTCTCTACATCTGCCATATCTATATCTTGGATTGCTTCTGCAAATTTCTTCATGGAATTTCCAAACGGAACCAAATCTTCCCCGAACGAGGATAATGACGAACCTCCTGTTATCCAAGAAGTTAATCCCTGTAAAATATCCGCTTTCGTAAGAGTAATTATGGTATCAGCCAAAGCATTTACTCCGGTGAGCATTTCCGGTTTTATTGCACTTGCACCATTAATGAATGGCGTTACATTTGTCATGAATGCGGACAAATCTTCTCCGATTTGTGGGAACTGGCTTGATATTCCACCCATAAATCCACCGATTATGCCGCCTATGAATCCACCTATAGCCGTTCCGATTTCCTCTAATAACTTACCACCTTCGCCAATCAACCATGACAATCCTGGTAATTGAGCCAATATCCCTATTGCACCTATTACCAATGCAAGTTCAGCCATAACCGCACCAATTCCTAAAATACCGACCATAGCTCCCGGTATTAACGACGCTACAGCACTTAATGCCACCATGATAGCCGACAATATACCTATGCCGGCAATTCCTTCCAATAATACACCAACATCTATACCTCTTATTGCTTCGACAATTCCGGCAAAGAAAGACATTAGAACTTCAACGGCTACCTTAATCAGCGATGGAAGGTTCTCTGCCACGGCTCCAAGCAATCCAATCAAAAACTGCATAATATTTGAAACTATTTGAGGTGTATAAACAACCAAAGCTTCAAGTACCCCAACTAATACTTGTAAAATGCCAGAAGCAAGTTGCGGAATACACTCTACAGCCACATCGATAACCGATAATAACACTGAAATAATTGCTCTGCCAATGGCAGGAGCCCCATCTGCAATGACCTGGCATAACGCAATAATTCCGTTGCCAACCTGGACCATGATTGCTGGTATTAAGCCGGCAATTCCCGACACGATAACTGCTAATGACGCCATGATTGCTGTCGCTCCACCAGCCAATGCGACAGCAAGTGCTGTAACTCCGACCGCTATGGCGGATAATCCCGCCCCGGCTAACACTAACCCTGCTCCTATTCCAAGTGCACTAACGCCCATCAATGCTAATGCGCCAGCTAACCCGAGAATTGCAGGGACAAGCGACAATAACACAGCGCCTGAAACTCCCAATATAACGAATATTCCGGCAAGTGATGACAAACCTTTTACAATAGAAGTCCAGCTCATAGCGCCTAATATGGATAAAACAGGAGTCAATACGGCTAATGCCGTTGCTGCAACAAATAAAGCAGCCGAGCCTGAAAGAGTTCCCGTCATAAGATTGAGCCCTACAGATAACTCAACAAGTGCCACTCCTATCGTAGTAAGTCCACGACCTATTTCGTCCCATTGCATCTGACCAAGTTTTGACAATACATTTGCCAGTATTTCAAGTGCAGCTCCTACGATTACCAACCCCGTTCCGGTTGAAATCGTATTCTTTGGCATAAGATTCATAGCCAACGCTACTTCGGCTAATGCGATTCCCATAGCTGTAATCCCTTTGGCTATTTCATCCCACTGCATACCACCGAAATCTTCCATAGCGGACGCAAATATTTTCATAGCTCCTGCAATGGCAGTTAACGCTATCCCGGATGACACAACATGCTTTGCATTTCCGGCTACATTCGTAAATACTGCTATTTCAGCTAATAACGCACCGATTCCTGCAAGACATTTTCCGATTTCACCCCACTGCATACCTCCGAAATCCTGGCATACTGATGTCAAAATTTTCATAGCAGCCGCTAAAATAACTATTCCTGTAGCGGTTGTTACTGCTTTTCCGCTAAACTTAGCAGTCTGTAAGAACAATGCCATTTCTGCAAATAATACACCAACACCCGTCAATCCCTTTGCAACCTCTGACCATGACATGGTTGCCATATCCATACATGCCGAAGCCAACACCTTTATTGCCGCAGCAAATATAACGAGTCCGGCTGAGCCCTTGATAATCCGTCCGTTGTTGTCAGACATAAGTTTTGCAACTGCCACTACAACCGCTGATAACCCGGCTACCCCAGCCAGTCCCCTTAATAGATCATCCCAGTTTACAGATGAGATTTTTTTCAAAGCAGAAGCTAGTACCAATACTGCAACCGACATCGCAATCATACCGGCGCACGCCTTTATGGTA
>ENA-UOJA01002879-UOJA01002879.1-human-gut-metagenome-genome-assembly--contig:-C19-NODE-2879-length-10988-cov-9.899570_pt1 | contig 10988 bp, 4 predicted proteins | sample MGYA00242337_ERZ723884 | MGnify/ENA metagenome assembly ERZ723884
TGAATATAAGATATGCAACAATGGCTGATTTAGACGATATTGCATCGGTTGAATCCGAGTGTTTTCCTGTTTTAGAGGCAGCAACTAAAGAAGAATTTGAGCAGAGAATAAAATATTATGGAAATCATTTCTGGCTTATGTTTGATGATGATAAACTCATTGCGTTTGTAGATGGTTTTGTTACGGATGAGGCTGATCTTACAGATGAGATGTATGAAAATGCATCAATGCATAATGAGAATGGTGCATGGCAGATGATTTTTGGTGTAAATACTCTTCCTGAATATCGCAGATGTGGATATGCGAAAGAGCTGATTAAGAAGGCCATCTTAGATGCCAGAAAACAGAACCGGAAAGGACTTGTATTAACCTGTAAAGAAAGCCTTGTTCCATATTATTCCAAGTTTGGATTCGTTGATGAGGGGATAACAGATAAATCCACTCATGGAAATGTTTTGTGGCACCAGATGAGATTGGATTTTAAATTAAGAAATAATGGAATAAATTCTTCAGATAACAAAAATGTGACCGCAAACAAGAAATTTGCAGCCGACAGAATACTATCATATTTTAAAGAAGAGTGGAAGGTACTGCTTATAATAACTGTGTCAGGTTTTATATACAATCTTGGACTTTTGTTTGGACCATGGTTTGAAGGAAAAATGGCAGGCTGTCTTATAGATATATTGTCAAAGAATGCTGTATACAAGGATATGCTTATACTTGTTATTGCATATGTGATTTCAATTGGAGTAGTTCAGGTATCAAGATATATAAAACGTTTTTATGTTCGTAGATTCGCCAATAATGTTAATAGAAGAATGAAGAAAATATTATATGGAACACTTGTATTAAAGAGCAGGACAGAGCTTGAAGGTGAAGGTATGGGCGATATTATGACAAAGGCCATACTTGATATAGATGATTGTGCTGAAGGCATGAGAAAGTTTACAACAGAAATATTTGATACAGGCGTAGCGCTGGCTGCATATGCAGGAATGTTGCTTGTATATGATGTAAGGCTGGCATTTATTGCAATGATATTTCCACCTATATCTTATATCATTGCTGAAAAGATGAAAGTAATAGTCCAGAAAACAGGTTCTGCGTATAAAAAACAATCTGGTATCCTTAGTAATGCAACACTCGACAGAGCATCCAATGCTATAACCTACAGAGTTTATGGCAGGGAAGCTGACAGAAAAAATGCGTACGAAGATAATCTGGCTGAGTATGAGAAATCAGCTATTTATGCTAATATATGGAATTCTTCTCTTACACCATTATATAGAATAATATCAATGATGGGCATTTTATTTATATTATATTTTGGCAGCAGAAATGTACTTGGAACAGGATGGAGAACCTGGGATATTGCAGCATTTACAACATTCCTGGCCTGCTTTATAAAGTTATCTGATAAGTCCTCGAAGGCGGCGAAGCTGTTTAATGCAGTTCATAAGGCACAGGTTTCATGGAAACGTATTAAGCCGCTTATGGTTATTCAGGCTAAGGATACAGATTGTAAAAATCAGACATTAGGAAGGCTTGAGGTACAAAACTTAAGCTTTACATATCCAGATGGAAAAAATGTATATAATGATATTTCCTTTACTGCAGAGCCGGGACAGATCATAGGTGTTACAGGTCCGGTTGCTAGTGGTAAGTCAACCTTTGGAAGGACATTTCTGTGTGAATATCCATATGAGGGAAGTATCATGTATAACGGATGTGAACTAAGAAACGCTGCGGATAATGTAAGGTCGGGAATAATAAGCTATCTTGGACATGATCCTGAATTATTTAACGATTCTGTAAGGAATAATGTGTTGTTAGGTGATGATTATGATGTTTTTGAATACCTCAGGGTAGTATGCATGGATAAAGAGGTTGAGGCTATGGAGCAGGGAGCAGATACCATTATTGGAAGTGAAGGAATAAGGCTGTCAGGTGGACAGGCACAAAGAATAGCACTTGCAAGAACGCTTTGCCATAAGAATCTGGTGCTTGTGCTTGATGATCCATTTTCAGCACTCGATAGGAATACAGAGGAACAGATATATAAGAAGCTTAAAGATATGGCATCAGATAATATCGTTATTCTTATATCTCATCGTCTCTATATGTTTCCGAAGATGGATAAGGTTATATGGATGGATGCCGGTAAGGCAAATGTTGGAACACATAAAGAACTTATGTTGGAATGTCCTGGCTACAGAAAAATGTATGAAACGGTAAGTGTTGAAGAATGCAGAACTGTAGAAACAGAGAATGAAGGGCTGGCTGCAGCTAAGGTAGTGGAAAACAGCAGAAGGGTAGTGGATAAGCATGAGTAAACATAATAGCAATGTTGATAATGGCGGCAAAGTACTTAGTGTAGGCTCAATAATATTGCACACTACAATAAAGAAAAAGTGGCTTTCACTTGGTATTATAACAACAGTATGTGGTGCAGTTATAACTGCACTTTATCCACCGCTTGTACTTGGAAGAATAGTAGATACATTGGCAGCAGGATGTCAGGTTCCTTTATATCTTATATTTCTTTATATGGTATTTAATGTGATCACAGGTCTTATGGAGGCTGCAAGGGAAGGGCTTCTTACTGTATTTGGCCAAAAGATAACGCATGCTCTGCGCAGTGGCCTTATGGAGCATTTTACCAGACTGACAGCGGATTCATTAAACCGTCAGGAGCCGGGAGCTGTGGTGTCAAGATTCGTTGGTGATGTTGATACTGTAGAGAATCTGTTTACCTCAGGTATAGTCAGTATGTTTGCGGATACATGTAAGATAATAAGTATTCTTGCAGTTATATGGTTCAGAAATAAAGGGCTTGCAATATTATTGCTTATATTACTGCCATTTATATTCTGGTTTACAAGATATGTGCAGAGGAATATGCTTGAAGCCCAGCTGCGAAACCGGCGTGCAGTAAGTAAGGCTTCGGGACATGTACCGGAAACACTACATAACATCCGTACAATACATAATCTTGGCAAGGAAAAGTATATGGAGAAAAAATATGATGAATATATAGGTGACAGCTATAAGGCTGTGGAAAAGACCAACTTTTACGATGCCATATATTCACCTGTTATTCTTATATTAAATGCAGTTGTAGTAGCGGTAGTTATGTTGTTTTCAGCTTCGGGCAATGTAAAGGCTCTTACACTTTTTGGAATGTCGGCAGGCACGGCGGTAGCTGTTATTAACTACATATCACAGATATTTGCACCAGTTGAGAGCCTTGGTATGGAAATACAGACTATACAGTCAGCAATTGCCGGTGTAAGAAGAATAAATGAATTCTTTGCACTTCCAGCATTTGAAGATGTTAAAGCAAATATTAAGGCAGATTTTAATGTTGATATTAAAGCAGATATTAAGGCGGATTTTAATGCTGATATAAGTGCAGATATTAATGCTGCGTTAGAAACACAGACAGCTAACATCAATAATAGTGAAAAATTAAAAGTCAGGAAAGCCTGCACACCATATGTCCAGTTTAATAATGTAACTTTCGGATATGAAGCTGACCATATTATAATTAAAGATAAGAGCTTCCATGTTGATATGGGTGAACAGGTTACACTGCAGGGAAGGACAGGTGCGGGAAAGAGCACAATATTCAAGCTGCTTTTAGGCTTATACAGGCCTTTAAAGGGACAGATACTAATTGATGGAATTGATTCTAGTAATATACCTGATAATATGAAAAGAAGAATATTTGGTTATGTTGAACAGACATTTCATATGGTGCCAGGAACAGTTAAAGACCAGATTACATTATATGATGAAGCTATATCTATGGATGAGGTTGTGAATGCAGCCAGGCTTGCAGGACTTCACGATACAATTATGAGTTTTGATAAGGGATATGATACACCTTGCACACAGGAAATATTTTCGCATGGACAATGGCAGTTATTGTCTATTGCAAGGGCAACTGCTGCTAATCCACAGCTTCTGCTTTTAGATGAGATAACTGCTAATCTTGATGCTGAGACAGAAAGAGAAGTACTAAAGGCATTAAAAAATGTATCTGAAAACAGGACTGTTATATCAATCTCACACAGGGTTACAGCTAGAACAGGAAGAGTTATAAGCTGTTAGAACAGCGTTGTGTCTGTGACATAGCAAAAAGAGGCTTTAACAGAAAAGATTATTAGAAACTGAAATTTTAGAAATTGAAATTTCCAGATGAATATGTATAATAGAGGAAAATATTATGTAAAACAGTATGATAATATGCAGTATAATACGCAGGACAGGTAATAGAAATGAAAAAAATAGACTTTGAGAACGGAACAATTACAGATAATATTTTAAGTGCATCAATCCCTATGCTTGTAGCACAGTTATTGAATCTTTTGTATAACGTAGTAGACAGGATATATATTGCACGTATACCACATATCGGTACAACAGCTATAGGTGCAGTTGGAATATGCTTCCCGGTAATTGTTATTATTACAGCATTTGCTAACTTGTTTGGAAGCGGTGGAACACCTCTGTTTTCGATATACAGGGGAAGAAAGAAAAATAAAGAAGCTGCACTTATTATGGATACTTCATTTTCAATGCTCTGTGCAGGTGCATTTATATTGATGTCATGCGGTATGCTGTTTTCAAAACCAATTCTCATGTTGTTTGGCGCATCAGATAGTACAATAGTTTATGCATATCCATATATGATGATTTATCTTATAGGAACAATACCATCTATGCTTGCCTTAGGACTAAATCCATATATTAATGCACAGGGATATTCTACAACTGGTATGATATCAGTTGCAATAGGAGCAGTTTTTAATTTCATACTGGATCCACTATTTATATTTGTTTTTGGCTTAGGCGTAAAGGGAGCAGCAGTAGCAACAGTTATTTCACAATGCTTTTCAGCGATGTTTACAATATATTTCATGACACATAAATCTGAATTAAGAATGCGATTTCTAAAGAGAAGTGAGCTGGCAGAGTGTGCAGGCTATGCTAAGAATATTATCAGTCTTGGCACAGCAGGATTTATAATGCAGGTTACTAACAGTCTTGTTACAATATGCTGCAATAATGTATTGGCAGTAACAGGAGGAGATATTTACATATCAGTAATGACAATAGTATCTAGTGTAAGGCAGCTTGTGGATACTCCGATTCATGCTATTAATGAAGGCTCTTCGCCAGTTATCAGTTATAATTATGGCGCAGGAAAGCCCACACGTATCAGAAAAGCAATAGCGGTTCTTGGTATTATGACATTGGCTTATACGGCTGTTATGTGGAGCATTATTATATTTGCACCGGGAGCATTAATAAGTATATTCAGCTCAGACAGCAGCCTGCTTAGTGATGCTATTGTTGCATTAAAGCAGTATTTTGCAGCATTTATATTTATGGATCTGCAATATATCGGACAGACAGTATTTAAGTCACTTAACAAAAAGAAGCACGCCATATTCTTTTCATTATTAAGAAAAGTAATTATAGTCGTGCCTCTTACATATATTATGCCATATACATTTAATATGGGAACAGCAGGAGTATTCCTGGCTGAGCCAGTATCCAATGTAATAGGAGGAAGTATCTGTTTTATAACAATGCTATGTACAGTACTTCCGGAGCTTAAGAGAATGGACGAAGCATAAAACTACTATATCCAGGAAGTTCCATTCCGTTATTAAGCTTAATTTCGCTGCCACTTATAAGGTCAGTACATGTATCAGTTCCGATATTAAACGAAGCAAAGTAAGGATGTTCAGATGCATTGATGGCAACAAGAACACGTTCATCATTATACTGACGTAAGAAGATGCACTGCTCATTGGTGAGCACGATAGATGAGAAACTTCCGTAATTCAGTGCATTTGACGACTTCTTTGCGACAGCCAGTTTTGATATAAATGTTGTGAGGTCATTCCATACAGGTGCATCAAAGGAAGCACGCAAAGCAGGATCCCCCTCCTCCTTTCTTCCGGTGGCACCCCATTCGCTGCCGTAGTATACACAAGGAATACCAGGCATTCCGAATGCAAGGGTGTATATGAGAGGAAGGTGCTTAGCGTTATTAAGAATACTGGCAACTCTTGTTACATCATGATTGTCAACAAAGGAGAGCAGATGCTTTCCCTTATAAAGAGTCCAGTTTTCTGGTCCGAACTGTCGTAATAATGAATGGTTTATTTCAAACATATTCATACAGTTAAAGCTTGAATAAAGACCTTTGTAACATTCATAATTGGTTACAGAATGTAACATTTCATCATTCATAATCTGGTTATAGTCACCATGAAGAGTTTCACCAAGAAGAAAGAAATCAGGCTTTAGCGAATCGCAGAAGGAGCGGAGTCTTCTTAAAAAGTCATGATTCAGGCAGTAAGCTACATCAAGTCTTAAGCCATCTATATCAAATTCATTTACCCATCCTTTTATGGCTGAAAAAATATGCTGTATAACATCCTCATTATATAGATTGAGCTTTACGAGGTCATAGCAGCCCTCCCAGCCTTCATACCACAGACCATCATTATAGTTTGAGTTGCCATTAAAGTCTATTCTTGCAAACCAGTTAACATAAGCAGAATTCTCACGGTTTTTAAGAACGTCCTGAAAAGCCCAGAAGCCACGGCCTACGTGGTTAAATACACCATCAAGAACAACCTTGATTCCTTCCTTGTGCAGATTAGAGCATACGTTGGCAAAATCTTCATTGGTTCCAAGTCTTTTATCTATTGTTGTATAGTCACGGGTATTATATCCGTGCGTATCAGATTCAAATACAGGTGAGAAATATATTGCATTGGCACCCAGCTTTTTAATATGGGGAATCCAGTCATTGACCTTAAGGATACGATGTGTAAGGACATCATCATTATCATAAGGTGCACCGCACAATCCCAGAGGATATATTTGATAAAAAACACTTTCATAAGCCCACATATTTGTATACCTCCTAGTATTTTATGATGTCGGGGTCAAAAGCCCCCGACTTTGATACCTACGGATTGTTCCGTGCTATGCACTCCCACGTCTCCGCTCCGCTTCGGTCAGTGCTAAACATGTGCCACTGGCACATAGCACCCTCCCCAATATTCGCATATCGTGGGATTTTCATCCCACTTTTATGCTCATATCGGGGCGGGTCCCAAGGTCTTTCACCCACCTATGAGCGAGCTCATGTGGGTGAAAGACCTTTTGACCCTGGTATCATATTATTTTATAATTATAACATGCTTATGTAACGGCATGTAGTAGAAAAAATATAGATAACTTTATGAAAATGTTATAAAATAGTAATATTTTCATAACCAAAGTGTATTGTAATAAAAGTATACATTGTTTTATAATAAAATTTAATTATGATAATAAATGAACAGGAGATAGATAATGCTTCAGATTCAACACATCCGTAAGGAATATAGAACAGGAAAGTTAGTACAGAAAGCACTTGATGATGTGTCGCTGAATCTAAGGGATAGTGAATTCGTTGCAGTGTTAGGTCCAAGTGGTTCAGGAAAAACCACGCTTCTTAATATTATAGGCGGCCTTGACAGATACGACAGTGGGGATCTTATCATCAATGGAATATCAACTAAAAAATATAAAGACAGAGACTGGGATTCATATCGTAATCATACGATAGGTTTTGTGTTCCAGAGCTATAATCTTATACCTCATCAGACGGTTCTTTCTAATGTTGAGCTTGCACTTACAATATCAGGCATATCAAGGACTGAAAGAAGAAAACGTGCTAAAGAGGCGCTAGAAAAGGTAGGACTTGGAGAGCAGATACATAAAAAGCCAAGCCAGATGTCAGGTGGACAGATGCAAAGAGTTGCCATAGCCAGAGCACTTGTTAATAATCCAGATATTCTTCTTGCAGATGAACCTACAGGAGCACTTGACAGTGAAACAAGCGTACAGGTTATGGAGCTTTTAAAAGAGGTATCAAAGGACAGACTTGTAGTTATGGTAACTCATAACCCTGAGCTGGCTTATGAATATGCCACAAGAATAGTAGAAGTTAAAGATGGAAAGATATTATCGGATTCTGATCCGTTAGAGATAGATGAAAATATTATAGAAAAACCGGTGCACAAGAATATGGGAAAGTCGTCAATGTCGTTTCTTACAGCACTTTCATTAAGCTTTCAGAATCTTAAGACTAAAAAGGCAAGGACTCTTCTTACATCGTTTGCAGGTTCTATAGGAATTATAGGTATAGCACTTATTCTTTCAATATCTAATGGTGTCAGTGGATATATAAGTGCGATGGAAGAGGATACTTTGTCAGAATATCCGTTACAGATACAAAGTACGGGCTTTGATCTTACAGCGATGATGGTCGGTATGTCAGCATCAGGTGACAACAAAAAGGAGAACGATATCGGTGTTACACCTGTTGTTTCTGATATGTTCTCTAAGATGAGTACCAACGATCTGGCATCGCTTAAAACATATATAGAAGGCAATCCGGAAAATATTGAAGATTATGTGCATGCCATAGAATACAAATATATAGTAACTCCTCAGATATACAGGGAGGATAATACAGGATATAGGCAGATAAATCCTGACAAGTCATATGAGATGATGGGAATGTCTTCATCATATGAGAATTCCATGACATCTGGCATGTCTACAAATGTGTTTTATGAGCTGCCCTCAAACAGCAGTTTATATGAAGAACAGTATGAAGTAAAAGCAGGACATTGGCCACAGAATTATAACGAATGTGTTCTTGTGCTTTCATCAAGCGGTAACATAAGTGACAGGCTTGAGTACACACTAGGTCTGCGTGATAATGCTGAATATGAGAATATGATATCTGCATTTATGTCAGAAAAAGAGATAGATATTCCTGAGAATAACGACAGCTTTTCATATGATGATTTTATTGGCATGACCTTTAAAGTGGTGAATAGTGCTGATTATTATCAGTATGATACAGAGTATGATATATGGAAGGATAAAACTGGCAATGAAGAATATATGAAGGAGCTGATAAGCAAAGGCAGTGATCTGAAAATATCAGGTATAGTTAAGCAGGTTGATGGAACCACAGCAGCAATGCTTACACCGGGTATAGCATATACATCCGGGCTTACAAGACAGCTTATACAATATTCTGCAGCTAGTGATGTAGTAAAAGCACAGAAGGAAAAGAAGGATACCAACATATTTACTGGTGAAAAGTTTGGTATAAGTAGTGACAGTAAAAGTAAATTTAACATGGAATCACTTTTTCAGATAGATACAGATGCAATAAGTAATGCATTTAAGGTGGATGATAGTATATATGATATGAGTATGCCAGATTTTTCTGCATTGATCAATTCAGATGATATATCAGCGGCATTTGATCCATCTATGTTTGATTCTATGGATTCATCAGTGTTTAACCCTGATAGTTTTGGAGATATATCTTCTGATTTCGGGGAAAATGGTATGGACTTTGATATAGGCAGTATAGATGCAGATACAGTAAAGAAGTTGGTATCAGACAGTCTTACAGATGAAGTTAAAGCATCTATATCTGAAGTATTATATGGTTTCAAGGAATATATGTCATCTGATGAAGTATCAGCCCAGTTAAGTAAGGATATCAGACAGCTTATTACTGATTCAATGCATGTAAATATATCACAGGACAGAGTGCTTAAGGAGGTAAACAAGCTTGAAGCCAGATATCTTGAATATATTAAAAAGAATGGTATTGAGGATACAACAGCAGAAAGTGTATTTAAGTTCCTGCTTACAGATGAGGCAAGAAAACAGATATCAGATTCGGCAAAAGAACTTATGAATGATGCTGTGACATTTGATATATCAAAAGAACAGCTCTGGAGTATATTTAAAAAGGATGTAGTAGATGGATACGCAGAATATGCCAAGCAGAATGGATATCAGAACATAGATGGTATTCTTGATAAAGTCATAAACAATATGCTCAACAGTCTGCAGGAACAGTTTACTGCCAATATACAGAATGCCATGAACAAGATGATGGAAAGTATCATGGGGAATATGCAGCAGGCTATGGAGGCAGTCATGACACAGATGATGTCCTCTATGACAGATGCCATGATGAATGCCATGCAGCTTATGGGAAATAATATGGCAGCTGCACTAGGTTCAATGGGCATGGGAACAGATACAGATGACTATAATTTTAGCAGCGCATTTGGTATAGATACAGACAGCTTCGCAGATGCGATAAAGATGAATATGAACGAAAGTGACCTTTCAGACCTTATGAAGTCACTTATGTCTGATACTGATGTTGCCTCATATGACAATAATATGAAAAAGCTTGGCTATGCAGATTTGTCAGTACCAGGTGAAATAGATATATATCCTAAGGATTTTGAAAGTAAGGATAAGATAGTAAATATACTTGATAACTATAATACAAGCATGAAAAAGCAGGGTAAGGATGAACAGGTTATAAGCTACACAGATGTGGTAGGAACACTTATGTCCTCTGTCACTACCATAGTAAATGTTATAAGCTATGTGTTGATTGCATTCGTGGCTATATCTTTAATAGTATCTTCTATTATGATAGGTGTTATCACATATATAAGTGTACTTGAAAGACGTAAGGAGATAGGAATATTAAGGGCAATAGGTGCTTCCAAGAAGAATGTATCGGCTGTATTTAATGCAGAAACATGTATAATCGGACTATGCTCAGGACTTATGGGTATAGGTATAACATTACTTTTTATGCTTCCTATAAATGCTGTTATTCATGCACTTTCAGGGGTGAACAACATCAATGCAGTACTTCCTGTAATTCCAGCGATAGTGCTTATACTGCTTAGTGTATTTCTTACATTTATCGGTGGATTGATACCTTCTAAGAAGGCATCCAAGAGTGACCCGGTGACAGCACTGAGGAATGAGTAGAATGATTAAATTGTTGTTTAACACACATTCTTAACGTACGGACGACAGCATATATGAGAAAAGCAGGTGTGCATACA
>ENA-UOJA01002885-UOJA01002885.1-human-gut-metagenome-genome-assembly--contig:-C19-NODE-2885-length-10973-cov-8.745100_pt1 | contig 10973 bp, 7 predicted proteins | sample MGYA00242337_ERZ723884 | MGnify/ENA metagenome assembly ERZ723884
CACTCACTTGAGCGTTTATTACATCAAGCGATAAAACATTAACTTATCTTCATTTTATAGGGCGGCTACAAGCATTGGCAACTTTTTGATTAGCTGACTCAGAATCACAGCGCCCCAACGAGGGGCATGCATCTATAATCGGTCTGTGATCTTTCAATTTCACTGGTCTCCATTCTGTCATGTCAACCGTTCTTTGCCGTATTCCCAATCATGTCGGCGATTGCTGCATGTGCCTTCCTGCTCTCCGACTTTTGGAGGCAAGTGGATTTACGCCTGCTTTGGTAGGTAAACGCTGGGCGGAAGATCTGATGTCAGGAATGGGTTGGCGCTTCGATCCCATTGAGGGACACGTCACAGAAGACATCAATCGCATTCGATATTTGGCAGACAATGCCCAGGCCACCCGTGGACTGCTTTTCCCGAATTCTTTCGGTTCAGCACTCCTCTTTAAGTTTGCTCCGATCAAAACAGCAGGGCTCAAAACCGACTGCCGCAACTTTCTGCTTGACACAAAAATCCCTGCCCCCCCGAAGATGCATGAGGTTGAGCGCTTCTTCTATGTTGCGCACGAAGCGATCAAGGCATGGGGCGGAAAACCCGCCTGGGACAAAGTTCCGAAAAGCCTGGGCCTGATGCTTTTAAAGCGTCATGAAGCAGCCGCCAGAAACCTTATGGAGAAGTTCCACATTCCGGAGCGCTACGCCATACTCGCCCCTGTTGCTCGCGGTCTGCAGGACGGCAAAGTCAAACAGTGGCCTCACTTTAATGATCTTGTTGCACCTCTGAAAGAGATGGGGGTCGAACCGATTATCTTTCCGTCACTCAGGGAAGAAGAGGCCGCAAGAAAGGCCTGTCCAGATGCCACAATTTTGGAACCGACCGCTCTCGGAAATTTTGCTGCACTCGTCAAACACGCTCAGCTAGTGATTGCCAACGATTCCGGTGTCAGCCACATTGCCGCAGCCCTCGGAGTCAAACAAATTACGCTTGTCGGCGTCACCGATCCCTCCCGTACCGGTCCCTGGAACCCCCAGGCCGTGGTACTCGGTAAGCAAGGTGAGTGGCCCGCCCCGCAGGACGTTATCAATGCCATGCGGCAGATACTCGCGCACTGACTAACTTCCTCCGCTTGGTGTTGACATGTCATCGGAAAAATTGAATGTCTCCGTCGTTCTTCTGACTAAAAATGAAGAACACAATATTGATGCATGTTTGGGCAGCTGCAGTTTTGCCAAAGAAATCATCGTGGTTGACGATGAGAGTACCGACGGGACTGTTGCCAAAGCCAAGGCCTTCGGAGCCAAAGTTTTTACCCGGGCCCTCGCAGGCAACTGGGGGGAGCAGCAGACCTTCGCGATTTCCAAAGCAAGCTACGACTGGGTTTTCCTGATTGACGCGGATGAAAGGGTGAGTCCCCTGCTTGCGCAGAACCTTGCTAAAACTCTCGAACAAAATCCCAAAAAAGCTTTTTGGATTCAACGGGAAAACCATTACAACTCCGGCAGAAAGGCTCACGGCATTCTGCGCCCGGACTGGGTTATGCGGCTTTTACCGAGAGAAGGCGCCCGGGCCGAAGGACAAGTCCATCAGACCATCTGCTCTCCCTTCCCTCAGGAAAAGCTCTCCGGACACCTCATTCATTTCCCGTACAGAAACTGGGAGGCCTATTTCCGAAAGTTTGAGAAATACACAACGCTTTCTGCAGAGAAATATGAGTCCCAGGGAAAACACTGCGGTTTTGTGAACGGCATCATCATCAAACCTCTGTGGGCCTTTCTTAAGGTGTACTTCTTTAACCTAGGCTTTTTGGACGGAAAAATCGGGTGGACGCTTTCTGTCTACCACTATTTCTACACGATGACGAAATACGTGAAGCTCTACAGCCGCTCTCACCCCGACAAAATGCTTTAAAGCGGACACGCCCACCAATTCAGGTACTCAGATCAGCCCCTTCACGGGAAGCGTGAGCTTTTCAGCCAGCACCGCGTCAAAGCGATTCCTATTCACGCAATCGGGACCGAGTATCCCTTCCTTATGAAAGAGGTGGAGCACGCCCGTAGCAAAACAGCCGCTTTTAATTTTGATGCCGGCATTGATGAGCCGCGCGGCAAAATCTGAGTCATCAAGTCCCCATTGCGTAAAGGACTCATCAAAGCCGTTCACCTTGCAGGCATCTTCCCGGAAAAAACCCATATTGCAACCGCGCAGCCGCGTCCACTTATACGCCGTCTTATAGCGAAACGCCATGTCGGGCGGCAGCACAATCAGTGCGTCCAACCGGTTGATATCCCCGCGCACACGCGCTGCTAGAAAATCCGTCCAGTTCCAGCCCAAAACATCAACAGCGCCGGCCTCAATCTGATCCGTCAGCCTTTTTGAAAAGAGGCAGCGGTTTCCGGCCACGGCCCACCCGTTTTCGGCTAGTTTTCTGTGTTCAGCCACGAAGGTTTTGCGCGGGATACAGTCGCCGTCAAGCACAATGATGTAGTCGCCGCTACTGTGTCTGATACCATTATTGCGGCTCGCGTTGAGGCGAAACCCCAAATCTTCCTGCCAGGCATGAGTGAGCCTGAACTTCGGGTTCTTTTCCCAGTGCGCCAAAACGTCTTTCGTCTGCGGGCCGCTGCCATCATCGGCAACAACCACTTCAAAGTCTGAATCGGTCTGCAGGGATAAGCCCTGCAATACCCGCTCAAGAGCCAAAGGTCTGTTGTATGTCGTGACAATCACCGATATCAGCATAACCGTAGTCCTTTATGCGCTTCAGTACGCGTAGCGCGCACCGATCACTCCGTTTTGAGCCTTAAGCATCTGAATGAGATCGTCCGTCGGCCTCACGTAAAACTCAGGCCGGATTTCACCGGAACACCCCTGGGTGAGCACATCAATGCGGCAAGCCACGCCCTCTTCGCTTCCGGTCTTATCTGTAGAAAGAACCTTCGCAACATCCTTAAGATCTTTCGTAGCCGAAAGCGTGATGTTAAGCACCGCGCCCTTCCTCGCCCGCATCTCTTCCATCGTCTGCACTTCGCTCGCGGTAAAGGAAAGTTTGCCGGTAACGCCGTTTTCATCACGCCTTGCACGGCAACGCCCCGTAAAGACGAGCACTTCATCGGTCTTTAAGAGTTTCTTGTAGCGGTCAAGGGCCTCAGCGTAAATAAAGACGTCCTGGCTTTCCTTGCCGTTACTGATCGTGAGAATTCCGATTTTGCCGCGCTGCCCCATCAGCACACGCATGTCGGTCACAAGCCCTGCGATCGTAAAGTTCTGCCGACTGTCTGCGAGCTTTTTATAGGGCGTCGCAAAATGTTCCGTTTCCTTTTTGTACTGGGCAAAGAGGTCACCCGTGAGACAAAAACCAAACGCTTCAATTTCCTGCAGAAGTTTTTTGCGCTCACCCCAGGGGATCGCCTTTTTCCAGCTCACAATACGCTCGGCTTCCCCGTTTTCATCGGCAAAAAGGCTCCCCTGGCCGACAGAGGCCGCAACGGTCTGCGCTGCCTGCAGCGCCTGACTCACATTCTCAAAGTAAAGCCCGCGGTCCGTGGAGATGGAGTCAAATGCGCCCGCACGCACAAGCTGCTCCAGGATCTTACGGTTCACAGTGGGTACGCGCGCCGCGAGGTCAAAGATGTCTAGGTAAAGCCCGTTCATCTTCCGTTCGTTAATGATGTCTTCAACGATGTTTTGCCCCAGCCCCTTAATTGCTCCGAGGCCGATACGGATGGTTTTGGCGTCAGGGACCGTAAAGAACCAGTCGCTCACGTTCACGTCCGGCGGCAAAAAAGTCACGCCGCAGTTACGTGCATCGTCAATCAGCGTGCGCATCTTGTCGCCCTGATCCATCACAAGGCACAAGTTCCCCGCGAAAAAGCACGCCGTATGGTGGACCTTCAAATAAGCCGTCTGCCATGCGACATACGAATAGGCTGCCGCGTGCGACTTATTAAAGCCGTACCCTGCGAACTTTTCCATGAGGTTAAAGATTTCGGTCGCGGTCTCTTCGCTCACATTACGCTCTGCGGCGCCCTTAATGAAGACCGCGCGCTGCCGCTTCATTTCCTCCACGTTTTTCTTACCCATGGCGCGGCGCAGAAGGTCAGCGCCGCCCAATGAGTAGCCGCCGATCGCACGCGCGACCAGCATCACCTGTTCCTGATACACCATGATGCCGTAAGTTTCACGCAGAATCGGTTCCATGCGCTGATCCAGATACTCCACCTTCTCGCGCCCGAACTTACGGTCAATAAAGTGCGGAATCTGATCCATCGGGCCCGGACGGTAAAGAGCATTCAGAGCAACGAGATCTTCAAGGCAGTCCGGTTTTGCCTGCCGCAGCTGTTCGCGCATGCCGTCGGATTCAAACTGAAAGACGGCGCCGGTGTTGCCGGTCTGAAAGAGTTTCAGAGTCTCCTTATCGTCAACCGGAATTCGCTCGAGTTCGAAGTGTTCGCCCGGATGGAGCCTGTCAATGTACTCAACGGCTTTTCCGAGAATCGTCAATGTCGTAAGCCCCAGGAAGTCGAACTTCACGAGGCCCACGTTTTCGACGTCTTTTTTGTCGTACTGGCTCACCGTGTTTTCGGGGCGGCCGTCCGCGTTATAAAGGGGACAGAAGTCCGTCAATTTGCCGGGAGCGATCAGGACGCCCCCCGCATGCATGCCGAGGTTGCGCGTGATGCCTTCGAGTTCCTTTGCGTAACTCATGAGCTCCTTGTACTCGGGCTGCGCTGCAAGCGCCGCAAAGTCCGGTTCCATCTCCGCGGCTTTCTCAAGCGTCACATCAAGCCCCGGCTTTTGGGGAATGAGTTTGGCAAGGCGGTCCACCTCGTTATAGCCCATGTTCAAAACGCGGCCCACGTCGCGCACAACAGCCTTGGCCCCCATGGCGCCGAAGGTGACGATCTGACTTACGGCATCCGCACCGTAGACGCGCTTTACGTACTCAATCGTGCGGTCACGGTTATGCTGACAGAAGTCCACGTCAAAGTCAGGCATCGAGACGCGTTCCGGATTCAGGAAGCGTTCGAACAGCAACCCGTAATGCAGAGGATCCAGGTCCGTAATACCGAGGCAATACGCGACAAGCGACCCAGCGCCCGAACCACGGCCCGGCCCCACCGGCACACCGTTACGTTTGGACCAGTTGATGAAGTCCTGCACGATGAGGAAGTACCCGGGGAACTTCATCGTGATGATGGTCTTAAGTTCGTAATCCAGACGCTCCATGTATTCAGGACGTTTGGCGTCACGAATCTTCTCGTCCGGATAGAGAAATGCGAGGCGCTTTTCCAACCCTTCCTTGGAGAGCTTGACCATGTAGTCATCAAGACTCATGCCGTCAGGCGTCGGAAAGACGGGGAGCTGGGGTTTCTGCAGCACACCGTCCAAGTTACAGCGCTGCGCAATCACCACGGTGTTTTCAAGGGCCTGAGGGATGTCGGAAAAGAGTTCCCGCATCTCCTCTTCGGTCTTGAAATACTGTTGCGGGGTGTACTCCCGCGGCCGTTTGGGGTCTGCCAAAACGTAGCCCTGCGCAATACACACACGCACTTCGTGCGCGGTGAAGTCCTCTTTTTTCAGAAACTGAACCGGATGAGTGGCTACAAGCGGCAGCTTCTGCGCGACCGAGTGGCCTGCCATCTTCGCAACGAGCGCATCGTCGCCTTTGCGGCCTGCTCGCTGCACTTCCAAGTAAAGCCGCCCGGGGAAAGCCTTCTTTAACTGCTCCGTGACGGCGCCCGCCTCCTCAGGCGTCTTCCCCATGAGAAGCCGCTCGATGATTCCTAAGGGGCCGCCCGAAAGGCAGATGAGGCCCTTACAGTTTTCGGGCGTGAGCCACTCGAGTTTCAGTTCCCCGCGTCCCAGATACTGGTTTTCCATCCAGGCCTTGGAGAGCAAGAGGCAGAGCGACAGGTAGCCCGTGTGGTTCTGGCAGTAAACCGTGAGCCTGTAGGGTTCGTTGCGTTTGCCGGCAATGCTGTTCGTGATCCAGAGATCGCACCCGACAATGGGCTTTATGCCGTCGGCGATCGCGTGCGTGTAAAAGCGCAGCCCCCCGAAGACATTCATGTTGTCCGTGATCCCGAGCGCCACCTGGCCGCGTTCGGCCGCGGTTTCCAAAATCGGATCAAGCCTGACAATGCCGTCGGTGATCGAATATTCAGAGTGAAACCGCAGGTGGACAAACTGGTTGGACATAGTCGCTGACGGAAAACTAAAAAAGGAAGCGGACAGTCAGATGCACTCTCTGTCCGCGGGAAAACTCAACCGGTGCAGAAAGCTCAATCTGCACCGTTTCGATGAAAGGTTAATGCTTCAGGGGCTTAAAGCGCAGGCGGTGCGGACGCGCGGCTTCTTCGCCCAAACGCTTACGCTTGTCGGCTTCGTACTCGTTGTAGTTGCCGTTAAAGAACACCACCTTACTGTCGCCTTCAAAGGCAAGAATGTGCGTGGCAATACGGTCAAGGAACCAGCGGTCATGAGAGGTCACCATCGCGCAGCCCGCAAATTCAAGGAGCGCTTCTTCCAGAGCACGCAGCGTTTCAACGTCAAGGTCGTTGGAGGGTTCGTCAAGGAGGAGAACGTTTCCACCCTTTAAAAGCGTTGCGGCAAGGTGTAGGCGCCCTCGTTCACCGCCCGAGAGCACACCCACGAGCTTTTGCTGGTCGCCGCCCTTAAAGTTAAAGCGGCCGAGATAGGCGCGCGCGGGCATCGAAAACTTTCCGACCTGAAGGATGTCCTGACCGTCGGCGATCGCATCAAACACGGTCTTGTCGTTCGGGAGCGAATCGCGAAGCTGCGCGACAGCCGCCAACTGCACGGTGTCGCCGAGCACGATTTCACCAGAGTCCGGTTTTTCCTTGCCGTCGATCATCTTAAAGAGCGTCGACTTACCGGCGCCGTTGGGACCGATCACACCCACAATGGCGCCCGGGGGCACCGTGAAGGAAAGGTCGTCAATAAGAAGCCGGTCACCAAACCCTTTGGAGACGTGATGAAACTCAATGACTTTGTTCCCGAGGCGCTCAGCGACCGGAATAAAGATTTCATTCGTTTCATTGCGGCTCTGGTATTCGTAGCTTGAAAGCTCTTCAAAGCGGGCAAGACGGGCTTTGGCCTTCGCCTGCCGGCCCTTGGGGTTCTGACGGACCCATTCGAGTTCGTGGGCAATCGCCTTGGAGCGCGACTCCTGCTGGCGCTTTTCGATTTCCAGGCGCTTTTCCTTCTGCTCGAGCCAGGAGGAATAGTTCCCCTTCCAGGGAATGCCCTCGCCGCGGTCAAGTTCAAGAATCCATTCGGCCGCGTTATCAAGAAAATAGCGGTCATGCGTTACGGCAACGACGGTCCCGGGGAAGCGGTGCAGGAACTGCTCAAGCCACTCCACGCTTTCAGCATCGAGGTGGTTTGTCGGTTCGTCAAGAAGCAGCATGTCGGGCTGCGACAAAAGCAATCGGCACAATGCCACACGGCGCTTTTCGCCGCCCGAGAGGTGCTTGATCACCGCGTCCCACGGGGGCAGACGCAGGGCGTCCGCGGCAATTTCCATCTGGGTCGACGCGTCCGTTCCCGCCGCCGAAATAATGGCTTCAAGTTTGGCCTGTTCGGCCGCAAGCGCGTCAAAGTCCGCATCGGGCTCAGCGTAAGCCGCATAGACTTCTTCAAGACGCTTTTGCGCGGACATCACTTCGCCCATGCCCTCTTCGACGCAGGCTCTCACAGTCGCTTCGGGATCAAGCTGCGGCTCCTGCGGGAGATACCCGATCTTTAAGCCGGAAAGCCACGTGATTTCCCCGTCGATATCCTTATCGACCCCTGCCATGATTTTGAGCAGGGTTGATTTTCCGGCGCCGTTTAAGCCCAGAACGCCGATCTTGGCGCCCGGGAAAAACGAGAGAGAAATATCCTTAAGAATCTGACGCTTCGGGGGAACGATCTTGCTCACCCGATTCATAGTCATGACATACTGGGCCATGCGGAGAAATCCTGAAGAAAACTGAATTAAGAAGATCACGGGCGCCTGCCCGTGACGAGACTGACAACATTGTAAACGAGACGCCCTCGGGTTCAGCCGCCCGCGATACACAAAAACCGCGGCTCATGCCTTGTAAATTCAGGGGCTTTTAAGTTTTCATACGTCAAACGCACGGTAGAATGCACGCATCTTTTTTCGTGCATGACACCCGGTTTCTTTGTATGCAGTCCTTGTTTCGTCTGATTTTCTGCCTTGCAGCGGGCATTGTCAGCCTATCCGCTGCAGCTCAGGACGAGCTCAGTTTTGAAGGTACCGTGATCAATGCAACGGAAGACACGCGGGCCGCGGAAGACCTTCCTGCCACCGAGCGGGAGGTTGCCCCGCCCGCGGATATCTGGGACCGCATCCGCCGCGGCTTTCAGATGCCGGCCATGAACACCCGGCGCGCCAAGCAGGCCTTAAAACTCTATGCCCGCGATCCGGAATATATCCGCCGCGTCACGGAGCGCGCCGGCAAATACCTCTACCACATCGTCGAAGAAGTCGAACTCCGGGGGATGCCCACGGAACTTGCGCTCCTTCCCTTCGTTGAAAGCGCTTTTCAGCCTGAAGCCCTTTCCTACGCGAAAGCCTCGGGCCTGTGGCAGTTCATGCCCACCACGGGAAGCATCTATTCCCTGCAGCAAAACCTCTGGAAGGATGAGCGGCGCGACGTACTGGAAAGCACCCGGGCTGCGCTGGACTACTTAAACCGCCTGCACACGCTTTTCGGTGACTGGCAGCTTGCACTGGCTGCCTACAACTGGGGTGAAGGCAGTGTCTCTCGGGCCATCCGCCGCGCCAAAGCACGCGGACAGAAAACGGACTACGTGCATCTCCGGATGCCCCGGGAAACCGCCTGGTATGTGCCCAAACTCATGGCGGTGCGTGAGATCATCGAGCACCCCGAGCAGTACGGCGTGACGCTGCCTGACATCGAAAATTCGCCTTACTTTGTGCGCATCACCAAAAGCCGCGACATTGACCTTGATACCGCGGCGCGTCTGGCGGAAATGGAGCCCGAGGACTTTAAGCTCTTAAACCCGGGGTTTAACCTTCCGGTGATTGTGGCAAGCCACAACTCCTACATTCTGCTGCCCATTGACCGCGTGGCGGTCTTTATGGATAACCTCGCAAGCTGGGTCGATACCGGAAAACCGCTTTCTTCCTGGGCGCTTTATCACACGCAGGCAGGTGAAACGCTTTTGGACGTCGCGAACAAAACCGGCATGACAGAGGACGACTTGCGGCGCATCAACCGTATTCCCCGGGGGCGCCGGATTTTGGCGGGCTCAGCACTGTTGGTGGACGCCGGAGGCCAGGATGCCCCAGCCATTTCTGAAGACGAATTAAACGCGAGCCTCAAACTCTCGGAACCTGAAGTGCGCCGCATCGTCTACCGTGTCCGCAGAGGCGACACGCTCTACGAGATTGCCGCGCGGTTCGGCGTGACGCAGAAGTCGCTTCGTACCGCAAACCGCCTGCGCACCTCACAGCTTCGCATCGGGCAGCGCCTCATCATTGTGGTGAGCCCCAAAGCCAAGCGCCCGCGCTCGGCCCTCTCGCGGGCGGCGTGCAGCCGCAAGGGGAAGGTAACGTATTCCGTGCGCCGGGGTGACACGCTCTCTTCGATTGCCCGCCGCTACGGCACAAGCATTGCCCGCATTAAAAACATCAATTCTCTGGCAAGTTCCCGGCTTCGCGTTGGCCAATGCCTCGTGATCCGCCGATAATGCCGGAAACCGCCGACTTTTTAGAAAAAGGAAAACTGCTATGGGTTTCTTATCCGGTAAGCGCCTTCTGATCACAGGCGTTCTCTCCAACCGTTCGATTGCCTACGGTATTGCCAAAGCCTGTCACCGTGAAGGTGCGGAACTTGCCTTCAGTTATGTGGGTGAGCGCTTTAAGGACCGCGTTGCCGGTTTTGCCGCCGAATTCGGCAGTGACCTCGTGCTCGAGATGGATGTGAGTAACGATGAGCAGATTCAGGCAGTGACTGAGAGCCTGAGAAGCGCCTGGGGCGGTCTCGACGGCTTTGTGCACTCGATCGGCTTTGCGCCGCGTGAAGCGATTGCCGGGGACTTTTTGGACGGCCTTTCCCGCTCGGGCTTTCACACCGCGATGGACATTTCCGCCTACTCGTGGCCGGCTCTTGCGAAGGCCCTTTTGCCGCTCATGCAGGGCCGTCAGGCGTCGATTCTGACGCTTACGTATCTCGGAAGTGAACGTACCGTTCCCAACTACAACACGATGGGGCTTTGCAAGGCTGCCCTTGAAGCCGCAACGCGTTATCTTGCGGGGTCGCTGGGACCTCAGGGAATCCGCGCCAACGCCATCTCCTCGGGCCCCATCAAGACCCTGGCTGCTTCCGGCATCAAGGACTTCTCCAAGATCCTTGACTACATGGAAAAGACCTCGCCCCTGCACCGTACCGTGACGATTGATGAAGTGGGCAACACCGCAGCGTTCCTTCTGTCGGACCTCGCGAGCGGCATCACCGGCGACACGATCTACGTGGATGCAGGCTTCCACACGGTGGCCGTGAGCCCCGATTGCGCTCAGTAGCAAAACTTATAATCGTCTCTTTCCCTGGGAGACAGTCATATGTCGTTACCGCAAAGAGCCAACGCCGCTGTACCAGGCCATCCGGTGAAGCTTTTTTACTGCAGCGGCATCTGCAATTTCGGTGACGAACTGTCTCCCTACATCGTTGAGAAAATCACAGGACGAAAGGTTCTTTCCGCCGGCCGGGAAGAACCAGCCCTGTACGCGATCGGATCGCTTCTCAACTACGATGTTCTGCACGGAAACAATGTCGTTTGGGGCACCGGACTCATCAGCGAAACATCGGCCCGGATTCTGCCGAAACTCTTTCCCTTTAAGCGCAATATTCCGATCCTTATCGATTCTTCGGGCATATGTGTGGGTAGTTCGTCCCCCGATTTTGGTCAACGAGAGC
>ENA-UOJA01002896-UOJA01002896.1-human-gut-metagenome-genome-assembly--contig:-C19-NODE-2896-length-10930-cov-6.325425_pt1 | contig 10930 bp, 10 predicted proteins | sample MGYA00242337_ERZ723884 | MGnify/ENA metagenome assembly ERZ723884
CCCGGCATAGATTGACAGGTTTCGACTGATTTGGTAGAATAACCACGGCGCTGCCGATAAGCGGCAAGCGGTTAGTTCCCCTGGCTTTTGACAGGGGGCGCTTCTTGTCCCCTGATCTTCGGAAAGGGGGACTGCATATGAGTACATCCGAAGTTTTGCAGCTTTGCCTTGTGATCATCGGCATTTGTAGTCTGTTCGTTCAGATATACAAAAAGAAGTAACCGCCCAGCTTCCAACTCGCGGTTACTTCTTTTGACCTAATCGCCAGAGGGGGCTAACCGTTTGCCGGCAGCGCTCTTGCTATTTTTATTATACCAGACACTTCTGATTTGTCAAGCGTACCGATGAAGCGCAGACCGTTACACCCGCCCATGTCCAGCCGGACAGGGGCGGGTGTGGTCGATTACTTTTTCAGCTTGTTGTCCACAACGTCCTTGAGGACGGCGGTGAAGGCATCAAGCGTCATGGCGCCGAGGTCGCCGTCTGCGCGGTTGCGCGGGGAGACGGTACCGGCTTCGATATCGCGGTCGCCGACGACGAGCATATAAGGGATCTTCTCCATCTGCGCGTCGCGGATCTTCTTGCCGATCTTCTCGCTGCGGGTGTCGACCGTCACGCGGTAGCCCTGCGCGGTGAGCTTTGCGGCCTGCTCCTTGCAGTAGTCAACAGCGCGGTCCGTGACCGGCAGGAAGCGGACCTGCTCCGGCGCCATCCACGTGGGCAGCGCACCGGCATACGTCTCGATCAGGTAGGCCAGCGTGCGCTCGTAGCAGCCAAGGCTCGTTCTGTGGATGATATACGGCAGCTTCTTCTCGCCGTTTTCATCGGTGTAGTACATCCCGAAGCGCTCAGCCAGCAGCATATCGATCTGGATGGTGACGAGGGTGTCCTCCTTGCCGTAGACGTTCTTATACTGGATATCGAGCTTCGGGCCGTAGAACGCGGCTTCGTCGATGCCGATATCGTACTTGACGTCGAGATCGTCGAGGATCTTTGCCATGACGCTCTGCGCGTGATCCCATTGCTCTTTGGTGCCCTCGTACTTGTTCTTGGGGTTCGCGGGATCCCACTGGGAGAAGCGGAACGTACACTTATCAAGCAGGCCGACTGTACTGAGGCAATACTTGGCAAGATCGAGGCAGTCACGGAATTCATCCTCCAGCTGATCCGGGCGGAGCACCAGATGGCCCTCGGAGATCGTAAACTGACGCACACGGATGAGGCCGTGCATTTCGCCGGAGTCCTCATTGCGGAACAGCGTGGACGTTTCGCCGAGGCGCATCGGCAGATCGCGGTAGCTGCGGCCGCGGTTCAGATAGACCTGATACTGGAACGGGCAGGTCATCGGACGCAGGGCGAAGCACTCCTTCGTCTCATCCTGCGGGTCGCCGAGGACGAACATACCGTCGAGATAGTGATCCCAGTGGCCGGAGATCTTGTAAAGCTCACGCTTGGCCATGAGCGGCGTCTTGGTCAGCAGGTATCCGTGCGCCTGTTCGACGTCCTCGACCCAGCGCTGCAGCAGCTGAATGACGCGCGCACCCTTCGGCAGCAGAATGGGAAGGCCCTGGCCGATGCAGTCGACCGTCGTGAAGTATTCCAGTTCGCGGCCCAGCTTGTTATGGTCGCGCTTGAGGGCTTCTGCCTGCTCGGCCAGATACTGGTCAAGCTCTTCCTTCTTCGGGAATGCGACGGCGTAGATTCTCTGCAGCATCTTGCGCTTGGAGTCGCCGCGCCAGTATGCGCCGCAGCACTGCGTCAGCTTGATGGCGTTGCCCTTGATGCGGCCGGTGGAGTCCAGATGCGGGCCTGCGCAGAGGTCGGTGAACTCGCCCTGCGTGTAGAACGAGATGTGCGCATCTTCGGGCAGATCGTTGATCAGCTCGACCTTATACGGCTCGTCCTTTTCCTGCATATATTTGATGGCTTCCTCGCGCGGCAGCTCGAATCGCTCGAGCTTCAGCTTTTCCTTGCAGATCTTGCGCATCTCGGCCTCGATGGCGTCGAGATTTTCCTGCGTGAAGTTGAACGGAGCGTCGAAGTCATAATAGAAGCCGTTGTCGATGGACGGGCCGATGGCCAGCTTGACCTCCGGCCACAGGCGCTTGACGGCCTGCGCCATGACGTGGGAACAGGTGTGCCAGTACGTTTTGCGGTACTGCGGGTTTTCAAACGAGAATTCATTGTTTTCGGACATGGTTTTCTGCCTCCTAAATTGATTTGGGGCAAAACAAAAACGCCTTACCCCTGTCGTTTCAGGGGTGAGGCGCTGTACGCTCCACGGTTCCACCCTGCTTACGGACGAAAAAACATCCGTCGCTTTGTGTCTCTGTAACGGGAGAACCCGGCGGCGCATTTCCGCGCCGCGGCTCAGAAGCGGTATCCGGGCGGGCCGCGCAAAGGCTCTTGCAGCATACGAGCCTCTCTCTGTGATGCGCTGCCGGTGCCGGGACGTGTCTTCGTCTCAGCCTTTTCTGGATGCTACAATAGCACGTTTCCGGGGTTCTGTCAATCCCCCGCGGACACGGAAATGCGTTGCAAACCGGCTTTTTTTCTGGTATCATAGCCTCAGAATCAGACAGGGAGGCCGACTATGGACCTTTGTAATATCAACGAGATCAAGGCGCTGCTCGCGCGGCACGGATTCCATTTTTCCAAGGCCAAGGGGCAGAATTTCCTGACGCAGAGCTGGGTGCCGCAGAACATCGTGCTGGAATCCGGCGTGGACGAGACGTGCGGCGTGCTGGAGGTCGGCCCCGGCATCGGGCCGCTGACGCAGCAGCTGTGCCGGTACGCGAAAAAGGTCGTCGCGGTCGAGGTCGACCGGACGCTCCAGCCCGTGCTGGCCGAGACGATGGCGGGCAACGAAAATCTGGAAATTATCTTCGGTGACATTCTGAAAACGGACATTTCCGCGCTGGTACAGGAGGAATTCGCGGGCCTGCGCCCAATGGCCTGCGCGAATCTGCCGTATTATATCACGACGCCCGTGCTGGCAGCGCTTCTGGAGAGCCGTGCGTTCGAGGCCGTGACCGTCATGGTGCAGAAGGAGGTCGCGCAGCGCATCTGCTCGCCCGCAGGCAAGGGCGATTACGGCGCGTTCAGCGTCTTCTGCCAGTATTACGCCGAGCCGGAGCTGCTGTTCGACGTACCGGCAAGCTGCTTCATCCCGCAGCCGAAGGTCACGAGCGCGGTTTTAAAGCTCACCATGCGGAAAGAGCCGGTCTGCGAGATCAAAAGCGAGACCATGTTCTTCAAGGTCGTTCGCGCAGCGTTCGCCCAGCGCAGGAAGACGCTTCTGAACGCGCTTTCATCCGGGCTTTCGCAGTTTGACAAGCCCGCGCTTGCCGCCGTGATCGAAGATTGCGGCTTTGCGCCCACGGTGCGCGGGGAGACGCTGGATATTCCGGGCTTCGCCGCGATCGCGAACGCGCTGACGGAGCTGTAATGTATTTCGTCTATATGCTCCGCTGCCGGGGCGGGAGTCTGTATACCGGCATTGCTGCCGACATGGAAAAGCGCCTGCGGCAGCACGCGTCCGGCGGCGCGGCCTGCGCAAAATACACGCGTGCCCACCCGCCCGAAGCCCTCGCCGCCCGCTATCAGGCGGAGGATCACGCAGCCGCTGCACGGCTGGAAGCGTTCCTCAAGACGCTCCCGCCCGCAAAAAAGCGGATGCTGGCCGCAGGAGAAGCAGCGCCGGAGGCGCTGTTCGCGGAAAGGCTGAGCGGGCGTGTCTATCTCCGCCGCACGGACGAAGAGCTGCGCCTGAACGCGCTGCTGGCGGCACTGCACAGCGAAGGATAGAAAACTCCCCCACCGCGGGTGGGGGAGTTTTGCACGGCTTACTTCGATGATGTCGGGTCGTAATTGCGGCCAAATTTGAGATCTTCAAATTTGATCGTCGCGCTTTCGGGGTGCATGGGGCGTGCGCTTTGCTTGGACAGTGCGGGCGCGGAGGCGGTCTTCGTTTCGGCTCCGCTGTCGCTGCCGATCAGCTTTTCGAGGTTGTCGGAGATCTCCGTCGCGATTTTCTCTGCGTCCTCACTGGGAGCGGGAGCGGGCGCTGCGGGCTGCTCTGCCTGCCAGTCGTAGGGCTTTTCATGCGCAGGCTGCGGCTGCGCAGGCGCGGCTTCGCGCGTCAGATCGCGGGCCTTGAGCGTTTCAAGCAGCTCCAGATGGCCCTGAATGTCGCGCTCGACCACGGAGATGAAATTCAGCGCGGTCTGCTTGGCGTAATCCAGCCGCTCCTGCTCGGCGTGCAGCTGCTGATTGAGCTGCGCAAGCTGCACGTTCGCGGCGTTGACCTGCGCATTGGCCTGCGCGTTGACCTCCGCGTTCTGCAGCATGGCGGCGCACCGCGCCTGCGTTTCCTTGAGCAGCTGGGCGCTTTTGGCCTCTGCATCAGCTGCGGCAGTGGACTGCTTCGTCTCCTGCGCGCGGTATTCCTCCAGCTTTTCGACCAGGATCTTCATCTTGGCCTTGAGCACGGAATTTTCCTTATAGAGCGTGATGTAGTCGTCGGTCAGCGGTTCGAGAAAATCGTCGACCTGCTGCATATCATAGCCGCCGAAGACGGCCTTGGAGAAGGTTTGCTCCTGAATTTCCTGCGGTGTGAACATGGACGCTGCCCCCTTGTACGATTAGAGATAGACGCCGTTGTTTTCCAATTCGTCCATCAGATTGTCGCCGACGAAGTCGACGTTGTACGGCGTGATGATGTAGGTGCTGATGGCGATCTTTTTGATCTTGCCGTCGAGCGCATAGGCGCAGCCGGACAGGAAATCGACCAGACGGCGGGCGACGTCTTTGTTCGTGGATTCCAGATTGAGGACGACCGCGTGCTTGCTGCGCAGATGCTCCGCGATCTCGGTCACGCTGTCAAAGCGGTCGGGCTTGACGAGCACGACCTGCAGCTGGGCCGTGGCGTGAATGTTCACGACCTTGCCGCTCTGCGTACCGGCGGCGTTATTGCCTCCGAGTGTCCGGCGGCCGGTGGAAGCGCTGCTGCCGGTCGAGGAAAACTCATCGCTGTCCAGATCGAAGCTGCTGCGATACGAGGGCTTCGGCGCCGAGGACGAACGGGAAGGCCGGCTGGGGCGGGCGTCGTCGTCGAATTCATCAAAATCGTCGTCGTCTTCTGTATACGGCTTCGTGAGCTTCTTCAGGTCATCCATAAATCCCATTGTAATGTATCCTCCAGATTTGCTATTCTATGTAATTGTGCCGTGTCGGCGTGTCGGTCAGATGTTATAGTTCCGTTTGCCAAAAATTGCGGTGCCGATGCGCACCATGGTCGAGCCTTCGGCGATGGCGTCGGCAAAATCGTCGCTCATGCCCATCGACAGGCATTCCATGGACACATTATCGTATTTTTTTGCACTTATGTCAACAAAAAGATTGCGCATTTCGGCAAAATATCTGCAATTTTCGCCCGGAAATTCGCTCACAGGGGGAATTGCCATCAGACCCTTGAGCGCCGTGTGCGGAAAATCGGCCATTCGGGCGGCAAGCGCGGCGGCCTCGGCCGGGGTAAAGCCGGATTTGCTCTCCTCATTGCCGATGTTGACCTCAAAGAGAATGTTCTGCACGACGCCCAGCTTTTCCGCCTGCTTTTCGATGCACTCCAGCAGCTCCAGCCGGTCGACGGACTCAATGAGATCGACCACGCCGACGAGATACTTGACCTTGTTGGTCTGCAGATGGCCGATGACGAGCAGGGGCGGTCCCGTGGACGCGCCCAGCGGGCGCTTGGCCTGGATCTCCTGCACGCGGTTCTCGCCGCAGCAGTCGACGCCTGCGGCGACGGCTTCCTTCACGCGCTCGGCGTCGTTCATCTTCGTCGCGGCGCACAGCAGAATTTCGGATGGGTCGCGTCCGGCTTTTTTTGCGGCCTCAGCCATCTGGGCGCGGATATTCGCGATATTTTCAGCAATTGTAGACATATCAGTTGACGACCTTTCCATCGTATAGATTTTTCGCGTTGATAATCAGCTCGTCGCCCGGCCAGAGGTTGTTGGTCGAGCTGGTGTCGAGCGTGACGACATAGCTTTCGCCGGTATCGTGGAGAATGGTGATGGGCTTCCACTTGGCGAGCGTCCCTTCGAGGATATACACGCCCGTCTGACCGTTTTCGACACGGACGGCGGACTTTGGGACGCGCAGCCCGGCGTAGGACGTGAAGACGATCTCCGCCGACTGCTGCCGCAGGAGCGTTACGTTCTGCAATGCCCGGTCAGACGACAGGACCAGCAGCCGGGAGCCTGCCTCGTTTTCGCCCAGACGCTCCACGCGCATGGTGACCGGCTGGTAATAATCGCGGGCGAAGGTCAGCGTGGCGCGGTCGCCCTCCTCCACATCGGAAAGCTCGCTTGCGGGCACGACGCAGGCGTAATACCAGGTCGTGGACGTGATGAGCCTGCCGATGGCGTGGGCGTCCGCCTCGTCCGGCTGGACGGCCTCAAATTCCGCAACGGTCATGTCCATCAGCCGTTCCGGCGTCAGCACGGCCTCATAGCCGTCGACGGCGGCGGAAAATGTTCCGGCCCTGCCCGCGGAAATGGCGCTGGTATCGCCCGCGGACTGCGCCTCAAGCGTATCCAGCTCCGCCTGCAGGGCGTTGATGCGCGATTGCAGCGTGCCGCTGTCGGCGCCGCTTCCCGTGCGCCGCAGGATGAGGCCCTTGAGCTCCGGCGAAAGATCGGAGACGGAATTCATGTCGCGCAGCGCCAGGTACCGGCTCAGCTGCGCAAGCGCATCCGCGATGTCCGTGTCGAGCGCAGCCTGATCGTAGACGCTGGAGACGGCGCTCCACGCGTACTGAAGCTGCTCGATCTGGCCGGACAGCTCGTCCATGCGCGTCTGCCGGAGCCGTGCGTCCTCGGAGCGGTAGCCGGTGGCGACGGTGTCGTTCGCGGCCACGTGCGCGCCTTCGGCACAGCTCAGAACGGTCGTGCCGTACTGCGAATATAAAAGCTCCTCCTCACGCACGACAAAGCCGGAGGCGTAGTAGCCCGCCCCGGCTTCGTATGGTGTGACGGTGGCCGTCATAAGGGGTGCATAGAGACTGCTGATCACGTGATAGCCGAAATACGCGGCGATCGCGGCCAGCAGGATCCAGAGGATGACTGTAAAATAGGATTTGCCTTGCTTCATAGCGCTCCTTCCCGCAGGAGCAAGAACGGTGCTCAGCCCTGCGTCAGGTGGACGGGCATGGCGGGCGTCATGGTAGACACCGCGTGCTTATAGATCATCTGCTGCCGCCCGTCGGACTGCAGCATGATCACGAACTGGTCAAAGCCCGTGATAATGCCGCGCATCTGAAAGCCGTTCATCAGAAAAACGGTCAGCATCGTGCGGTCCTTGCGGGCCTGGTTCAGAAAAACGTCCTGATAATTCTCTGTTGTTTTTTGCATGGGTATCGGCTCCTTTTCTTTATATGGGAGGCTCTGCTCCAATGCCCTTGTCCATTGCATCAGAGCCTCTCTAATGATCTGATACCCATATCGTACCATATTCAAAACGCGGAAAAAGGAATATTCTGTCGAGCGGCGGAAAGAACCTCCGAAAAATCTTCCGTGCCCGTCAGCCGGAGCCAGTGCATGTCCGGATTGCGCCGGAACCAGGTCAGCTGCCGCTTGGCGTAGTTGCGCGAGCGCTGCTTGCAGAGCGCAGCGGCTTCGTCCAGCGTGCACGCGCCGTTTAAGTATCCAAAAAATTCTTTATAGCCGATGGCCTGCATGGCGGTCGCCTTCGGGCTGACGCCGAGGGCGAGCAGCGCGCGAATTTCGTCCAGCAGCCCGTCTTCCAGCATTTTGTCGACCCGCAGATCGATGCGCCGGTACAAAACGGCGCGGTCGCTGTAATCAAGCCCCAGCCACACGGGCCGGTAGCGCGGGGGGATGGCCTGCGTTTCCAGATTGTGCTGCGTGATGGTCTTGCCGGTTTCCTCATAGACCTCCAGCGCGCGGACAATGCGCTTTTCGTCCGCCGGATGGAGCCGCGCAGCGGCCTCCGGGTCAATGCTGCGCAGACGCGCCAGCATGGCCTCTCCGCCGTTTTCGCGCAGCTGCGCCTCGAGCGCTTCGCGCCTGCCGGTCTGCGGGACGGGCGCAAATGAACGGCCCGCGATGAGGCTGTCGACATACAGCCCCGTGCCGCCCGCGATGACGGCGGTTTTGCCGCGCGATAAAATGTCCTGCACGCAGCTGTCTGCCAGCTGCACGTATTTTCCGGCGGAAAAATCCTCACCCGGTTCGACCATGTCCAGCAGATGGTGGTGCACGCCCTCCATCTCCTCTTTTGTGGGCTTGGCCGTGCCGATGTCCATGTGTTTGTAGATCTGCATGGAATCGCAGGAGACGACCTCGCCGCCGTACAGCTTCGCAAGCTGCACGGCAAGCTTCGTCTTGCCGGAGGCCGTCGGGCCGACGACGCAGATGATCCTGTCCATGCTCAGACCCTCTTGAACTGCTTTTCCAGCTGCCGCTTCGTGAGCGTCACGCAGACGGGGCGGCCATGCGGGCAGTATTTGATATCGTCGCGGGACAGAACCTCCTGCACGAGCCGCCGCAGCTCCTCATCAGACGTCTGCCATCCGGCCTTGATGGCCGATTTGCAGGCGATGGTGTGCAGCAGATTGTCGCGCAGGCTGTCCGGGTCGAGCGTTTTTCCGGCCAGCAGATCACCCGCCAGCTCCTGCAAAAGCGCCTTTGCGTCCTCCACGTCCACGTCGGACGGGATCTGCCGGATGAGCACGTCTCCGCCGCCAAAGTCCTCCGTCTCGAACCCGCAGCGCTCCAGAAGCGCCCTGTTTTCCAGCACGGCAGCGGCCTCTTCCCGTGAAAGTTCTGCGGAAACAGGGGCCAGCAGCAGCTGGGCCATGATGGGGTGGTCCTCCTTTTTGAGCGCCTCAAAGCGGATACGCTCGTGCGCGGCGTGCTTGTCGAGGAACAGAACGGCCTCGCCCTGCTCGACAATGATATAGGTGTGCAGCGCCTCGCCGATGATGCGGAAGGGCTCTTCCGGGACAGAAAGCGCCTGCTGTGCTTCCGGCTCTTTGACGGGTTCCGGCTTCGGCTCGGGCCTGACCTCAATCTTCGGTTCGGGCTTCGGCTCCGGTCTGACCTCCGGCGTTGCTTCCGGCTTCGGAAGCGGAAAGCTCTGCTGCGCAGGCACAGGCTCGGAGCGCGGCAGCTGCACCGGCGAGGCCAGCACGGGCTGGGCCGGCTTCTGCACAGGCTGCTGCGCAGCCTGACGGCGGTATTCGGATGCCTGCATGGTCTGATAGAAGCCGGGCTTCGGCGGCTGGACGATTTTGGGCTGTGCCTGCGGCTGCGGTGCGGCCTCCTGCTTTTTCTCCGGCGTTTTCCATTCCGGGCGGCCCGCCGCTCTGGAGAGCGTGGACAAAACGGCATAGTGCACCGCATCGAAGACCTCGCGCTCGGATAAGAACTTGACCTCCGTCTTGGCCGGGTGGACGTTCACATCCACGGCCTGCACGGGCATATCGATCTCCAGCACGCAGGCCGGGAAGCGGCCCACCATGATCTGGTTGCGGTACGCCTCCTCCAGCGCGGCGGAGAGCAGACGGGATTTGATATAGCGGTTGTTGACAAAAAAGCTCTGCCAGGCGCGGTTGCCGCGCGTGGCGGTCGGCTTCGTGACGAAGCCGCGCACGCGCAGCTTTTCCCAGCTGCCGTCAACCGGCAGCATATTGTTGGCAAGTTCCCGGCCGTAGATGGCGTAGATCGCGGCCATGCGGTCGCCCTGCCCGTCAGTGTGCAGCTGCTCCTGCCCGTCCTTCAGAAAGCGGAAGGAGATCTCCGGGTGCGCGAGCGCCTGCTGCTGCACGACGGAGAAAACAGCGGAGGACTCCGCCGCGTCGGATTTCATGAACTTCATCCGCGCGGGCGTGTTGTAAAACAGCTCCCGCACCAAAATTGTCGTGCCGTACGGGCATCCGGCAGGCTCCTCGGACAGGACCTGCCCCGCCTCCAGATGCAGCCGGACGCCGTTTTCCGCGCCCTGCGCCCGCGTGAGCAGGTCGATCTTCGACACGGACGAAATGGCGGCCAGCGCCTCGCCCCGGAAACCAAGCGTGCCGATGCAGGCAAGATCCTCTTTTTTGCGGATCTTGCTCGTCGCGTGGCGCAGAAACGCCGTGCGGGCGTCGACCGGCTCCATGCCGCAGCCGTCGTCGGTGATGCGCAGGAAGGTCATGCCGCCGTTTTGTAATTCTATTGTAATATTTTTTGCGCCTGCGTCAATGGAATTTTCGACCAGCTCCTTGACGGCGGACGCCGGGCGCTCGACGACCTCGCCTGCAGCGATGAGATCGGCGACATGGCGGTCAAGCTGAATGATCTTCGGCATAAAGCCCCTCCCAATCAGAAGTTCAGCTGCAAAAGCCCGAACGACAGCGCGTTGACAATGGCGTGCAGCGAGATGGACGCCCAGATCGTCCCGGCCTTTTCATACGTCCAGGCCAGCGCGACGGAGGCGGGCAGATACGGAATGCAGCTCAGAAGCACCTTTCCGGCAGGATAGAGCATGAAATACTGCCAATTGTGCATGAGCGTGAACAGAATAACGGACACGAGATACGCCATGACGCGCGACGTCGGCTGAATGGAGCCGAAGACAAGCCCGCGCACAAGCGTCTCCTCAATGATCGGCGCAAGGAAAACCGTCACGGCCAGCATGACATACTGGTTATCGGAAATGAGCGAACCGACCGTTTCGTTATTGTAGATCGTAAAGCCGGGAGCCAGCCGGGAAAGCGCGAATTGCAGCACCCACGTGCCCGCGTAATACATCGCGAAGCCCAGAACCAGCGCCTGCACAAAGTTCCAGAACGAGCCGCCGAAAAACGACTGCCGCAGGAAACCATGGAAAATCAGCAGCACGGCCAGCAGATTCACGGCAAAAT
>ENA-UOJA01002914-UOJA01002914.1-human-gut-metagenome-genome-assembly--contig:-C19-NODE-2914-length-10889-cov-12.032767_pt1 | contig 10889 bp, 9 predicted proteins | sample MGYA00242337_ERZ723884 | MGnify/ENA metagenome assembly ERZ723884
GTGACGTTGGTAACGTCCAGCATATTGCGGTCGTGGCCGTAACGGATCGCGAAGTCGCCCAGACCGCCGGCGCCGACGACACCCGCCATTGCGGTCAGGTTCAGCAGGCTGATGGCCGTGATAGTCGTGCCGCGCGCGATGGCGGCAACGCTTTCCTTCAGGTAAACGCGGAAGATGATCTCCAGCGGCGTGGAGCCCATCGAGAGCGCCGCTTCGACGAGGCCGCCGTCCAGCTCTGCGAGGGCGCTCTCCACCTGACGGGTGAAGAACGGCACCGCACCGAATACCAGCGGTACGATAGCGCCGCGGACATAGATGGCCGTGCCCATGATGGCACGCGACACCGGCATTACCCATGTCAGCAGGATGATGAACGGGATGGAACGGAACAGGCTAACCAGCTTGTCCAAAATCTGATAGACGACCTTGTTCTCCAGAATGCCGCCCGGCTTGGTGACCGTGATGAGCACGCCCAGCGTCAGCCCGAGCACGAACGAGATTGCACCCGACCAGACCACCATGAGCAGCGTGTCACCGATGGCTGCGTAGAAGTCCGGCAGCTTTGACATCACGTTCGGAATGATGTTATTCAGAAACTCTTGCATCCTTGATGACCTCCACTCCTACGTTTTTCTCACTGAGATAAGCGATTGCCTGTGTGATTTGATCGCGGCTGCCGCTGATAATGGCTACCGTGCCGCCGATCGGTGCATTCTGCACGATGGCGATATCAGAAAAGATGATGTTGAGCACAATATCGAATTTGCGCGATACGGTCGAGATGAGCGGCTCGGATACATTGCGCTGAATGTAGCTCAGGCGCACGATAAGCTCGCCCGGATTGAGCTTAACGACCGGCGAATCCTCCGCGATGAGTTCTTCGATCTTGCGGAGATTGGATGTCGTGTGGATGAAGTTCTTGGTGATGTCCTCTCTCGGGTTGGCGAAAATGTTGAACACCTCGCCGGACTCGACCACCTTACCGTGCTCCATAACGGCTACGCGGTGGCAGATCTCCTTGACGACCGCCATTTCGTGGGTAATGATAACGACCGTAATGCGGAGCGTTTCATTCAGGTGCTTGAGCAGCTGCAGAATCGCCTTGGTGGTCTGCGGATCGAGTGCCGAGGTAGCCTCGTCGCACAGCAGCACATTCGGGTCGTTGGCCAGTGCGCGAGCGATTGCTACACGCTGTTTCTGACCGCCGGACAGCTGCTTGGGGTACGCCTCCGCCTTATCACCGATGCCGACCAGATCAAGCAGGCGCTGTACCTTTTCCGCAATCTGCTGCTTGGAAAGGCCGCTGCCGCGCAGCGGATACGCTACGTTGCCGGCTACGGTGCGCGAGGGCATCAGGTTGAAGTGCTGGAAGATCATGCCGATCTTCTTGCGGGCCTGCCGCAGCTCCTTTGCCGAGAGCGACAGCATATCCTGACCATCCACGATCACCTTGCCGGAGGTCGGCCGCTCGAGCAGATTGATGCAGCGCACCAGCGTCGATTTACCCGCACCGGAAAAACCGATGATGCCGAAGATTTCGCCTTTATCGATGGTGAGCGACACATCCTGCACTGCATGGACGGTTCGTTTGCCACTCACAAACTCCTTCGAGATATGTGACAATTCTATCAAGAAAATTCCTCCTTATTCCTCTTAAATGCGCAAAAAAGCGGGAAGCTCGCAGCTCCCCGCTTCAGGAAATGCAATGAATCCGCAAGGACGCGCAGCGTCAGGCAAGCCGGTTCAAAGTAATTTCGTATTCTGTCGGTCAGGCAGCATCTGAGCATAATACAGCATGTTCATACACATTCGACCCGACATTCGTGCGTTTACGATGAACATTTTGCTCGCTCCTTTCCGATTCCCTACTGGATTTGTTGGTTATAGAATAACACAGCCAATCCCCAGTGTCAACCTCGGAATTATAGGAATTTCGTTTTCTGGCGGTTTTGCCAGTTTTGTATAAATCAAGCCAGTAAAATCTATAGGATTTGACTGATATTTTCAGCAGTTTGCTGTAATTCAAAGCGGTCTTCTTGGCAGGCATATTGGGTGTTGTACTTTTTATCGGACTTTACCTGTTATATACTGTATATAACAATTCAATAGAAGGTGATCGCTATGGATAAAAAATTCTACGCACATACCCGCCCAATCAATGAAAACGGCGTTGAGCGCACAGAATATCAGCTTCTCTCCGATCATGAGCACGGTGTTGGCACGCTCTGCGGGCAGTTTGCCGAAGCATTCGGTGCACAAGCTGAAGGTCACGAAGCCGGTGTCCACCACGATGACGGCAAAGCAACCGCCGCATTTCAGCACCGTCTTCTGGATAATGGTCCAAAGGTCGATCATGCAACCGCCGGTGCACAAAACATCATGTTGTCAAACAATCTGCTCTTAGCCGCTTGTGTCATGGGGCATCACAGCGGTTTGCCGGACTTTGGCAGTACAAAAGACCCGCTCGGTGCACCTACTTTCACCGGCAGAATAAAAAAGTGGGGCACTCCCGCTATTCCGCCGCTCGACCCGGATTATCCCATTCCGCCGGTACGCCTGCCGCAGCGTCCGATCACCAGGCCGTCGTTTTCCGAGTCATTCCGCACGCGCATGCTGTACTCCTGTTTGGTGGATGCGGATTATCTGGACACCGAGCAGTTCATACAGGGCGATATGCCGCGCGGCACCGGAGATTCACTTGAAACGCTGCTCACCCGCTTACAGGCCAGGCTAAATAAATGGGACAACCCGACTTCCGAGCTGAACAAGCTGCGTCAGCAGATCTTGCGGGCGTGCGTTTTCGCCGCAGCCAATCCCAAGGGCATTTACACGCTTACGGTTCCGACCGGCGGCGGCAAAACGACCAGTTCTCTCGCATTTGCGCTGCATCATGCCGTTGAGCACGGTATGAAACGTGTGATTTATGTTGTACCGTACACCTCCATCATCGAGCAGAATGCCGATGTTTTCCGCGGTATTTTAGGCGATGAGAACGTACTCGAGCATCACTCCGGTGTACAGTTCGAGAACGATGAGGAAAACGGCAATCCCGATCCCAAGGCACTGGCTGCCGAAAACTGGGACAGCCCGCTCGTTATCACAACCGCCGTTCAGTTTTTCGAGTCGATGTACGCTAACCGTTCCTCACAGTGTCGCAAGCTGCACAATCTGGCGAATAGCGTGATTATTTTCGACGAAGCGCAGATGCTTCCGCTGTGTCACCTGATGCCGTGCGTTGCAGCCATCGGTGCTCTGGTAGAGCAGTTCGGCGCAACCGCTGTGCTGTGTACGGCTACCCAGCCGGTACTCGGCGATTTGATACAGCGATTCGCACCGTCGCACGTGGTTTCCGAGATTTGTCCGGAGATTCCGTTCTATTTTGACAAATTCCGCCGTGTGACATTCCGGCAGATCGGTGTACTCGAGGATGACGTACTCGCTGAGCAGCTGTGCACACATGAGCAGGTTCTCTGCATCGTCAACTCCCGCAAAGCAGCGCAGTCCATTTTCTCGCAATTGCCGAAGGAAGGCAGTTTCCACCTGTCCACACTGATGGTGCCGAAGCATCGCCGTTCGGTGCTCGAGGAAATCCGACGCCGACTGAATGACGGTTTGCCCTGCCGTGTCGTATCGACTTCTCTTGTTGAAGCCGGTGTTGACATAGATTTCCCCTCCGTTTATCGTGAACTGGCGGGTCTGGATTCCATTCTGCAGGCCGCCGGACGCTGCAACCGTGAGGGCAAGCGTGCCGCAGAGGACAGCATCGTTACCATTTTCTGCCGTACGGAGAAGGCTCCGCCACTGTTTGGACAAGCCATCGGTGCGACAAATACTGCGCTGGATAACAATGCCGATCCCGCTTCTCCGCAGACAATGCAGAGCTATTTCAGCGAACTGCGCAAGCTGAACGGTTCCGCGATTGACAAAATCGGCGTGATCGACGCGTTTGAACGCGGACGCGGCGGCTCTCTGTATCCGTTCCGCACGATCGCCGAGAAATTTCACATGATCGACAACGACACACGCACAGTTTATATTCCGTGGAAGGACGGTTCCGAACTCATTGAGCGGCTTTGCAATGGTGCGTGCTCTAAAAAGCTGTATCGGCAGCTTGGGCAGTATGCCGTGCAGGTGTATGATGAGCATTTTCAGGCGCTGTACGACGCCGGTGCACTGCTCCTCGCCGATGAGCGCAACGGACTGGACGACCGTAGCGCTGTGCTGACCGATGCCTCGCTGTACAGTGAAGCGACCGGACTGTCACTCCAGGCCGACAGCGGTCAGGCGCTTTTCGGATAATTTTTCGCGTAAAAAGGAAAACGGGAGAATGTGATAACATTCTCCCGAGTTTCCAAACACTTAATTGACAATATTTCTATCCACACTGATGATTCAGCGACAATTAGACTATATCAAACTCTATGTTTGTTGTCAAATGTCCAAATTTTACATTCTCTCCGTAATACATAATGTACAACGAAATTTGTAATTTACAATGAAAAAACTCTTGACTTTGTAGACGTAAGGGCGTACTATAAAATCAAGATAAGGAAAAATCACTCTATATTTTATTTTGAAAAGGAGGGGAAATATACCAATGTCAATTCAAGTTGAAGTCAGCGGTCCATACGCTCTATTCAGCAGACCCGAAATGAAGACCGAACGCGTCAGCTATGACTGCATGACACCCTCGGCGGCACGTGGACTACTGGAAAGTATTTACTGGCACCCCGGTCTGCGCTGGATCATCGACCGCATTCATGTCTGTGCGCCGATTCACTTCACCAACATCCGCCGAAACGAGGTAAAGGACACCATTAACGCGCGTTCGGTCAAGGCGTGGATTGCAAAACCCAAGGGTGAGCTGTTCCTCGCTGCGTCGGAAAGCATTCAGCAGCGTGCCGCAATAGTACTGCGTGATGTCCACTATGTCATTGAAGCGCACTTTGAAATGACCGACAAGGCTGCGCCGACCGACAATCCCGGCAAGTTTCAGGACATTATGAAACGCCGTCTGCGCCGCGGACAGTGCTACAGCATGCCCTACTTCGGCACACGGGAATTTCCGGTAAAGTTTGAGCTTTGTGAACAACTTCCGCCTTGTCCGGAGGAACTGCTCGGTGAACACGATCTCGGCTGGATGCTGCTTGACATGGATTACAGCGATCCCGCCAATATCACACCGATGTTCTTCCGCGCCAAGCTGGTAGACGGTGTCATGGAGGTTCCCCCGATTCACAGTGCGGAGGTGGTCAAATGATTTTGCAGGCGCTGACGCAATATTACGATGCCCTCAATGCCCGCGGTGAAATTGATGCGCCCGGCTGGGGCAGACCGAAAATCAGTTATGCGCTCCAGCTGCGCGAAAACGGTGAACTCACCCAGGTTATTCCGCTGCTGCATGAAGTGGATGCAGGCAAAAAGAAAGTGCTCCGTCCGCGTGAGGATATTCATCTGCCGGCGGCAGTCAAGCGTTCTTCCGGTGTTGCGTCCAACTTTATGTGGGATAATTCGGCATATCTGCTTGGCATAGACGCAAAAGGCAAACCGGAACGCAGTCTGCAATGCTTTCACGCCGCTGCCGAGCTGCACCACAAGCTGTTAGACACCGTGGACTCTCCTTTCGCACACGCAATTCTCACCTTCTTTGATACATGGCAGCCTGCCGAAGCTGCACAGCACCCTGCTCTTGTCAATGATTACGACAAAATCATTTCCGGTGCCAATCTGGTATTTTATGTGAATAGGCAGTATCCGGCAGATGATCCGGCCATCTGCGCTGCATGGCAGGCGCATTATGACAGTGACTCCGATGCACCCAAACAGCAATGTCTTGTCACCGGCGAACTGGATGAGATTGCCGCCGTTCATCCTGCCATCAAAGGTGTGCGTGATGCGCAGTCCAGCGGCGCCGCACTCGTGTCGTTTAACGCACCCGCCTTCTGTTCCTACGGTCACGAGCAGAACTACAACGCACCTGTTGGCAAGCACGCTGCATTTGCTTATACGACGGCGCTCAATCACCTGCTGGCTGACCGCGAGCATACGCAGTACATCGGCGACACCACTGTCGTTTGCTGGGCGGAGACCGCGGAACCGCAGTATACTGATTTTTTCAGCTGTCTTATGGGCAATAACACGCAAAGCTGGTCGGATAATGACTTATCCGCTGCGCTCAAACACCTTGCAGACAGCGAACCGTGTCAGGAATTAAATCTTGATCCTGACCGTGCATTCTACATTCTCGGTCTGGCACCGAATGCTGCGCGTCTGAGTGTGCGATTCTTCTATAAAAACACGTTTGGTGAATTGATGAAGAACGTCAACGCGCACTATGAACGTCTGGAAATCAAGCGTCCGGCGAAGGCGCCTGCCGGCTTTTTGCCGCTGTGGCAGCTGCTTGCCGAAACCGTCAACCAGAGTGCCCGCGACAAAAAGCCGAGTCCGGTTATGGCCGGTGCGACTGCCCGCGCCGTCTGGAACAATGACCGCTATCCGGCTGCACTGCTGAACGGTGTTATGCTCCGTATCCGCGCAGATTCTGAGATAAACTGGCGGCGTGCCGCAATTATCAAGGCATATTACCTAAAAAACAAGGACAAGGATTGTCCCGAGGAGGTTTTAACTGTGAGCCTGAATGAATCCAGCACCAATATTCCCTATACGCTCGGACGGCTGTTCTCGATATACGAAGCCGTACAGCAGGCAGCAAATCCGGGCATCAACACCACCATCAAGGATCGGTATTTCAACTCTGCCGCTGCAACACCTGCCACGATCTTTCCGATTCTCGGCAATCTGTGCCAGAAGCACCTGCGCAAGTTGGATAAAGGTCTGCAGACGTATTATAACCAGCAGATTTGTAAAATCAAGGATATTCTTAGTGAAACCTATCCAACTCGACTGAGCCTGCCGCAGCAAGGTTCGTTTGACCTCGGCTACTATCACCAGACACAAAAGCGTTACACAAAAAAGGAGGACAAGTAAATGGAACCCATCAAAAACCGCTATGAATTTGTAATCTTTTTCGACGTGGAAAACGGCAATCCGAACGGCGATCCGGATGCGGGCAACATGCCGCGTATCGACCCGGAAACCGGCTACGGTCTGGTGACCGATGTATGCCTCAAGCGCAAAATCCGCAACTATGTAGAGATGGCCAAGGAAGGCGAATCTGGCTACCGCATTTACGTTAAGGACAGTGTGCCGCTCAACCGCAGCGATGCGGAAGCCTGCGCTTATATCGGCGTAGCGCCGGACAAGCTCAAGGATGCAAAGAAGAAGGACGATCAGCTTGACAGCAAGCTGCGTGACTTTATGTGCCAGAATTTCTACGATATTCGCACATTCGGTGCGGTTATGACCACCTTTGTCAAGGGTGCGCTCAACTGCGGACAGGTGCGCGGTCCGGTACAGCTTGGCTTTGCCCGCAGTGTGGATCCCATTGTGCCGCAGGAAGTCACCATCACGCGTGTTGCCATCACCACCGAGGCTGATGCAGAGAAAAAAGGCACCGAAATGGGCCGCAAGTACATCGTACCCTACGGTCTGTACCGTGCGGAGGGCTATGTTTCCGCCAACCTCGCCCGCAAGACGACCGGATTCTCTGAGGCTGACCTTGAACTGCTGTGGACGGCAATCATCAACATGTTCGAGAACGACCATTCGGCTGCTCGCGGCAAGATGGCTGTACGCCAGCTGATTGTGTTCAAGCATGATTCCGAGCTTGGCAACGCACCCTCGCACAAGCTGTTTGATCTGGTTCATGCCGAGCACAACGAAGACGTGATTGCGCCGCGTGCGTACACGGACTACACCATCACGGTTGACGAAGCCAACCTGCCGGCCGGCGTGACCTGCAAGGTACTGGGGTAATCTACGCCGAGGAGGACTTCCTCCAGCTTTCCGGTCTGCAGCATTTCGCATTCTGTCGTCGGCAATGGGCGCTCATCCATGTGGAGCACCAGTGGGCGGAGAATTACCGCACGGTGGACGGCTCGATTCTGCACGAGAAAGCGCACGGCGGCGGCACAGAAAGCCGCGGCGACCTGCTGATTGTTCGTGCCATGCGCATCCATTCGACGGTGCTCGGCGTGTCCGGTGAATGCGATGTGGTGGAATTTCATCGCTCGGAAAACGGCGTTGCCCTGCAGGGACGAGACGGACTGTGGTCACCGTTTCCGGTCGAATACAAGCGCGGCAAGCCCAAGCCGCACGACGCGGACGAGCTGCAGCTGTGCGCTCAGGCGATGTGCCTTGAGGAAATGCTGTGCTGTCAGATTTCCGACGGTGCGTTGTTCTACGGTGAACCGCGCCGACGGACGCCTGTCGAATTTACAGACGAACTGCGGCAGCGTGTACGCGACAGCCTTGCCGAAATGCACGACTATCTGCGCCGCGGCTGCACGCCTAAGGTAAAACCGCAGAAAGGCTGCTCGGCCTGCTCGCTCAAGGAATTGTGTTTGCCCAAGCTGATGAAGGCAAAATCTGTCTCCGGCTACCTGAAAGGAGCGATGGAGGAATGAAAAAGCTGCTTAACACGCTGTTTGTCACCTCCGAGGACGCCTATCTGACACTCGATGGCGAAAATGTTGTCGTCAACCGCGAGAAGCAGGTAACGGCTCGATTTCCGCTCCATGCCCTCGCCGGAATTATCAGCTTCAGCTATGCAGGCGCGTCTCCGGCGCTCATGGGCGCATGCGCAAAACGCGATGTGAGTCTGTCATTCTGTACGCCGAGAGGGCGATTCCTGGCACGAACCTGCGGCGTGAGCAACGGTAATGTACTGCTTCGACGCACACAGTACCGCACGGCGGATGACCCACCACAAGCCTGCCGTATTGCCCGCATGATGGTGTTCGGCAAGATTTACAACGCGCGCTGGAGCATCGAGCGCACCTGCCGCGACCATGCCATGCGCGTGGACACGGAAACGCTCAAAGCCGCCTCCGCCAAGCTGAAAGCGCTGCTGCCGCAGGTGCAGACAGAGACTGATTTAGGCTCTCTGCGCGGACTGGAAGGCGCAGGTGCGGCCATCTATTTCGATGTATTTGACCGGTTGATTCTCAACCACAAAGACGTGTTTTCGTTCACCGGACGCTCGCGCCGTCCGCCGCTCGACCCGTGCAACGCACTGCTGTCGTTCGCCTATTCCCTGCTGGCGAACGACTGCGCCGCTGCGCTGGAAGCCGTCGGACTGGACAGCTATGTCGGTTTTCTGCACACCGACCGTCCGGGCCGGCAGTCTCTTGCCGCCGATTTGATGGAAGAACTGCGGCCGTGCTTTGCAGACCGTTTTGTGCTTTCGGCTGTCAATCTCGGCAGGTTTTCCGCGAAGGATTTTGAGGTGCAGGAGAACGATGCGGTTTATCTCTCAGAGAACGCCCGCAAAACCTTTTTACAGGGCTGGCAGGAGAAAAAGCGCGAGGAAATTCGTCACCCGTACCTTGAGGAAAAGCTGTCTTGGGGTATGGTTCCGTATGCACAGGCCCTGCTGTTGGCGCGCTACTTGCGCGGCGATACGGACGATTATCCGCCGTTTTTGTGGAAATGAGGTCCGAATATGCTGGTTGTGATTACTTACGATGTCAACACCGAAACAGCCGCCGGGCGCAAACGTCTGCGGCAGATTGCCAGGCAGTGTGTCAATTATGGACAGCGTGTGCAAAATTCCGTGTTTGAATGCCTGATTGACGCGGCTCAGTGCCGTATGCTGCAACAGAAGCTGTGCACCATTATGGATGATGAACTGGACAGTCTGCGATTTTACTATCTCGGCAACAAATACGAAAATAAGATTGAGCATTTTGGTGCGAAACGCGGCTATGAGCCGGAAGGCGTGCTTATGGTGTAAGGCGGTGCGAAGTGCAAGCAAACCGAAAAGCGTCGGCGCTTCGCACCGTAATTTCTGATAGATTATATACAATAGTTTTATCGGATGTCAAATTTGCAATTGTGTTTCGCACGAATCTATGCAAAACTGTTATTGTAATTGTTTATTTTGCAAAAATCATTGGGAATAGTCTTGGTGATTTTTGCTGTCGCTCCCTTCGCGGGAGCGTGGATTGAAATCAAAATTCCGGAGTTGTTTGGGCGATAGCGTGAAGGTCGCTCCCTTCGCGGGAGCGTGGATTGAAATAAGCCATATACCATAGGAAACTCCATGTGCGAGAGCAGTCGCTCCCTTCGCGGGAGCGTGGATTGAAATACCAGTTTTTGGTGCAGAATTGATCGTGTACTCCGGGTCGCTCCCTTCGCGGGAGCGTGGATTGAAATACGGAGAGCCTTTTTGTTGTTGTAGCCGTTTGCGCGTCGCTCCCTTCGCGGGAGCGTGGATTGAAATGGCTCACTTATTTGCAATGTCCACACTGTGGCAGTCGCTCCCTTCGCGGGAGCGTGGATTGAAATACGGAGAACTGCTGCTCTACCTTGTTGCTTCTCGCGGTCGCTCCCTTCGCGGGAGCGTGGATTGAAATTACGCCGCGCTGCATCATACGCGCATCATGGAGGTCGCTCCCTTCGCGGGAGCGTGGATTGAAATTGAATGGTGTAGATGTCGGCACCGTGGCGGCGCAGGGTCGCTCCCTTCGCGGGAGCGTGGATTGAAATGGGAATCCCGTGACCGCCTCGATGCGGTTGTACTGTCGCTCCCTTCGCGGGAGCGTGGATTGAAATGACAGTCCGCACCGCAAGCCGCGGCCGAGCAAGCGGTCGCTCCCTTCGCGGGAGCGTGGATTGAAATGCTGCAGTGGATGAGATGGAAGTGGGGCGGGATGTCGCTCCCTTCGCGGGAGCGTGGATTGAAATAATGTCCATCAGATTATTATTGATTTTACGCTCGAGTCGCTCCCATAGAGGGAGCTAGTATTTAAAAATAACATCACACTCTT
>ENA-UOJA01002930-UOJA01002930.1-human-gut-metagenome-genome-assembly--contig:-C19-NODE-2930-length-10836-cov-11.962063_pt1 | contig 10836 bp, 10 predicted proteins | sample MGYA00242337_ERZ723884 | MGnify/ENA metagenome assembly ERZ723884
TTAAATTGCAAGCGTTTTTTTAGAAAATCTTCATTTTTTTCATTGGCGGATTTTCTATTCTGTGGTATTTTATTCATGGACTGAAAAACGCACTTTTTTAGTCTATCAAATTTAAAGGAGGCCACTCATTTATCATGCGTGTTGATGAAAGACTATTAAAATATGTTTCCTATTGGACTACTTCGAGTGAAGATTCCGATACGATTCCTTCTACGGACAGACAATTTAACCTGGCAAAAGAATTAGAAAAAGAATTACTTGATCTTGGTTTACAGAAAGTAACACTGACAGACCACTGTTACATCTACGGCCTGATCCCGGCTACCCCTGGATACGAAGACAAAAAAGCGGTCGGCTTTATTTCCCATATGGATACGGCACCTGATTTTTCCGGTAAAAATGTCAAACCCCAGATCATTCCGGATTACAACGGTGAGGATGTTATTTTAAAAGGAACCGGTGACGTTTTAAAAACATCTGATTTTCCGGAATTGAAAACTTTAAAGGGCAGAACCCTGATCACGACAGACGGCACAACTCTGCTTGGTGCAGACGATAAGGCAGGCGTTGCTGAGATCATGACTGCTGCTGAACAGCTCATCTCCTCTGACATTCCACACGGCGATATCTGGATCGGGTTTACACCGGACGAAGAAGTCGGACATGGTGCGGATCTGTTTGATCTTGACTACTTTAAAGCAGATTTTGCTTACACGGTAGATGGCGATTACGAGGGTGAAGTTGCCTATGAAAACTTTAATGCCGCAAGCGCAGTTTTCGCTGTCAAAGGCGTGAATGTCCACCCTGGTGAGGCGAAAGATATCATGGTCAATGCCGCTCTCGTTGCATGTGAGATCCAGTCTCAGCTTCCTCCAATGGAAACGCCTGCCCACACCGAGGGAAGAGAAGGTTTCTATCATCTGACCGATATGTCCGGCGACGTTGCCGCAGCAACTCTTTCCTACATCATTCGTGATCACGATAAAGTGATGTTTGAAACACGTCAGAAAAAAATGCAGGAAATCGCAGATTCCATGAACCAAAAATACGGTGTCGGAACTGTTACACTGACTATCCACGATTCCTACGCAAATATGTTGGAAATCATTGAGAAAAATACTTATGTTGTGGATATCGCAAAGAAAGCTATTTCTTCTGTTGGTCTTGAACCAGTCTCACGTCCGGTACGCGGCGGTACCGACGGCGCGCGTTTAAGCTTTATGGGACTTCCGTGCCCGAATCTTGGCACAGGCGGTTACGGTTTCCACGGTCCATTCGAACACATCAGTGTGGAAGGAATGGAAACTGCTGTAGCTGTGATCAAAGAGATCGTGCGCATTACCGCAGAGCTTTGATGACCAAATGCCAAAAAGGGCGTGTGAAAAAGTAAGAATCATTTTTTCACACGCCCTTTCAAATACATCTTTAATTGCGTTTTACTTATGATGCATTTCTATAAATTTGCGATCAACGCTGCAATTTCATCCGGTGTCATGATCTTATTTGGATTGCTCATATCTGCCATGGATGAAGACGCTTCCTGTGCCGGTACTTCTTCGATGACTGACTCATCTGCAGATACCGGGATTTCTTCCGTAACGGTTGTCTCTTCCGGAATTTTTACTTCTTCAATCACTGACTCATCCGCAGATACCGGAATTTCTTCTGTCAAAGTTACTGCATCCGTATCCGGCTCTACTGTTGCTTCCTCCGTAATCGGAACTTCTTCCGCTTCCACTTCTTCTACCGGTTCTGCCTGCACCTCCTCCACGGCTGATGCAGCATCGTTCAAATCATCAAAAACCGGCATCTCGCCGATTGACGGTTCCTCATCTATCAGGGATGTATCGGCTGCTTCCGGCTCTTCCTCTTCCATTAACGGCATCTCGCCGATTGACGGTTCCTCATCTATCAGGGATGTATCGGCTGCTTCCGGCTCTTCCTCTTCCATTAACGGCATCTCGCCGATTGACGGTTCCTCATCTATCAGGGATGTATCGGCTGCTTCCGGTTCTTCTTCATCCATTAATGGCATTTCGCCGATTACCGGTTCCTCATCCAGATCTCCGCCGTCAGTTAAATCCGGGAGTTCTGTTTCTGATAATTCTTCTCCCAATGTTGGCAGTTCCATATTAGACAGATCTTCATCCATTGCCGGCATTCCCAGATCCGGCAACTCTTCATCTTCTGTCGGCACTCCAAGATCCGGCAGCTCTTCATCTTCTGTCGGCATTCCTGAATCCGGCAACTCTTCATCTTCTGTCGGCATTCCATGATCCGGTAATTCTTCACTTTCTGCCGGCATTCCTGGATCCGGTAATTCTTCATCCATTGCCGGGGAAACAGCTGCCATAACCGGCACTTCCGCAGCAAGATTCTCCTTTACGGAATCAACAGCCTGACTTGCCGCCTCTTTCACATAAGTATGTATCTGCTCTATGGCAGATGCAAGTTCTTTCTCCAATGTGTCATGAATCATATTTGACAAAACATCCTGCATGTCACTCTGCAGTGATTCTTTGACATCATTTAAATTATCAAGAACTAATTTCTGACTTTGCATCAATTCCTGTAATTTTTCATCCATCTGGTTTTTCTGCATGTCCATGATCTGCTGACTGTTTTCAGAAAGCTTTTCTTCTACTTCCAACGTTTTTTCAATCACCTGCTCATTCGAATGCATAAGAGCATCTGTATTTTCTTTGTTTCGTGCAAGCATCAGCTTTGCAATTGCCTTCTGTGCCGTAATGATCTCATCCGCTGGAACTGCATCTTTTTCTCCGATATTATCTATCTTTTCCGCTAACTTTTTCTGCATCAGATAATTGGCTTTTCCTGTACGCAGCAGTTCTTCTACCTGTTCATCCGAATGGGCTTTTTCCTCATTTTTCATCCTATGGATATATGTGACAAGCAAACCTGTCCACACTAAAATAAGCGCTGCAATAATACCAACAACCATCATTTTTGATGCATTTTTCAAAACTAAATACAGATCAATCCACAAAAATGGTATCAATATCGATGATATAAAAATCATAATACGATTGACCTCTATCTTCTTTGGTTTCTTTAATGAATTGTCTTTTGCCATAACAGAACCTCCCGCTTTTTGCACTATCATGCATGGATTTATACTCTATATTTTAACACATTAAAACAAGCCTGAAAACATCCATTATAAAATATTTACATCCCATCACTTATCCGTTGTTACTGTTCACTCGTACCTCGTTCCAGTAACGGATTTTGCCGATGCTTCGCATTCCAAATCGGCAAAATCTGCTGCCACCACTGTATCATACGGCATTTTCAGTTCAGAAAATGCCTGCCTGTGAACAGTAACTATCCGTTCGCAACACTGTTACAGACTGTTGAAACCGGCCATGATTTCCTAAGTGCCATATAAGAAATCAGAAAATTTGCAAACCAGCCGGCAGGTACAGCAAGCCAGACAAATGCAATGCCAAAACATGGTGCAAAAATCATGGCAACAGACAGGCGGATTGCAAGGTTAACTATATTTGCAATGAGAAATGGGCGCATAATCCCAAGTCCACGCAGAACTCCATCTGTTGCCATCTTAATACCCATGAAGATGAAAAAACAGCCAAGCCATCTCATATAATCCCCGGACACCTGATATGCTAAGTCAGTTCCATCTTTACCCAGGAATAATGAAGAAATCTGTGTGTACATGGTTTCAATAACTACAAATGCAAGAATTGCGAAACACAGGTCTAATACCAGCGCAGCGTGATATCCTTTTTTGATGCGGTTGATTTTCTTTGCACCAAGATTCTGTGAGACATACGGAGAAACCGCATTGCCGATGGACACAAATATCAACGAAAAAACATTCTCTACTCTCATTGTTGCCGCATAACCTGCGAGTGCCTGTGTACCAAATGGATTTACAACTGCCTGTACGATCATCATACCAATTGACACTGTGGACTGCTGGAGAATCGACGGTACAGCAATTTTGAGCATCAAATGTAACTCCTGACCATCAAACCACTGAAATTGACTCTTATATTGACGCATCCGGCAAAAGAAAATCAGAAATGAAAATACCGCAGAAATCCCCTGTGCAATAAGGGTTGCAAGGGCTGCCCCGAACACACCGAGACCAAGTCCTGCCACCATCCAAAGATCCATAAGAATATTTAAAATAGAAGAAAATATCAAAAGACCCAATGGTATTTTTGATTCTCCAATTGAGTTAAACATCGTTGAAAGAATATTATACATAAACAGAAATGGAAATCCTGCAAAATAAATGCGGAGATACTGTACTGCTTCCTCCAGTATATCAGTTGGTGTCTGTAATAAATTCATCATTGAATGTGAAAAACAAAAACCAAAGCCACCCAGAAACAGGCTTAAAATCAGAAAACTGACCAACGATGTTGACACAATTGTTTTCATTTTACCATAATCTCCGGCACCAAAATAGCGGCTTACGAGCACACCTGCACCGACACCGGCACCTAATGCCACACAAATAAATACATTTGTCAGTGCAGCACAGGCACCGACAGCTGCAAGTGCAGAGGAACCGACAAACTGACCAACAATGATGGAATCAGCCATATTATACACTTGCTGAAAAAAACTGCCGAGAATCATAGGCATTGCAAATATTGTCAGTGCTTTAAGGGGCTCATCTGTGATTAAATATTCATCTTTTGACATTATCATATTTCTCCCTTTTCCCAGAGACTCTGCTCTGGCAAATACCAATGAACTTTCCTGCTTTATCCCTCACTTGCTGCCCTTTTATATCTAATCGGCACATCATATCCAAATGTTCTCTTTCCATGGACTTCCATACTTTCGGATACCTCCAGACAAGTGTCTGAAAACTTCTCCCACAGCCTGAATACCATAACCGGGGTAAATTGGCTCACACTGCCCCCTTCCCAGACACCATCCTTTTCCTGATATATAGCTGGTGTAAACTTTTCAGATTTTTTTAGTTCACTATACTCTACAATCTTCATGGAATGATAAGAGAAAGTATTCTTATCCTCCCCTTCCGGAATCTCATAGGAAGATAGTATTATTCCATTATCACTGTCTGTAATAAGAAATAAATGCGGTGATGCATGCCGTCTTCCATCCGTCTCATAGTAGCTTTCTTCTACAATAAATATTCCGGTAAAATCTTCAGGGATATTTTTTATTTTATCGTTACAGACAGTATTCACATGCTGTGCATATGGAAATATTTTCCCATCTTCTTTCATTTCTGTAAATTGTTCTTTGTTATCAAAATGTCCTGTCATTAGTTTTACAAATCTTTCTACATTCACTATAATTTCCTGCCTTTCTGCAGATATTACTGCTCTTAAAACATAAGCTGAAGCCCCATTACAATGATCCACATATATGCGCAGGTCTTTGGTATCATTAATAATCCGACCTGCGGTTTTGTTTTACTGAACAGTGTTACCGGAAGATAACATCCAAAAGAAATAATGATGGCTGCAGCCATCCTCGTCATATGATATCCATATGTATTTCCGGAAATCAGATATAAGATCATTACACCTATACCGGTAACAGCAAAGACCGCATTTCTTATAACAGATAATTTCATATTTCCTTCATCTGTACACCAGTTATTCTGCGGAAACATACATATCACAATTCTGATAACCGCTGATATCCATATAACACCCTCAATGACTACTGGTATTTTTAATTCCGGGAATGTATATTTCCATATATACATTAAAAGAATATAAAACATCGTCATTGTGATAGACGATACCTGCAATCCAATTCCAAGCTGTCTCTTTATTTTATCATTGGTTCCACGTACAGCCCTTATAATTCTTGGCACCAGATGAAAAGCATCCCCTCCACAAAGTGTCAATGTCAGTATTCCATATAGTACATACAGGATATTTCCTTTTGAGAATAAAAAAAATAAGACTGCTGCTGCCAGATCAAAAGTCAGATACACTGCATCAAAAACTGCTTCCATCAAATCCGGAATCTTTGGTTTATAATTACTCTTTTTCATTTGCTCTCTCCTCTTAATAGTTCTTCCGCATTGTTACAAATTCTGTCAAATACATTCATACACACATGCTTTTCTTCTTCTGTCAGCCCTCTTAAAACATTCTGTGCAAACTGTTTTTGTGCGTTTAATCCTGCGTCCACGATAAGTGCCGCATCATCCAGAAGGACAATTTCAATATGTTTTTTATTATCTTTACTTTGTTTTCTTTTTATAAGACCTTTGTTTTCCAATTTTTTCAGTGAAGATGAAACATGTGATTTCGTTGACTTTCTGATCCTTACTATTTCCGCTGCTGTATTATGATGTGGATTATTATGTAAAAACATAATTATATCGTATTCCATCTGTGTTAACTCATATTGATCGCACACCTTGCCAGAAAGTAATTCATAATAGCTTGTAATCGTCTTATGCTTGTCCCAAAAATACATCTGCGCCTCCTTATTGTTCTTTTTAGAACGATTATAGTGTAATACTTCTGCTATGTCAATTATTTTTTCTTCACAATACGCATTTGTCCAGCCCGTGGTATATGATCAGCATTGCTTATGGTATTAAAAAGACCTTCTGCAGAAGCCTGTTTCATCCTTTGATGAATCCAGCTTTTTCCACAGAAGGTCTTTTATTTTTTACACATATTTACTATGTTCGGATTTTATTTGATGAACCCGACCTGTTTGCTGATGATTTCGACCTGCTCATCTTTCTTTTTATTATATTCCACTTTCTTCTCTTCAAAGTAGTTTCTTCCATAAGAATCAATGGATACGATCAGTGGTCCAAATTCTTTTACATGGCAATGCCACAAAGTCTCAGGCATTCCCAGATCTTTCCACTGTGCCTCCACGATTTCTTCCACTTCTACTGCTGCCACGACTGCATTTCCTGCAGGAAATACACAATGGATTGCACCAAAGTCCTTGCAGGCTCTCTCGGTATTTTCCTTCATGCCGCCCTTGCCTACAATGACACGGACGCCTGTGGTCTCTACAAATTCATACTCAAACTTTTCCATTCTCATAGATGTCGTGGGGCCTACGGATACCATCTCGTATTTGTCATCTCCCAAAGGGCGGATAATCGGGCCGGCATGCAGGATTGCAGCATCTCTGACATCCACCGGAATCTCTCTTCCCTCTTCTACAACACGACGGTGTGCCACATCACGACAGGTTGTAATATCTCCTGTCAGGTATACAATATCTCCAATATGAATATCCTTTAAATCCTCTGCCGATACAGGTGTTACCAGAATTTTCTTACCATCTTTTATTTCTACTGCCATAATTATTCTCTCCCTTCTGAATTAGTTTTCTTCCTTATATTCAAAACCGGTATGGGTATCTACCGTAAAGTTTAAATCCTTATCAAATACAATATGTCCTCTTCTGTGGCTCCAGCAGCCTACATTTACTGCCACACCAATCGCAGATGGATGGCGTGCGGTATTCTCGATATTAACTCCCATGACAGAGTAATTGCCACCCATCCCCTGCGGTCCAAGACCAATGGCATTAATACCATCTTCCAACAATTTCTCCATCTTAGCAGCGTTAGCATTGTCATTGTGAGAACCTACCGGGCGCATCAGTGCCTTTTTCGAATTTAATGCCGCTGTTTCTACGGAAGTACCAACGCCGACACCAACTAAAAGTGGAGGGCATGCATTCAATCCATAAGTTGTCATACGGTCTAATACAAACTTGGTCACTCCCTCATAGCCTTCGCCCGGCATTAAAACCGTGGCATTGCCAGGAAGCGTACAGCCTCCACCTGCCATATAAGTATAGATTTCACATTTATCGGAATTTGGAACAATGTCCCACCATACAGTAGGTGTTCCTTTTCCTACATTTTTACCTGTATTGTACTCATCAAAAGTTTCTACGGAATTGTGACGAAGCGGTGTTGCAACTGTAGCCTGCATCACTGCATCCTTCAGTAATGCTTCCAGATTATCAATCAGTGGGAATTTTGTTCCACATTTTACCCAGAACTGTAATACACCGGTATCCTGACAGGAAGGACGGTTTAATTTCAATGCCAGTTCCTGGTTGCGGAACATGGTATCGTAGATGACATTCGTCATAGGAGAATCCTCTTTGTCTCTCAGTTCCTGCAGTTTTGCGATAACATCATCCGGCAGCTTCTTTGCTGTAAATCCTACGAACTGCGCCATAATATCAGTCAGTTTCTTTACTTGTACTTCATTTGACATATTTTTTTCCTCCAGATTTTTTAATAATATAATTTAAAAGTGAAATTTTATCCTACGTGATAAAAATTTTATCCTACGGATAAAATGGAAATGCTATTGGTAAAATAATCATGCTGACCACGGTTGCAATGACGATCAACGGCATTCCGGCTTTTACATAATCCATAAATTTATAGTTGCCGGCTCCGACTACCATCGTATTGGCAGGCATTCCGATTGGAGTAGCGTAGGCACAGGAACCTCCTATGACACATGCCATCAGGACTGCTCTTGGGTCTGCACCCATTCCCTGGGCAATGGATATACAAATCGGTGCCATCAGGGCGGTAGTAGCTGTATTTGACATAAAGTTTGTCATGATACAGCACAGAATAAACACCACAAAAGTGAATAGTACCGGAGAAGGATTTTCACCCAATGTTCCAACCACCTTATCTGCAATCAGTTCTCCTGCTCCAGTAACCTCGAGTGCCTTTGCCAGAGAAAGCGTACCTCCAAACAGGAAAATAGTTTTTAAATCAATGGATTTTAAAGCATTCTTTTCAGAAATGACACCGGTGAGGATTAATAAAATTGCTCCTACGCAGCCTGTGATACAAAGTTTTACACCAATCTGTTCTTCAAAAATCATCCCTATCAGGGTGGCAATCAGAATCACCAGCGATAATACTTTTTTCCACTTTGGAACATTGCTAAAATCCTGTGACTCATCAAAAATAGAATCATCTGCATCCGTCGTGTCATGATGCGGTAAAATTTTAAATCCGATCGTAGCATAAAATAGAATACCAACGATCAGAATCGGCAAACCGACAATCGCATACTCGAAAAATCCAAATTTCAATCCCAACGGTTCAAGTGCAGATTGTGCAATCATATTGCCGGGTGCACCAATCAGTGAAAGATTTCCTCCCATTGCTGCTGCAAATACTAACGGCATTAAAAGTCTTGACCGCTTATACCCTGACTTCGCTGCAATTCCAATTACAACCGGAATAAGAACTGCTGCCGTACCGGTGTTGGAAAGGAAACCACTCATAACTCCCACAATCACCATAATTGCAATAATCAGGCTGCGTTCTGTTTTTGCAAATTTTGTTACCAGACTTCCAATCTCATTTGCCATACCGGTTTCAAACAATGCCCCGCCTACAATGAACATGGCAACAAACAGAATCACGTTACTGTTGATAAATCCATTGAAAGCATCACTTACGCTCAACACATCGGTAATCACAAGACCAACGCAGACAATCATGGATGTCAGACCGAGTGGAATCTTCTCTGTAACAAACATGATAATGGCAAATGCCAGAAATATTAATGTAATTACTGTCGGGCTCATAGAAAACCTCCTTTTTTCTCTTTTTTATCGTGTTAAAAAGTGACATGGCCTTGTCGTTTTCCTTTTGTAAACACAGCATACCGCATTTTCAGTATAATGTACATTTCATATACTTGACGTCAGCATAGTTTTTTCCTATACTGAAACTATAGTATAATTTTTCTGTACAATGACGGAGGATTCTATGACACTGACACAATTAGAATACTTTTGTATGGTATGCCGCTACCATAGTATTACCCGCGCGGCTGACGCGCTCTATGTTTCCCAGCCTACGATCTCCACTTCGATCCGGGATCTGGAAAAAGAATTTCACCTGAAACTTTTTAACCATGGAAAGAACAGAATTTCCCTCACCAAAGACGGTGCGGCTTTTTATCAGAAAGCAGAATTTATTCTAAAACAGACGCAGGAACTGTACACCGACTTTTCAAATATTGAAAAAAAGCGGCACCCGCTGCGGATCGGTATTCCTCCTATGATCAGCACGGTATTTTTTCCGCGGGTGACCGACCAGTTTCAGGAACAGTATAATATACCCATTCAGCTTTTAGAATATGGCTCCCTCCGCGCCCGTACTTTAGTCGACAATGAACAGTTAGATATCGCCATGGCAAATATGGATTTTTATAATCTGGATAAATATAACAGTTATGTCATGATGGAAGACAGATATGTCTACTGTGTTTCCAAGACGCACCGGTATGCCGGTGAAAAAGAAATTACAATGGATATGTTAAAAGATGAGCCCATTATCTTATTCAATACGGACTCTGTTCAAACCCAGACAGTCATCACCCGTCTGCGCAGTGCCGGGATCACACCAAATGTCCACATGTACTGCAGCCAGCTCGTTACTGTCCTTAATTTTGTCCGGGGTGGTAAATGCGGTGCTTTTTTGTATTCCTCTCTCGCTACCAATCCCCGTGATTTTGTTGTGATCCCGGTATCCCCGGAAATCACCAGTAAATTTGGTATCATCTGGAAAAAGGGTGTTTTTGTACCGGATCAGTTAACTAAATTTGTAAAATTCATTCAGGAGTATGATGTTACCCCTTATTTACCGAAACTTTAATCTGACAGTCTTGTTTTTTATCAACTTGTTTAGAAAACTTTACGGTAACTGCAATCACTCAAAATCTCTGGTAATGTTCGTAAGCCATTTATTTCTGAAATAGTGAATGAATACCACAGGCATTTTTTCGAACTCGTCCAGGGTCATGACAAAGTATACCCAGA
>ENA-UOJA01002937-UOJA01002937.1-human-gut-metagenome-genome-assembly--contig:-C19-NODE-2937-length-10818-cov-6.730187_pt1 | contig 10818 bp, 7 predicted proteins | sample MGYA00242337_ERZ723884 | MGnify/ENA metagenome assembly ERZ723884
CAGATTGTGAACACATGCGTTCACAATCTGCTTATTTAATACGGGGGGTATGGAGAAAATATTCCCAGATAAAAAGGATGATATATGGGAAAGCCGCATGTACATGGGAGTTGATTTATTCGATGTTCATTTTGCAGTTTTAGATTTACTGGAAAAGCAGGGGATAGAACTGGATGCAAGTGATTCTGGTGATACCTGTGGCGGATTACCATATTTGTATTCATTGGAGATTATAGAGGAACAGCCTGAGTGATCTGCAAGGGGTGTTTATAGGACACCATAGAGTTTATAATAGGAACCAGGATAGGGATAGTCCCTTGATTGGTTCTTTTTTGTGTGGAGGTGCTTATGCTGGAAGAATTAAAATTTTCGATTGGTGGTATGGAAGGATGGACTAAGGTCACGGTAAAAGTTGAAGATGATATAGTTCACTATGCTGTAGATAGTCTTATGGGTGGAATTACAAGTGAAAAAAAGCTAAGAAAAGTTGTTTCAAAGATATTTTTACAGAAGATAGAGGGGTTGCAGATAAATAGATGGAAATCAAAGTATCAGCCACCAGAGGAAATTATGATCTGCGATGGAACCCAGTGGGAACTTGATTATAAGGAAGTAGGAAAGCGTTGCAGGCATATCTATGGAGACAATGCATATCCGGTGAACTGGGATGATTTTATGGAAATTATGGATATTCTATATCCATTTATTAATGCAGATTCCATTCAGAATGTTTTTGTAGAATTTAATATGCTAAATTCGGAACATACAGAGAAAATCAACATAACTCGAAAAACTGGAATTGCAATATATGAAACCAGCTTTGGAGGTGGATGTGGGATATACTCTACATATATAGATAAAAATGGCGTAAGAGAGTTCCTTGATGAATTGGGTTATTCTGAAATTCCAAAAGTAAATGCGGATGATGAGGGGATTGTAGGTAATTATGTGGAGAATATAGGAAGATATAAATATGTGATAACGTATCATGCACAAGAAGAAACTATTGTTGAGGGCATTTATGTTCGGGATGGAATACCGGAAAACTGGGGAGTTTTTATCAATGCAATTAAAGAATTTTTGAGTGGATTTGAGCGTAGAGAATTGTTCAATACAGAGCATTTTTAGTGGTAATGGCATAAAAATATAATATTTGCTACTTTCCAAAAAAAATTACGACTTCTCATAGTAATTGAAAGACGGCTATGGTATAATATTTCTGTTATGTGGATTTATTGTAGGATTCGCAAAGGAGAAATAGATGGACGTATCATATAACAAGTTTTTTAAGATACTGATTGACCGCAAAATGAAGAAAAAAGACATTTGCGAGCTGGCAGGGATTGGAACAAGTACTATGGCAAAAATGGCAAAGGATGAAAACGTATCCTTGGATGTTCTGGTCAGAATATGTCGGGTACTTGATTGTACGATGGATGACATCTTAGATGTACTCCCGGCAGAGAACGAAAAATAATATTGGAAAGGTGCGAAAAAATGAATAGACGAGAATATAGCGCAGGAGCAGTGAAGTTTTCGTTTTGGTTCATGGAATTTAAGACAGTGGTTAAGCTCTTGTCAGAGGGCATGACGCTGGATGAAATTAAGGAAAAGAACCAGAATGAAAATCTCTTTGGCGCACCGACTACACTTCGTGCAGGTCAGATATTTTCTACAGTATCGGCAAGAATAAAGGCACTTGATGCGTCTTTTTATCCGGTATTTATGGAAAGTGACTTAGCAACACAGAAGTTGTTTGCATTAGCAGGTGCAATGGCTCATGACACACTTTTCTTTGATTTTGTGTATGAGGTCGTAAGAGAGAAAATGATCATTGGAAACAATGAGTTTTCTGACAGTGATATAAGTATATTTTTTAAGAATAAACAGTTGCAGGACGGAAAGGTTGCAAAGTGGACGGATGCGACATTGAATCGTCTGGGAAAAACATATAAGACCATGCTTTTTGAATCCGGTATGACAGATAAGGGAACTCCCCGTATTATCTTAAAGCCAATCCTTGATCCGGTTATGGAACACTGGCTTTTTGATCACGACATGGAACCAATCGCAAAAGCACTTACGGGGGTACGATAATGGCAAGCATAGAAGAAAGACTGGACATAATGGAAGCAAAAATCAAGGAACCAAAGTTCCGTGATACCACAGGAAAGGCAAATGAAGTCAATTACTGGGTATTTGATTATGCTCCGGAGAATGAGTTGATTGTCCGTGACAGAATAGAATATTTGAAAAATAAAAATTCCAGAGGGACTGATGGATTTGAGCTGGTGGTATATGATTTGTATGATTTGATCATTGCGCATCTAGAGGATAAAAATTTCATGGAGAAGTGTTATCAGATGGAAGAAAAGAGGGGCATTGTAAAGGTTGCATCCGCAATACAGCGTTCTCTTAAAATCACGGATAAGGATAACATGATTGTGGAATATATTGCAGAGCATACACCGAAAAATTCCGTAGTGTTTCTGACAGGAGTGGGAAAATGCTATCCGTTGCTGCAATCACCGGAGGTATTCAACAAAATTCTTTACAATATGCCACAGCATTTCGCAAAGGTGCCTATGGTGCTGTTCTATCCGGGAACCTATACCGAACAGGAACTCATCATATTCAACGAAGTTCACGAAGATAATTATTACCGGGCATTCCGGCTGGTACGATAGGAGGTACGATAAATGCAGATAAGAGAAATGTTTGCAAAACCGATAGACCGTGATTTACAGGGGGTTATCATTGTAGGGCAGGACGAGACTGCCAATGTCAAGCAGGAGTTAGAAGAATACGTTGTTACAAGAGAATTACAGAAGCATTTTGCAGATTTCTTTGCGGCATATAAGACTGGAATCACAGGGAATACATCAAAAACAGGTGTATGGATTTCCGGTTTCTTTGGAAGTGGTAAATCTCATTTCTTAAAAATCCTATCTTACCTTCTGGAGAATAAAGAGATTGCAGGCAAGAAAGCAATCGACTATTTTGTGGACGATAATAAAATAGCTGATCCGATGGTACTTGCGGATATGCAGCTTGCCGCAAACACACCGACCGATGTTGTTCTTTTCAACATTGATTCTAAGAGCGATTCCAACAGCAAACAGAATAAAGACGCAATCGTGAATGTGTTCTTAAAGGTATTCAATGAGATGCAGGGATATTGTGGCGCAATGCCATTTCTTGCTGATTTGGAGCGAAGATTAAACGAAGAAGGCAGGTACGAAGAATTTAAGCAGAAGTTCGAGGAAAACTATGGAGATGCGTGGGTAGATTCCAGACAGGACTTCGATTTCATACAGGATGATATTGTAGATACTTTAATAGATATAGACTTTATGAGTGAAGCTGCCGCAAGAAACTGGTGCGAGAAAGCTGCTGAACCATACAAGATTAGTATTGAGGATTTTGCAAAACGTGTAAAGGCATATATTGATCGCAAGGGCAACAATCATCATGTGGCATTTCTTGTGGATGAAGTGGGACAGTATATCGGGGATGATTCCAACCTTATGCTGAATCTCCAGACCGTTCGTGAGGAACTGGGAAAAGAGTGCAACGGTAAAGCATGGGTGATCGTAACAAGCCAGCAGGACATTGATTCCATTACCAAGGTAAAGGGTAATGATTTCTCTAAGATTCAGGGACGATTTGATACGAGAATTTCTCTTTCTTCTGCAAATGTAGATGAAGTTATCAAAAAGCGTATTCTGGATAAAAAGGACACTGCAGCACAGATGCTTCGCCTGCTCTATGGACAGAAAGCAACCACTATCAAGAATAAGATTGTGTTCAATGATGGCGTAGAGAAAAAATTATATGCAGATGAAAATGACTTTGCACTGGTTTATCCGTTTGTTCCATATCAGTTCAATCTTCTTGCAAGTGTATTGACCTCTATCCGTACCCATGGTGCATCCGGAAAGCATTTGTCAGAGGGTGAGCGTTCCATGCTTGCCATGTTCAAAGAGTCTGCGATGGATTACAAAGAGCATGAGGAAGGCACACTCATTCCGTTCCATGCGTTCTATGATGCACTGGAGAACTTCTTAGACCACAGCCACAGAGGAGTTATCATCAAGGCTTATGACAACAGCTTTATCAATCCGGATCACAAGACCAAGGATGTATTTGCAATCAATGTATTAAAGACCTTATTCATGATCAAATATGTCAATGATGTGGAAGCAAACATTGATAACATCACAAGCCTTATGATTTCTGATATTGAAGATGATCGTATTGAGCTGAAAGTAAAAGTAGAGGACGCTCTGAAAGTGTTGATGCGTCAGATGCTTGTGCAGAGAAACGGAGAAATCTATGTATTCCTGACCGACGAGGAGCAGGAGATCAACCGTGAGATCGAGAGCCAGAATGTGGAAATGGCAGAAGTAATCAACAAGGCTTCTGAGATGATTTTTGAGGACATTTTCACAGATAAGAAGTACCGCTATCCGGCATTTAATGGCAGATATGCGTTTTCTTTCAATTCTACTGTGGATGACAGACCATATAAGGCAAATCAGAACTATGATATTGGAGTACATATCTTAACACCTGCGGCGGATATGGGAACAGACGAGACTACCCTTCGCATGGTATCCGGACAGGGCAGAGAGGTACTTGTTGTTCTGCCGGATGACAGAGCATTTATGGATGAAATACAGAGATACTTGAAGATAGAGAAATTCCTGCGTTTGAACACATCTTCTGCATTGCCACAGTATGAGACAATCAAAGAAGGCAAGCGTCTGGAAATGCGTGAGCGTAATGCGAATGCGAGATTATATTTATCAGAAAGTCTGAAAGATGCAGATATTTATGTGAACGGTGATAAGGCACAAATCAATGCAAAGGAAGTATCCACTCGCATCAATGAAGCACTGGGCAGACTGGTATCCACAGTTTATCATAAGCTGTCCTATATTGATGCTGCCTATGGCGAGGATGATATAAGAAAGCTGTTCAAGACTTCAAACCAGATTTCACTTAATCTTGAAGGCGGTACAGAGCCAAATGTTCATGCATTGGATGATGTATTAAGCTATGTTGCGGACAACACCCGTATGCACATGAAAACCTCCATGAAAAGTATTAAGGATAGATTTATGAAAGCACCTTATGGCTTTGTAGAAGATGATGTACATTGGCTTGTAGCAAAGCTGTTTCGTCGTGGTGATTTAGCTTTTTATGTGAATGGTTCGTCTGTATCCACGCACAATAAGGATGCAGAGGAAATCATCAATTACATCACGAAAAAGAGCTATGTCGATAAGCTGATGATGGAGCAGAAAATTCGTGTGTCAGAAAAAGAGAAAAAAGTTACAAAAGATGTCATGAAGGAATTGTTCGGTGCAACCGGAAATTCAGATGATGAAGATACGATGATGAACACCTTTGTAACTTATGCAACGAAACTGACTTCCACACTTGGAGAACTGGAAGTACGGTATGAGACAACAAAGTATCCGGGCAAACGGGTAGTAGAGTATGGCAAGAAACTTCTTTTTGGACTGACGCAGATTCAGACACCGACAGAATTTTTCCAGACTGTAAGTAAAAAGCAGGATGATTTATATGAATTTGCAGAGGATTATGAGCCAATCAAAGCATTTTTCAGCAGTGAGCAGAGAACGATCTTTGATAAGGCTGTGCTGTACCTGAGCAAATATGATGACAGTAAAACCTATATCGTGGACGAAAATCTGGAGAATATAGTTGCTGAAATCAGTACGATTGTGAAAAAACAGTCTCCGTACAGTGATATTCCAAAACTGCCAGAGCTTCTGAAACAGTTCAGTGATGTATATTCCGATATATTGGACGAGCAGTTAAAGCCGGTACGGGATTCCGTTTTGGATTCCCAGAGCAGAGTATATGAGGTGCTGAATACTAAAGCATACGCAGAGGAAAAGAGAAGCAAGTATGCAGCCATGTTTGATGAAATCACAAATGCAGCACAGGGTTGTACGAATGTATCTGTCCTCAGAAGCTATGCTGACAGGGCAGAAGCATTGAAAATCCGTCTGTTAAATGAAATGACACAGATAGACCGGGATATTGCCTTAAAGAAAGCGGAGGAAGTCCGCAAGAGACTGGAAGCACAGGCAAAAGAAGTCGGAAATGTGGATCAGGCTCAGATTGAAGCAGAGGTACAGAAAAAGGTCGAAAAAGTGAAAAAGACCAAGAATGTATCTATCAAGAGTATTACGAAAACTGCTTCATGGAGACTGGAAAATACAGAGGATGTTGACAAATATCTGAATGAGCTTCGACTGAAACTGGTAAGCGAACTGGATACCGATACGATTGTCAACATTGAATTTTAGGAATGGAGAGAACTTATGAATAAGACTGCAATCAAGAATTTTGCAATATGGGCAAGAAACAGGCTCATTGCAGATATAAAATATCGTGCCGGACTGATGGGCATTACAGAAAACGGCATTTCAAATGCACTGCCACAGTCTGGTTCTGCAACGGAATTTTATGATATTGGAACCGCAGAGCCTTATGCGATTAACGGTGAGGAAATCAAACAGCGTAGAACATTGGTGGATGTAATCCGGGCAAAAGAAAAGGAATCTGATTATGCGGTGGCATACAAATATATTATCGAAGAAGTTGCCTATACATGGTTCAATCGCTTGATTGCAGTGCGTTTCATGGAGGTAAATGATTATCTTCCTTCCCACATGAGAGCATTATCATCTGAGAGTGGCAAGACAGAGCCGGATATTGTAACAAATCCTTTTGATGCAGAGTTGAATCTGACCAGTGCAGAGGAAGAAAAGATTATCGCATTGAAAAGAGACAATAAGCTGGATGAAGCCTTCCGTATGCTTTTTATCAAACAGTGTAATGCCTTAAATGAGATACTTCCTGCCTTATTTGAAAAGACAAGTGACTATACAGAGCTTTTGCTTAATCTGTCCGTGATTGATCAGGACGGCGTAGTATATCATCTGGTACATGATATTCCGGAGGAAGATTTCAATGTCAGCGAGGGCGGACAGGTAGAGATTATCGGCTGGATGTATCAGTATTACAATACAGAGCCGAAAAATGATGCCTTTGCGAAAAAAGGAAAAATCACAAAAGAGGAAGTACCTGCTGTTACACAGCTTTTTACACCGGACTGGATTGTACGTTATATGGTAGAGAACAGCTTAGGCAGATTGTGGGTAGAGGGACATCCGGATGCTGACCTGCAGGGCAGGTGGAAGTATTATCTGGAAGAAGCAGAGCAGGAGCCGGAAGTACAGGCAGAGCTTGCTAAGATTCATGAAGAGTATGCAAAACTGAAACCGGAAGATATAAAGCTCATTGATCCGTGCATGGGTTCTGGTCATATCCTTGTGTATGCGTTTGATGTATTTATGCAGATCTATGAAAATGCAGGCTGGTCAGCAAGAGAAGCAGCACAGAGCATCGTGGAGCATAACATCTATGGACTGGATATAGATGATCGTGCCGCACAACTTAGCTATTTTGCTGTCATGATGAAAGCACGCCAGTATGACAGACGAATTTTCACTCGTGGAGTGCGTCCAAATGTCTATGCAATACAGGAGAGCAATGGTATCAACCGGGAACAGCTCAAGTATTTTGGTGCTGGACTGGACGAGATGGAGAAAAATACAGCCATTTTGCAGATAGAAGGACTTCTGGACACATTGATTGATGCAAAAGAGTATGGTTCCATTCTGAATGTGGATGAATATGACTGGGATTTACTGCGCAGATTCGTAAACTGCGCAGAGATAGGCAGTCAGATCTCATTTGATACCTATGGACTGGACGAAACAGCGGAGAAGCTGAAAGAACTGATTGAGATCGGTGCTGTTATGGCACAGAAATATGAGGTTGTGGCTACGAATCCACCATATGCAGGAACAAGCAACCTGAGTGCTAAGGTCAATAATTTTGTGAAGAAACATTATCCGGATAGTAAAGCTGATTTGTTTGCTGTGTTTATTGAGCGTTGTGGAGAGATGCTGAAGAAAAATGGGTACCAGGCGATGATTACACAGCATTCATGGATGTTCTTGTCTAGTTTCGAGAAGCTACGTGTAAAATTGCAGCAACGAACGATTATTAATATGGCGCATCTAGGAGCAAGGGCATTTGATGAAATTGGTGGTGAGGTTGTTCAGACAACAAGTTTTATAATTTCAAATAAACATTTGAGAAGATATAAGGGGGTATATAGTAGATTACTCGATGGGCATTCCGAAAAGGATAAAGAGATATTATTTTTAAAGATGCAATTCAATTATAGTGTTTCTCAAGAAAATTTCAAAAAAATTCCTGGCAATCCAATTGCGTACTGGTTGTCTAATGCAGTTGTGTCGCTTTTTAGTAATGAGAAAATAAAAAATTATTTCATACCAAAATTTGGTATGTCTACAGGAGATGGCGATAAATATATTAGATTATGGACAGAAATAGAGTTCCAAAAGATTGATATATCTTCTAATTCCTTAGAAGAAGCAAACGAAAAAAATCGCAAATGGGTTGCTTTAGATAAGGGAGGTTCATATAGAAAATGGTATGGGAATCGTAATTATGTTGTTCTTTGGGAGAATGATGGATATGAAATAAAAAACAATCCTAAATCGGCAGTTAGGAGTCCACAGTATTTTTTTAGACCTCATATTTCATGGACATTAATATCTTCTGGAAAATTTTCAGCTAGAGAATTTACGAATGGGTTTGCATTAGATACAGCATCAAATTGTATTTATTATTCACGGGGCTGTGCTGATTATGCATGTGGATTCATGAATTCTAAAGTTTCTGATAGTCTTTTGGCAGTTTTGAATCCAACAATGAATTTTAGTTGTGGAGTTATTGGCACATTGCCATATATAGAGAAAAGGAATGAAGAAGTCGCTAGAATAGTTAAAGAATGCGTGAAAATATCTACATGGGATTGGGATTCATTTGAAACATCATGGAATTTCAAACGCCATCCGCTGATTTCCATAATACCTTGTAACTCTGTATTATTTGACAATGTTGAAAATATTGACTTAGCAGAATGTTACACCTGTTGGGAGAATGAGTGCAATGAGCGTTTTAATCAGCTCAAAGCCAGTGAGGAAGAATTGAACCGTATTTTCATAGACATTTATGGATTGCAGGATGAATTGACACCGGAAGTAGACGACAAGGATGTGACTGTTCGCAAGGCTGATTTACAGAGAGATATTAAGAGCCTGATTTCCTATGCGGTTGGCTGTATGTTTGGTCGTTACTCTATGAATGAGGAAGATCTGGTATATGCAGGCGGAGAATGGGACGATAGTAAGTACACCACATTCATACCGGATGCGGATAATATTATTCCAATCACAGATGAAGAATACTTAGAGGACGATATTGTATCACGCTTCTGCACATGGTTAAAGACGGCATTTGGTGCAAAGTCATTGGAAACAAATCTTGACTTCATTGCAAAGGCGCTTGGAAATAAGGGGGATACGAGCAGGGAGATTATCCGCAATTACTTCCTGAATGATTTCTTCAAAGACCATTGCAACACTTATTCTGTCACAGGTTCCGGCAAGCGTCCGATTTACTGGCTTTTTGACAGTGGTAAGCAGAATGGCTTCAAAGCGCTGGTATATCTGCACCGTTACAATGCGGATACAATCGGCAATGTTCGTGTAGACTATCTGTATCGAATGCAGCGTGTATATGAATCGGAGATTGGACGTATGCAGGATATGATTGATAACAGCAAGAACAGCAGGGAAGTATCCCTTGCCACAAAGCGAAAGGAAAAATTACAGAAACAGCTTAAAGAGTGTCGGGAATATGATGAAAAAATCGGACATCTGGCACTGGCAAGAATAGAGCTTGATTTGGATGATGGTGTCAAGGTCAATTACCGTAAGGTACAGACTGCCGCAGACGGCAAGTTTTATGAGATATTGGCTGATTCAAAGAATATTATGGCAAAACAATAGTTCATTCAAAACGCTAGATGTGTTTTAACGTTTTGAAGCTATGAGATTAAAATGATTTGACAGGAGGTTTGCATAAATGGAATTATTGAATACATCAGATGATTTTGAACAGAAAATAGAAAAGATGCGTGTTGAAAATTTAGGATTAGAGTATGAGGAAGAAAATGATTATCAGTCTCTAGATCAGGAAAGTGAATATGAGGAAGAAGAACAACCGTTTAATCCAGAAAAAATTCGAGTGGATCAGCAAATGTTGTCAGTAAAATACATGCTTGAATTAATGGAAGAAGGATTGATTGAGTTGAATCCGGGATATCAAAGAAATCGAGTATGGAAAGATAATAGAAGAAAATCATTACTTATAGAATCATTGATGTTAAGAATTCCTATTCCGGCATTTTACTTTTATGAAAATGAAGATGGTGAATATCAGGTGATTGATGGTCAGCAGCGTCTTGCAACAATCAGAGAATTTGTTAGTGGAAAATTTAAGTTGTCCGGATTAGAATATTTGGGAAAGGAATATAATAAAAAAGGATTTAAAGAGTTAGATATAAAATATGTGCAGAGAATTTACAGAACACAGATTGCAGTAAATATTTTGGATGCCCGTTCTCCTAAAAAAGTTATTTATGATATCTTTAGGAGAGTTAATACTGGTGGTGTCAATTTGAATCCACAGGAAATGAGAAATGCAATTTGCAAGCAGGAAACTAGGGAGTTCTTGATAAAGAGTACAAAAAATGAGAATTATTTAATGGCTACAAGGGGGAAAATTAAAGATGAACGGATGGATGCACAGGAATTAGTTTTAAGATTTTATGCATTT
>ENA-UOJA01002949-UOJA01002949.1-human-gut-metagenome-genome-assembly--contig:-C19-NODE-2949-length-10773-cov-7.360049_pt1 | contig 10773 bp, 9 predicted proteins | sample MGYA00242337_ERZ723884 | MGnify/ENA metagenome assembly ERZ723884
ATACATCCTTGTATGCATTGCTTCTGAACCGGCATCCGTGCCGGTTCTGGCTAGTATGTGAACAGAGTTCTAAGAACATCTAAGCTTCTTCCAAAAGTTGTGATATGCATAAATATAATACGTTATACATGCTAAGTTTATAGCACATGTTTTGACCCCAACATCTTATTATTAAAGAAATGTATATATCCGTTTTTGACCATAAGGTATTTGTGTGCCGGAGCCATCAGCGACCTTCGCAATTACCTGGGATTATTGTCATCAAGAGAAACACCCTTTTTTTCTTTGATGATATAGCGAGGGCGCTTTTTGGTCTCTAAATACATCTTTCCGACATATTCTCCGATTACACCGAGACTCAGGAGCTGGATTCCACCTATAAAGCAGACTATGCAGATCATACTTGACCATCCTGCAACTGTTTTACCACACATGAACATTATAATTGCCCATATTACGCCGATAAATCCGAGTAGTGATACTATAAAGCCGAAGCTGGTAATTATTCTTATCGGTTTTATACTTAAGCTGGTTATGCCGTCAATAGCGAAGTTAATCATCTTTTTAAGAGGATAATGGCTCTCACCGGCAATGCGTGTGCGACGCTCATAGTATACACATGTGCTGTTGAAGCCTACCATAGGGATAAGTCCCCTTAAGAAAAGATTGGTTTCCTCATAATTGGATAATTCATTGAGAAAACGGCGGTCAAGGAGACGGTAGTCTGCGTGATTATATACGGTGTTACAGCCGAGCTTGTTCATCAGCCTGTAGAAGAAGAGGGCACTGTTGCGCTTGAAAAAGCTGTCCGTGTGTCTATCCGAACGTACACCATATACAACATCGGCACCATTCATATATGCGGCAATCATATCATCCATTGCCTCAATATCATCCTGACCGTCACAGTCAATGCTTATGGTAATATCAGCATGCTCTTTGGCTTCCATAAGACCGGCAAGGAGTGCGGACTGATGGCCGAAATTGCGTGACAGGCACAGGGAACAGAAATGGTCATCCTTATTACACAGGTCTGAAATAATTTTCCAGGTGTTGTCCGAGGAACCGTCATTGACAAACATAATGCGGCTTTCAGGTGCAATTTTATTTGTAAAAATAAGGCTGTTCAGCTTTTCAAGAAACCTTCCTGAGGTTATCGTAAGAAAGGATTCTTCATTGTAACAGGGTATAACAATATATAAAGTAGGTAGCATATATTGTGCCTTCCTAAAAATAAGTGTATAATTAATGATATAAGTTTAATATCTTATTTTATCATCTGCATCAAGTATTGCTCCGGTCTGGACTTCTATAACCTGAAGCTCGCTTGTGGCGTGGATTGTGTGGCGGCAGCCTAAAGGCAGAGTGATAACATCTCCTGATTTTACCTCACGGCGTACATCATCAACAATAGTATAGCCTGTTCCGGAAAGCACAGTCCAGACCTCGTCGCGGTGTTCATGGCTGTGATATTTAAGCTCATTGCCCGGACGGAGGATAATCTTGATGGTGAGCGATTCAGGCTGTATGTCTAGTATTGTGAAGCTTCCCCATGCCTTCTCTTCGAATCTTGCCATAGGGTCCAGCTTATCGACATAAGGCTTGATTGTACTGCTCTTGGATTTATCTGATACAAGTACTCCGTCGCAGCCTATGGACACAACGATATCCTTAAGACCTACACATATAACAGGGAGGTCAAGCTGGTTTATGACATTGGTGTTGGTGCAGTCGGCAATCTGGACATTTCCTATCGTGTCATTAACCATAACATCGGTGAAGGCGTCCCATGAGCCGACATCCTTCCACTGACCGGCAAAGCGGAGGCAGCGGATGTTGTTCTCCTTCTCGACAACGGCATAGTCGAAGCTTATCTTGGTAAGGCTCTCGTAATTGTCATATAAGGTCTGGTAATCGGCGCTGCCGAGCATTTTTCTGGAAATATCCAGAAGGTACGAAAGCTTGTATGCGAACACACCGCCGTTCCATAGTGCGCCCTGCTCGATGTATTCTGCAGCAGCAGTCTCATTCGGCTTCTCTATAAAGCGGTTTACACGGCTTACACTGTCCTTGCTCTCGGGCATAATGTAGCCATAGCTGGAGCTTGGGAATGTAGGCGCTATTCCGAGAAGCGACAGATTGGACTGACCATCGGAGGCAAGCTCTGACAGCTTCTTCACAGCTTCAAAATAATCGAGATTAACATAAGGGTCAACCGGGCATACTACAACAGGTTCGTCCGGGTCAACATTTTTTACACCGGCTAAAAATGCACTCGCAAGAGCAATTGCCGGAAAGGTGTCCCTTCTGCAAGGCTCAATACAGATAGATACCTTGTTGCCGAGCTGATGCTTGATGGTTCCGACCTGACGCTTGCCTGTGGCGATAACCACGTTGGTGTCCGGGTCTACGGTTGTAATCTGGCGGTAAACACGCTGAACCATTGACTCCTGTTCACCATTCTCATTGGTGAGAAGCGGAATGAACTGCTTGGAGCGCACAGTATTTGACAGCGGCCAGAGACGCTGACCTGAACCGCCGGATAATAATATGATATTCATAAATTTAAGATTCCTTTCTAAAAAACAATACATGTTCATGAAACAACAGCATGTACATAATGTACTCTTATACATTGTGCAGGTATGCTGTGTAAGTACAATGTGTCGGTATAGTACGCATACGCATGCGTATGGACTAAATAATTATACCAAAAAAAGCTTTACGATTCAAGCAATAACAAGTAAGGATTGCTTTTTTAACAATTTTGTTGTATGCTTTAATGTATTAAAGTTTGAAGGAGGCAGTACCATGAACAATCATGAGATGATGGCTCTTGATGAAAAGCACAATGCAGAATTTGAGGAGCTGGTAAAATATTGTATGACCTCCGGTGCAATCAATCTTGATTTGTACGAGGAATATGATGTAAAGAGAGGACTTCGAGATGCCAATGGTAAGGGTGTGCTTACAGGTCTTACCGAGATATCCGATGTCGTATCATATAAGTCGATAGATGGCGTTAAGACACCGATAGACGGTGAGCTGTATTATCAGGGTTATAATGTCGCAGACCTGATTGAAGGCCTTCATGGCAGGAGGTATGCTTTTGAGGAGACCACATATCTGCTTTTATTCGGTGAGCTTCCTACAGCAGAGCAGCTTGAGAGGTTCATAGGTATTTTGTCTGAATTACAGGAGCTGTCAGGACATTTCGTGCGCGATGTTATCATGAAGGCACCGAGTGCGAATATTATGAATGCTCTTTTGAAGAGTATTGTCACACTGTATTCCTATGATGAGAATCCGGAGGACATTTCCCCGGCGAACGTGCTGCGCCAGTCTTTGCAGCTTATTGGCAAGATGCCGATTATTTCAGTTTATGCGTATCATTCGTACCGTCATTTTAAGATGGATGACGTTCTTTTAATCCGAAATCCTGATAAAAATTGTTCAACGGCTGAGAATATTCTTCGTATGTTGAGACCGGACGGAAAATATACAGAGCTTGAGGCAAGGGTTCTTGATGTTGCGCTTGTGCTTCATGCGGAGCATGGCGGTGGTAATAACTCCACCTTCACAACGCACGTTGTAACCTCCTCAGGAACAGACACATATTCGACCATTGCCGCTTCAATAGCTTCACTTAAGGGACCTAAGCATGGTGGTGCCAACCTTAAGGTTACACACATGATTGAGAATATCAAGGAGAATGTCAAGGACTGGGAGGACGAGGCAGAGATTGAGGAATATCTTGCGAAGATTCTTGACAAGCAGGCATTTGACGGAGCAGGTCTTATCTATGGTATGGGGCATGCGGTATATACACTGTCCGATCCAAGAGAGGTTATATTAAAGAGATATGCGAAGAGCCTTTCGGAGGAGAAGGAGCTTACAAGAGAGTTCGAGCTGCTTGAACGTATAGAGCGCATAGCCGGTAAGCTCATTGCACAGAGAAGAAGACTTTTCAAGCCTATCTGTGCCAATGTGGATTTTTACAGTGGTTTTGTATATACTATGCTTGGAATACCTGAAGAGCTGTTCACACCGATTTTTGCAATATCACGTATATCGGGATGGAGTGCCCATCGTCTTGAGGAGCTTGTAAATAAGGGCAAAATCATTCGTCCGGCATATAAGTATGTGGGCTGGCATAAGCCGTATTACGATATTGAACATCGTCTTGGTGATGTCAATGATAACTGGAAATAGTTACATCTAATTAAGAAAGCAGAGGATAATCCTATGGCAAAAAAGGTATTAAAGGATATAAAGGATATTAAGTTTATTACGATAGGAGAGGTATTGCTTCGTCTGTCACCTCCTAATTTTGAGAAGATTCGTATGGCGAATTCATACACCATCAATTATGGAGGAGCTGAGGCGAATGTGGCAGCAGGTCTTTCAAATATGGGAGTTGACAGCACACTCTTTACGGTTGTTCCGAATAACTCGGTAGGTAAGTCGGCTGTCCGCTTCCTTCGTTCTAACGATGTACATATGTCGAAGACTATATATGCCGGAGAGCGTCTTGGAATATATTATCTTGAGGAGGGCTATGCGGTTCGTTCCTCCAAGGTAATCTATGACAGGGCACATTCTTCATTTTCGACGTATGATTACTCACAGATTGACTTTAAGGAGCTGTTAAAGGATTTCGACTGGCTGCACCTTAGCGGCATAACACCGGCACTTTCACAGAACTGCCGTGACATGATTCTTATGGCACTTAAGGCTGCTAAGGAGCTTGACATGATAGTCAGCTTCGATGGAAATTACAGAAGTGCATTATGGGGATGGCAGGAGGCAAGAGACTGTATAACAAGCTATCTTCCTTATGTAGATGTACTTATCGGAATAGAGCCGCTCAACCTTATAGGACCTGATGGTAAGGATCTGAAGGATGGCATGAGCCTGCAGCCTTCATTCAAGGATCAGGATAAGATATTTAAGGAGCTTCATGACAGATACGATTTCATGGCGATAGCACGTCATGTGCGTTATGTTCATACCGGAAGTGAGAACTCACTGAAGGGTTATTTATGGTATGACGGCGAGACTTATGAGAGCAAGACCTTCCGATTTAATATTCTTGACCGTGTCGGCGGCGGGGATGCATTCGCAAGTGGTCTTATCTATGCACTTATGGAGAAGATGGAGCCTAAGGATATTGTTGATTTTGCGGTGGCTACCTCGGTAATCAAGCACACTATTCATGGTGATTTTAATATCATTGATGATAAGCAGTCTATCTACAATCTTATGAAGCAGGAGTATGAGATAAAGAGATAAGACAGCGTAATGTTCGGAAGGGAGCGCAAGCATGGCAAAAAAGAGAGAATTTTATTTTAAATCATGCGATGGGGTAAATCGTATCCATACTGTTGAATGGTCACCGGAGGATGGTGTGGTCAGAGCTGTACTTCATATTGTACATGGTATGGCGGAGCGCGTTGAGCGATACGATGATTTTGCACGTTTTATGGCGGATAAGGGGTATCTTGTTGTTGGCGATGACCATTTAGGTCATGGTAAGACGGCGGCAGCTCCGACTGACTTTGGATATATCGGCGAGGATGGTGCACATCTTCTTGTGAAGGATGAGCACAGGCTGCAAAGACACATGAAGCAATTATATCCGGTTGTGCCATATATTATACTCGGACACAGCATGGGAAGCTATATTACCAGAAGATTCATTTCGATATATGGGGATGACGTCGATGCGTGTCTCATTCTAGGAACAGGCTTCCAGTCTGCTGCTGAGACAGGTGCAGGTCTTACAATCGCAGGTTTAATCGGAAAGCTCAGGGGCGAGCGCCACAGAAGCGATTTCCTTACAGAGCTTGGGTTCGGAAAATACTGTGCAAGAATTGAGAATCCACGCACTGAGAGTGACTGGCTCTCAAGGGATGAGAAGGTTGTAGACGATTTTAAGAATGACCCTCTGTGCGATTTCATTTTCACTGTAGATGGCTTCAAGGCGCTTTTCACATTGGTGAGAGAGGACTGTGATGACAGAACAGCACAGAAGGTTCCTAAGGAGCTTCCTATATATATACTTTCAGGTGCTGAGGACCCTGTCGGACAGTATGGCGAAGGGGTTATGAAGACTTATGAGCAGTACAAGCAGGCGGGAATCGAGAACCTTCAGGTGAAGATTTACCCTGAGATGAGACATGAGATTCTCAATGAGCTTGGCAAGGAAGAAGTATATGAGGATATCCTGCGCTGGACGGAGGAAAGAATTTCAGAGTATGCACAGGAGAATGATGAGGCAGATACTGAGAATGACGATGCATCGGATTCTCAGATGGATGACAAGGCAGACTCGCAGGAAGAATGAAACGATGTGGACATGATTGTGAATGTCCGCTCTGATTTGAGATAAAATAGCGTTATCATCGCGGGAAGAGGATATGTATGATTAAGTTGGGCACTTCCGGAGCATGGCTCTTAAACGGAAAAGAGGTTATTGAAGACGGACCTGAGACGCTGGCGGAAATCAAGGCAAAGACAGGTCATGAGGTATCTAAGGCGGAGGCGGCAAAGGAAACTATTGCCTATTCTATATTAGAGAAGCACAATACATCCGATAACATGGGTAAGCTTAAGCTCAGATTTGATAAGCTTACATCCCATGATATTACTTTTGTCGGAATTATACAGACTGCAAGAGCATCGGGGCTTGAGAAGTTTCCTATGCCTTATGTTCTTACTAACTGCCATAACAGTCTCTGTGCTGTCGGCGGAACGATAAATGAGGATGACCACATGTTCGGACTCAGCTGTGCGAAGAAGTACGGCGGAGTGTATGTTCCGCCTCATCAGGCTGTCATCCATCAGTTTGCAAGAGAGAGACTGGCGGAGTGCGGCGCGATGATTCTCGGCTCAGATTCTCATACGCGTTATGGTGCTCTCGGTACAATGGCTATAGGTGAGGGCGGCGGAGAGCTTGCAAAGCAGCTTCTCAACAAGACCTATGATGTTGCCATGCCGGGTGTGGTTGCCATATATCTTACAGGGGAACCGATGAAGGGTGTGGGACCTCAGGATGTTGCGCTTGCGATTATCGGTGCAGTATTTGGCAACGGATATGTCAAGAATAAGGTTATGGAGTTCGTAGGACCGGGTGTTTCTAACCTGAGCGCCGATTTCAGAATCGGAATTGATGTTATGACAACGGAGACAACATGTCTTTCATCAATATGGAGAACGGATGATAAAATTAAGGATTTCTATGAGGTACATGGCCGTGGTGAGTGCTATAGTGAGCTTAACCCGGGTGATGTGGCCTACTATGACGGAGTTGTCTATGTAGACCTTGGCAGCATTAAGCCTATGATTGCAATGCCTTTCCATCCTAGCAATGTATATACCATTGAAGAACTCAATGCTAACCTGATGGATATCCTTGATGACGTAGAGAAGCGTGCAGCGGTGAGCCTGGACAATAAGGTTCCGTTTACACTCAAGGACAAGGTGATAAACGGAAAGCTCTATGTTGAGCAGGGAATTATTGCAGGCTGTGCAGGCGGCGGCTTCGAGAATATATGTGCAGCAGCGGATATACTTAAGGGAAAGAGCATTGGCTCGGACGAGTTCACTCTCAGCGTATATCCTGCAAGTACGCCTATCTATGCGGAGCTTGCAAGGAACGGAAGACTTGCAGACCTTATGACAACAGGAACCGTTGTTAAGACAGCTTTCTGCGGTCCTTGCTTTGGAGCCGGGGACACACCTGCCAACAATGCTTTCAGTATCCGTCATTCAACGCGTAACTTCCCTAACCGTGAGGGTTCTAAGCTGCAGAACGGACAGATTGCTTCTGTTGCGCTTATGGATGCGCGTTCAATTGCTGCAACAGCGGCTAACAAGGGCTATCTCACAGCAGCTACGGATGTGGATGTAGAATTTACCAATCCTACATATCATTTTGATAAGACAATATATGAGAACAGAGTATTTGACAGCAAGGGAGTCGCAGATCCTTCTGTTGAAATTAAGTTTGGTCCGAACATCAAGGACTGGCCTGAGCAGGTTGCACTCACAGACAATATTCTTATAAAGGTTGTATCGGAGATACATGATCCTGTAACGACAACGGATGAGCTCATTCCGTCGGGAGAGACTTCATCATACCGTTCCAACCCTCTTGGTCTTGCCGAGTTCACTCTCTCAAGAAAGGATCCTGCGTATGTTGGTCTTGCCAAGGAGATGAGAGCGGCTGAAGAGGTAAGAAGAAGCGGCGCATGCCCGATGGAGAGCAATGAAGAGGTTAAGCGTGCATTTACAGTTGTCAAGGAAGCATACCCTCAGCTTAAGGTATCTGAGACAGAAATCGGAAGCACGATATTCGCTGTCAAGCCGGGTGATGGTTCTGCGCGTGAGCAGGCTGCCTCCTGCCAGAGAGTACTTGGCGGTCTTGCCAATATAGCTTTCATAATAGACTAGGGTGAACTGCCTTTAAGGAACGGGGACTTCATTTTCATTCCGGGAGCAGCAACAGCTATAAGGGATAAGGCTTCAGAGGTCAGGGCTTATGTTGTCAAGGACAAGCTTGTTGAATTCACATTGAAGATAGGTGAGCTTACCGATGATGAGAGACAGATAATACTTGATGGATGTCTCATTAACTATTATAGACATTAATATAGCTCCTGTATCAGGTAAGCCATCCGCACCCTACTGTGTAATATGTGTTATTGTGTGACAGAGTACCGTGTGGGGGCTTACCTGTTTTGGGCTTTGTAATTGCCTGAATAATACATAAAAATTGGGGGATAAAAACTATGAAGAGAGAAGGTTTTATTTTTTTAAAGCCGGTATTTAAGGAAATGATATGGGGTGGTAATCGTCTGGCTACGGAGTTTGGTTATGATATACCGGGGGATGACACGGGAGAGTGCTGGGGAATCAGTGCTCATCCGAATGGCGATTGTACCGTTATGAACGGAGAGTATGCGGGCATGAAGCTTTCAAAGCTCTGGAATGAGCATCCTGAGCTGTTCGGCAAAGAGAAGGCGGAGGGGGTATTTCCGCTGCTTACCAAGATTATTGACGCGAAGGCGGACCTGAGTATTCAGGTTCACCCATCAGATGACTATGCGAAGGTTCATGAGAACGGCTCACTTGGAAAGACGGAGTGCTGGTATATTCTTGATTGTCCGGAGGGTGCTACATTGGTTGTAGGTCACAATGCCAAGGATAAAGAAGAGTGTGCGAAGATGATTCACGAGGGAAGGTGGAGTGAGTTTATCAGAGAGGTTCCGATACGCAAGGGGGATTTTGTCTCCATCGTGCCGGGTACTGTTCACGCGATAAAGGCGGGTGTCATGCTTCTTGAGACACAGCAGAATAGTGACATCACATACCGCGTGTATGATTATGACCGTCTTTCTAACGGCAGGAAGAGGGAGCTTCATATCGAGAAGTCAATTGATGTCATCAATGCACCTGCTTCTCCAGCACAGGACAGTATCCATAATTTTGCCAATGTCCGGAAGAATAAGCCTGTTCTTATGGAAAAGAGCGCTTATTACAAGGTATGGAAGCTTGTTGTAGAGGATGGTTCGGAGCTTCAGCTGTCAAGAGAAAAAGACTTTGACAGCAGTTATCTGCTTGCAAGTGTTGTAGCCGGAAGTGGATATATTAACGGTACAGCCATCAAAAAGGGCGACCATTTCATTGTGACCAATGAATGTGACAGCCTAAGCTTTAGCGGAGATATGGAGATTATCTTATCTGCGCAGATATAATTATTGAAACGAGGAATAGTAATAGTATGACAGAGCAGGAACTTGATAAAATGATTGCGAGAATAAACGAACTCGCACATAAATCTAAAAAAGAAGGTCTGACAGAGGAGGAAGCTATGGAGCAGACTGAGCTCAGAGGCAAGTATATAGCTAACTTCAGAACCAATTTCCGCAGCCAGCTTGACAAGATAGATGTGAAGCAGGCAGATGGAACCATTGTGAATCTTGGAGACATGCGCAGAAATAAAATGTAAAATGATGTTGGGGGAAAAACATACACGCTAAGTTTGTAGAGCATGTTTTGCCCCCAACATCTGTAAAATGTAATAATGTGCAAAAGCCCGGAATATAATTGAGCAGAAAGGTATCTTAAGTGTGTGGATGTAAATGCTTAATTGTATCTGGGCTTTTATGCTTATAGCGGGAATAATATATGGTGCATGGTCGGGTAATATGTCCGCTGTGTCAGACGCTGTGCTTGACAGCTCTGTTCAGGCAGTGGAACTGGTTATATCCATGGCGGGGATCGTTGCAATGTGGTGCGGAATCATGGAGATAGCAGATAATGCAGGCATTGTGAAGCTGTTATCAAGATGGCTCAGACCAGTCGTGCTATGGCTGTTTCCCGGTCTGCGTGGGGAGGAAGGGGAAAAGGCTGCCGAATATATAACAATCAACTTTATCATGAATATGCTTGGAACAGGGTGGAGCGCAACCGGTCCCGGTCTTATGGCGATGGAGGAGCTTGATAAAATCAATCGGAAAAATAAGCCGGACAGGAATACGGCTTCTGATGAAATGTGTACATTTCTGGTGCTTAACATATCATCACTCCAGCTTGTCCCTGTTAATATAATCGCATTCAGGAGAGCCTATGGTGCAGTCGCACCTGCGTCCATAGTGCTTCCTGCACTGATAGCAACAGGCATGAGTACTATGGCGGCGGTACTGTTCTGTAAGGCAATGTGTCTGATGAGCAAGGGTCACGATTAAATAATGGATATTCCGGTATGGA
>ENA-UOJA01002951-UOJA01002951.1-human-gut-metagenome-genome-assembly--contig:-C19-NODE-2951-length-10768-cov-7.452068_pt1 | contig 10768 bp, 15 predicted proteins | sample MGYA00242337_ERZ723884 | MGnify/ENA metagenome assembly ERZ723884
AAAAGGTCCTGCTTCTGGGATAACAGCTCAACATTTTCAGGGTCAAGCTTCAGCAAGCGTTCAACGTCTTTTAGCTGGGTTTGCGTACTTTTGATTTTGCTATCTACACCCTGCAATGCTTTTTGCAGATCGGTGGTATCACCGCCAATCTCTACAACAATGCCCTTTACTCTGCTTGCCATGCTCTCACCCCCTTAAAATTTATCAAAGTCCTCCTGTGTCGCACGGAATGAATACTCGCATTTGTCATTGCCCTGCTCGGTAAACATATCCTCCACGAGTCCTATGGTCAAGTACTCTAGATCATGGATAGAGATGCCCATTTGCACACACCGCAGCAAAAATAACGGCGTTGTCATCTCCCGATCGAGCGGGCGAGATTTTTTTTTGCGTCAGCTTGTGTTTCGATATTTTCTGCCCACAGTGACAGCAGCTCCGGAAGCACCCGATAAATGCTAAACGTGGAGAAGCCGTCAAGCCATTCGTCCGGCGTGTCCGGGATGGATGCATCTGCATGTTTCGCCATCACGTAAGCGATGTTTTCGAAGATTTCGAGATGATCGAGCAACAGGGCGGATTGCTCTTCATTGCTTTTTTTATCATCCTTTGCTTCTGCTTCGCCGTCCTGCTCTTTCGGCGTGATTGCCTTTTGCAGCATCAGCAAATCACGGAAAATGTCTCGCCGGAAGCGGATGCGATACATTCTCGGAACAGCAGCACTCGCACGAAACTTCACTCCTACGCCATCAATTTTAATTTCTTTGCAAATTGCCATTTGTAACTGCCTCCCTTATTTGCCCGATGCCGGAACAGTGCTGGTCAAGTCCGGCATATACGGCTGCTTGTACCAGTTTGCATATACGGTTTCGTCGGTCTTTTCGCAGGATTTCACCTTGACCAAACCGTTGACCAGAGAAGATGCCGTAAGCGACATGGTTTCTGTCTTAACCTCTTTGGAGTCTTCGATGGTGCTGGACTCTGTGTTCGGGCGGGACGCTGCGCAGCGATAGAATACGTGGCGGATTTTGCTCTTGTCGCCGGTAAACTCAAAAAACAGCGCAAATTCTGCTGTTTCCGCATCCGTAGATTCTACCAGTACGCCCTTCGCATCCAGCTTTTCACCGAGGATTTCGGTTGCAAATTCCGTGGTGATCAGAGCAATTTCCAAATCACCATCATAGCCGGAGTTATTGGACATCACGTAGTATACGCCATCGTCTGCATAAAAGTTCTCGTTGTCGCCATTGGCATCCAGCGACAAATTCACGGCACCGGGCAGACGCTTCACTTCGCCATAAATCGGCATTTCGTTTTCATCATAACCTGTGATTTTTGCCCAGTGTACGTTTTTCAAACCAAACTTGACCTTGTTCTTTCCAAGTGCCATTGTAAAACTTCCTTTCTACTGTTTCATTGCTTTTTCGATCAACTCTGTCAGGAGTTCCTCGCCGTGTTCCTCTGCCGGTTTGATGTGCGGTTTTGCGGTCGTTGATCTCCCGCCGCCCCGCAGGACGTGACCATGCTCCAACAGATGCGCAAGGCGATACTGCTTTTTGGAGTGTACGGTAATCACAAGCCGGTGGCTGATTTCCTCGGTCCTTTTGATTGCCCAGCTTTTCGCATACTTTCCAGTATCTTTTGGCGCATTCTCTGAGATTTCTCTTTTGACCGTGTTTGCGGTCTTGCGGACTGCCTTTTTCATGTCCTCTGTGGAGAGGTCAGCGTATTCCTGCAATACTCTCATGATCTCGCTTGCCATCTGGTTAACATTTACCTTGCCACTCATTTTCCGTCACTTCCAAAAGCACCTCAAATTCATAGACCTGTTCCAGCAATCTTTCGGATTCGATGTATTCTTCGTATTTATCATATACGATTTCGTTTTCATCAAGGATTCGTTCCACCTGTTCCTCTGCCGCAAAATTTTTGCGGTCGCTGTACAGCTCTAGCTGGACACTGGCGATCTTTTCATATATTACGTTGTCTGCCGTAAAATAGCGCTGCTCGTCACACCAATAGACCAGATACGGCAGCGGCGGGACGTGTCCGGACTGCCAGTGATGATAGGTGACAGGCAGCCCCATACGTTTAATCATTGCATTGAGTTCTGCATATGTCATTCTGTACACCCACCTCCTGCAGCAAATACAGCTCCATGCAATCTGCCGCCTTACGGTATACCCGATAGACAGCATACTGCCTGCCCCTGTACTCTGCAATCGTTTCGCCTTGGTATTCAACGGGATGGATATACATCATGTACTCTGGGCGCAATCCTGCTTGCATGCCGGCAAAAAATTCAGCACGATTGGCGGATTGCACGCTGCACATCACCTCTCGACGTTGTTCATCGACGATTTGCAGCACACCAAAATCATCATTCTGGTATCTCCGCTTTATCAAGGTTACAACATCATCCATCTTTGATCTCCTTCATTTTTTGGTCAAAAAGGCGGTTATTCAGACAATACCGCAGCATGCGTGGCATTGCATCGCCGCTCTCACGGCTTCGCCACAACCACGCTGCATACTGTACGATCAGCTGGTTATCTTCTACTGTGTCCTCCAACTTGACACCCTCACGGGTGATGTTCGCACTTGCAGCATTCAGATATTCGGTCAATCTGTCATTGTACACATTTGCAGCAATCCCCAAATCTACCTTTAGCATTGCCAGCAAATCCGTTGTAACCATGCGTCAATTACTCCTTGCTATCTGCCTTGTTGGCAACGTCTTCTGCAAAGGTCATGGTAGCAGTCGGCTTTGTGCCATTGATGCCGATTGCAACAAAGCCCTCAGCAATTACCGGCATACCGTCATAGCGTGCGGTTCCACGGAAAACAGTCTGGTCTTCGATAAAACGGACATGCTCGGACTGCGCCAGTGCAGTGCCTGCACGCTCTGCCAGCAGATACAGGTCTCCGTAGCCGCCAATGATGACATCATCCGGGATAAAGGACAGCTTTTCGATTGTGCCGCCGATCACCGGCATGGTTCCGCTCTGACCAGTAACAATTGCACCAGCTGCATTGATAGACAGTGCATTTGCAACCAGCTTGGTAAAGGTCTTTTCGTTCATTGCCCAAAACATTTCGCCGTGGCTGTAATCTGCCTTTGCGTTGCCGGATGCAAGGACAAGTTCCTTAAACAGGGCAGCGTCTGTCTTTCCGGTGATTGCAATCACGTTGGTAGAGGACAGGTTTTCCCATGCTCTGGCGGTTGTGGAGTAGTCGGACGGCTGGGCGGTCTGTACCAGACGGGTAACAATGCCAAGAGGCATCTTCGTTCCCTTGCCGTACAGGATTGCCTTGTCCAGAGCGTAGCCGATTGCCTGACCAAGTGCAGAAATGATCTCGGTTGCAAGTGCAATGTCAGAGTCCTCCAATACTGCATTACAGATTGCAACATAGCCGCCCACCTTGTAACCGTCTACTTCAACATTGTTAAAGCTGAGGTTCAGTTCATTCAGCACGCCGCACATTTCCGTCCAAACTGCTTCCGGAATTGCGCCCATAACATTCTGGCGTGCCTTGCCGGGCACAGGCTTGACGCTTACATGCTGGTACAGCTTGGAGTATTTCAGCACGGTTTCCTTGACCAAATCAAGCGCAACCTCCGGAATCAGCAGCTCCGCACCGGTGATGGAACGCTTGCTCTTGCCCATTTCACGGACACGTTCCAGCCATGTTTTCACGGCTTCATTGGCAAAAAAGGCATCCCGCTCCTGTGCGTTCATACCAAAAAATTTCAGTCTAACTTTCATGGCTTTTTTCTCCTTTCTGAGTTCCGTGGTGTCAGTGATGTCATCGGCTGCACCGGTAGCCGGTGCGTCCTGCTTCTTTTCGATCTCTTCTAACTCCTGCTCCATGCCGGTGATTTCTGTTTCCAGATCACCGATTTTCTTTTCATTCGCTGCCTTGTCCTGCTCGTACTGAGTAACAGCACTCTCAACGGCTTCCCGCTCTTCCTCGGTTTTTGCATCGTTGATATCTGTTTCCAGTTCCTTTTCCCGCTTTTCCAGTTCGGATGCGGTTGCACGGAGTTCAGCAAGTGTCTTTTTCTTGTCGTCGATTTTCTTTCGCAGCATCAGTGCTTTCAGCATGCTTTCTTTTCTCCTTTCAGCTTTTCCAGAAGCGAGGACTTCCACGCCTCCGCTTTTCGTTTTTCGATTTGCTCTTTGTCCTTTCGGCGGGCAGATATATCGGTCTCCTCATATGCAGGATAAGTGCAGCACGATACCTCGTACAGCCGCACCTTTTTGATGCGCCAATGGATTTGACCGTCCGCAGGAAACGATGTTTCCTCGCTGAGGATTTCAAATCCAAAGCTACACTGTGACACATCGCCACGCTTTACACGCTCATAGAGGTTCATTGCCTCGCTGTCCCGTGGGTTGATATAGATTTTGCCCCACAGTCCGTGGGAATCCTCCCGCAGTTCCAGCGTGTGTGCGGTTGTCCGCCCCAAAACCAGCCGGGTGTCATGGTCAATCAATGCACGTACATCTCCGGAGAGCGCCTCTGTAAATGCGCCCGGTGCAATGCTCTCGCTCATGCCATAGCCCATGTCATAATTGGAGTCAAATACTGCAAAATATCCCTCGATCACCGGGGCATCTTCTGTTTCGCCGTCTCTGGTCGCAAATGCGGCTTGCATGGTACGATACATGACCTTATTCCGTTCCATTTTCATCTTTTGTTCCACCTCCCTGTATTAGCTTCTTCTGATATGCTGACATCTCATATGGGATATAGTTTTCCAGCACTCTCAGTTCGTCCAATCCGTCCCGTGGGGATAAGCCCAATCTGTCCCGTACCTCGTTTCCGTCCACAAATCCACGGTCTGACAAGCCGCCGAATACGTCTGCAAGTGTCTTGATATCCCAGTCATACAGGGACAGGACGTTAAAGCGCACATACATATCCGGCGAGGTAATAACTGCACGTGTGATTTCTTGCTGCAAGCCGATGACGATATTTCGGACTTTGTTGTTGATAAAGGCATTCCATTCATTTTGATTATAATCGCCCACACCAAGCAAAAACGGCGGTACGCCGATAATTGCAGCAACCATTCGACGGTTTAGCTGCACGCTGTCATTGATTGCGAGGTCAGACAAAGACAGCGGCTTGACTTGCTGCACGTCAAACTGTTCCGCCGGAATCAGCCACGGTTCGCCGGCATCGCTGGATTCCACATAATCTTGCAGTAATTTTTTTCGCCCGGCAATGTTGGAAAACTCTTCGGTCAACGCATCTACCTTGACAATCACGGAGGGCTTCCACTTGCTGGACAAAAACGCCTTTTCAGTTGCCGCCGCCTGTTTAAGATTGTTGACAATTGGCATCAGCGGGACTTGTAAGCCCTGCCCCCTCCACAAACAATGTGGGTCTGGATTGTAGACAAAGTGCATGATTTCATCCCGACCGTATGGTATTCCATCAATTCTGACTTCATAAGTTCTGGTTTCCGGAATAGACACCCTGCTTGCCTCAATCGGTTCAAGGTCTTGCAAATATCCATTCTGTGTGTGGATTTTCACAATACTATTCCCTTTGCCATACAGCAATAGATTCATGACGATTGCTTCAATCCATGTTTTCCGTGTCATGTTTGGTGTCGGGTCGATGTCCAGCTTACGGCTCAGCATATTTACAATGCGTTTATCTCCCTTTTCCGTGTTTGCCATCAGGTGTATGGTCAGGGAGCCGATCAGCTCTGCAATTCGGCGGCATCCGGCGACAACCTCCGGACATCTATCCAGCGTTGTGTATCCGGGCACGCAGAGCGTTTCAGCTGCCTCATCCGTGACCAAAAAGCCGACCGGCGACTTGTTCCTTGTCTGCTTCTTTCGGATTCTGTCAAAAATCATGTTTAGCCCCACCAATCCTTTGCCTTTTGCTTCTTTTCCATGTTTTGCAGATAGCGGATGCATGCAAAAACGCTTGCGTCAAACAAGTCGATTCGGCTTGTCTTTGCGATCTTCTCATACTGCACCATGTCATCAGTCTTTTCTACCGCAGATACATTTTCTACGCAATACTCGTATGCATCGCTATGCAAATAATATAGTTTTCCGTCTTTGGCCCGTTGCTCGATGTGCCGGAAGCCCTCTGATTTCAGGTAGTAATACTGCGGCTGGTCAATGACGTTAAATTTTTCTTGCTTCATGCCCAAAAAGTATTCACGTGCAAATTTCCGGTCATGTCCCACTTGTTTGATCTTAAAGCCACGCCGCCGCATGGCAACAAACCAGTTTACCACGTCCGCAGCATTTACTGTCGGACTGTTGCACATGGTCAAAAGTCCATCATCTGCCCAGCCAAATAGTGGGATGTCGTCTTCGTCTGCCTTTTTCGCTGCCATGACGACGGGGAAAAAAGCGTGTGTGATGATAATGTCCACATCTTCTTTGGCATAATGTCCATATAGTGCACCGGCTGTCAAGTCGTACATTCTGGACAAATCCGCTCCGCCGTACCAGTCAATCGGCAGTTTCAGGAGTTCATTCAACGACCAATTATATTTTTGATCGGATGCCCTAAACTCTGCAAGATCAAAGTACGCTTTCATAGCGCTGGTGTAGATGTTCAGCGACCGGCTCAAAAAGTCCTTGCGCTGCTGCGGGTCGTTTTGTGCTTGGATAGACTCTTGCAACATGTCCGCCGGTCTGATCGTCACACCATAAGAGGGGTTGGCTTTTTCATGCTGTATTGGGGAGGTATAGTCTACCTGTCCCTTGTCGTCTTGGTCAGCCTGTGACACAAAGCAAAACAGCGTGTCATCCTTGACTGTGCCGTTTAGTACCTTTTTGGCATATTCCAAACGCCGATAACAAAAGCTGTTGATGTTGTCGCCGGCTGTTGTGATGCCGATCATCAGCTTATTGGTATATGCTTTCATTGCCTCTTTAAAGCGATTGTACTGTGCGGATTTTTTAAAAGCGTGAACCTCGTCAGCAATGGCGATATTGCAGTTAAAGGAATCCTGCGCATCCGGATTGCTGGCAAGTGCTTCGATGTGGACGGAGCCGTCCGGTTTTCCATCCGCATCCGTGAATTGATAGCTGATTGAGTGCTCCGCATTGTTGTTTAAGACTCTGAAATCATCAATCATACCCCGATAACGAAGCGTATACAGGATGTCATTAAACGATTCGCACGCCTGCTTTTGAGAAGCGGCAACAATGTAGATGATGGAGCCAGACCGCCGCTCCAAAATTGCCAGTGCAAAAGAAAGGGCGGCAATGAACATGGTCTTACCAGATTTCCGAGGGATAAAGATAAACGCTTCTTTGTAGCGCCGTTCTTTTGTCCCGGCATAGTAAAAACCAATCAGGTTGTACACACAAAAGACCTGCCACGGCTGCAACAGCATTGGCGTATTCATCAGCGGTTCGCCTTTGATGTTTTCGCCCTGCTTGTGCACCATAAATCTCTCTATGATATTGCATACAAGATCAGGCTCTTTGGTGTGCAGTTCAAGGTCTTCCCGTTGCAAGTCATCCAGAAACCGTTTGCATTCTTTGACATTATTTCCGGCAATAATTTTTCCGTTTACGACATCCTGGGCATATTGGATTGCGATCTGCTTGAAGCTTTTAGCCGCCAAGTTCTCTTAGCACCTCCGCCAAAACATCTGGCTTCTGTGGCTTCATTGATTTATCATCAATCGCCTTTAGTCCCTTTGGAGTTAAGCCAAGGTCACGCCAATATGTCAAAGCAGTGCGGTTCAGGTCGTCAATAATTACAAGTGCAGGATTTTTTTCAATAAATGTTCCCCCACCCTTGTTGACGTGCTTCACAATTGTATTTCCGCCAGATTTTTTAAAAATTTCTTGCGCATTGTCCCTTTTTTCCAAGATATCTGCTAACGTATCAATTACAGTGTCAAAATATTCCCGATATGTTCCTGCTGCTTGACAGGCTTTTTTGATTCGATTCCGCCATGCAGCTTTTTTCATTTCAATCTCCCTCCACTCGCTATTTGTCTATGTGTCTTTCCGCCATTGACATTTTTTCTCCCAGATACATTCCTGCGCCAATTTCATCAATTTTTGAAAACGGAATTTCCGGAACAGTTAGCCGATCACGATATGATTTATCGATAAAATAAATATACCTTAGCTGATATCCGGTCAAAATAGTTCCGCCGACTTGTTCGACATATTTTTTAAAATTATATGTTCCGCCGGTCAGCTGGAAGTACGACATTCCGCCCAGTTCCTTTCTTGGTGCTGTCGGATTGCTCTCCAAGGTCATCTTGTGTATTTTTTCGCCGGTCGGTAGCATACACAAGTTGCTGTTCTTCTTGATTCCGGTTAGGATAAAATTTGAAGCCCTGTATATAGTCCCATCTCCGCAGGAGCAGCCGTCGGCAAACGAAATAATCCATTTGATTTGCGGAGCGTTTTTTCGAATCATGCGAATACTTTTCCCGATACAATAACTTTCGCTGTTGCGTGGGAGGTAGTCGTCAAATGCCATCCGGTTTAGTTCCAGGAAATTGTTCCACCCGGTCCCGTCCACAAGTGTTATAATTTTTGATTTGTCCAGACTCGGACCGTAGGAAAGGACCCCGTGTAAATTCCCATCTAAAAATGCGCCAAAATGCAGGCAGCTATTATTGACAGCCTTTTTGCTATAGTGATGCTTTTCAATATATGGTTTTGCGATCTTTCCAGGAATCACTTTTAGAGTGATTTCCTTTGCTCTGCCCATTGTCTAATCACCTCGTACAATGCATTTCCGTTCTTGTTTGAGTTTCCAAAGGTTTCCGTCACGTCGTCCTGTACAACGCCAAGTGCATACTCTACGAGTTCCTTTTGCTTTTGATGCAGTGTAAAGGACATTGTGCAAATCTCCGGTTTTTCGCCGTCCGGAAGTGAGAAATCTTCGCCAAAATCAGCGTCGCTGATTGTATCGACATCAAAGCTAAAAAGCCCCATGTCAACATCTTCGATCTCGGACAACTCCGCTTCTAGCATGTTAACATCCCACTCTGCAATCTCGCCAACCTTGTTGTCAGCCAGCCTAAACGCCTTTACTTGTTCACTTGTCAGATCATCCGCAACTACACAGGGGATTTTTTGCAATCCCAATGATAACGCCGCCTTGTACCGAGTGTGTCCTGCAACAATCACTCCGTCCTTGTCAATTACAACAGGGACTTTAAAGCCAAATTCCCGAATCGAATTTGCTACCGCAGACACTGCGGCATCATTCTTTCTTGGGTTCTTTTCATATGGCTTTAACTCACTTATTTTCTTGTCGATAATGTTCATATCGCCTCTTACCCCTCCACCGATTTTTTTGCCCGTAGTTAGAAAGAGTTCCCTACGCCGTTCCCTGCTTATGTATAAATTTTTAACAAAAGGGAGGGGGGTTCACAAAGTCCGTCCGCCCTTTTCCGGATGTCGCTTGTTATGGCACTTAGCACACAAACTTATTAGATTGCTATTGGTCAGTGCCAGTTCCGGTGTGTCCTCCAAATGCTGGATATGGTGGACAGTAACCGCCGGTCTCAGTCTTCCATATCGTTTGCAATCTTGGCATTGGTAGCAATCCCGCCGAAGTATCATCTCACGTTTCCGCCGCCATTGTTTCGATTTGTAAAACTTATCTAATTGCATTTGACCACCACCGATAAGCGTAAAACCGGCACACAATCGCACCGGTTTATATATAATCCTGATTTGATTTTAGCAAAAAATAATTTGCTTGACAATAGCATTAACTGCCATCATGTGACAACATCATCAATTGCATCCATATGTCTGCGGTAAATCGTGCGCAATGAGTAATGCATATCCTCGGCAATATGCTCCCATGTCTGGAAGTCAAGATACCGTCGTATCAAAACAGCTTCCAGTTCTGGGTTTCCAACGGCGGCAATGCATCGCTTGATCTCGTCTTTGGTTCGTTCTGCGTCCTGCTCCGCAATGGAGCATTCTTCTTCGGTGTATTCCATGCATCCACGCATTGCTTCAAGTTTTTGTGTTTCATGTAAATATCTTTGCAACCACTCTTTCTTTTTGATTTGTTGTGGTGTCATTGCATCACCTCCTATACATAATTGCGCAGCTCCGGAAAACGCTGCATCAGATCATTATAAACCGCAGGATAATTCATCTTCATGAAAACGGCAGTTCCTTTGTCAAGCAGGTCTTTTGACGTGATGTACCCAAGCCGGATAAACAGAGGTTCTCCGTTCGAATTTGTGCCAACGTCTGTGCAATATTTGGTATATATCGGATGTATCGGAGCGTTGTACTCATAGAGCACAGATGCAACATCAATCAATCTGAACCATTGCAGCGGATTCACCACATCAATATTTCCCATGCTTTCGCTGTGGAAGCACATTCCGTGCGCCTTTGCAGCTTTCATTCTGCGTTTACTCTCAAACGCTCTTACCCCGACAAATGCCAAATCCTTGTCTTTTGCATACTCACGGACACTGTCAAAAAATACACCACGTTTTCCAAAAGCCATTCGTTTCTTGTTGTTCACGCTTTCGAGTGCCGACGTAGATTCAAACGTGTCCAATTCTCTTCCGATTGATTCAGCAACTTTCAGGCATGTTTCCCGTGTTCCAGGGAAAGATGCGTCTGACAGGTGAGACCACAACCTAAAATCTTTTCTGCAGCGTTTCGCAGCTTCGTTCACGATGTAGCACATCGACACACTATCTTTTCCGCCTGACAATGCGCAATACGGAGCGCTGTGCAGTTTCAATTGTTCCTCACAAGCTTTCAAAGCAGCTTCT
>ENA-UOJA01002953-UOJA01002953.1-human-gut-metagenome-genome-assembly--contig:-C19-NODE-2953-length-10762-cov-12.284207_pt1 | contig 10762 bp, 7 predicted proteins | sample MGYA00242337_ERZ723884 | MGnify/ENA metagenome assembly ERZ723884
CAGTATTTTATATCCACAATACTTACAATAAAACGTATCTAAGCCATTTTCTATCTCCAGCGCCGCATTACAGTTAGGACACTTCAAAATCTTCATCTCCGCCATATTATTCACCTCTCACTCCCCTGTTTAACCTGAGTATAGCACTTTCTCCCCCAATAATCTACAACTTTCTCTAAAGCTATGCGACAAAAAAGCTCCCAACCTCACGGTTGGGAGCTTTCGTAAACCTAAAGCGAGTTTATCGCGCGGGATTAATAGTGGCGAGCCTCGAACAGGTGATCCTCGATTGCCTTGCGTGCAGCCTGAACTTCCGGCTTGGTGGAAACTTCAGCTACGCCTACACGCCACCAGTTCTCGTAACCTGCGGACATGGTCTTCGGCAGAACCTTCATGTCGATCAGGGTGGAAACGGTCTGCTTCTTAGCATCCTCGATTGCAGCCTTCAGCTCGTCAAGAGTCTTAACGGTGTAGGTCTTGCAGCCGTAAGCAGCGCCGATTGCAGCGTAATCCACCTGGATTACCTTGCCCTTGTGGATACCGTTGGTAACGCCCGGCTCGAGCATATTCTTCTCGGTGCAGATGGACGCATTGCCCTGACCTACCTCGAGGTTGTTGATGCAGCCGAAGGAAGCGTTATCGAACAGCATTACGTTGATCTTGTGGCCCGTCTGAACCGAAGTGATCAGCTCGGAGTGCAGCATGTCGAAGGAACCGTCGCCGCACATAGCGTAAACTTCCTGATCCGGGCAAGCGATCTTAGCGCCCAGAGCGGAGGCAACCTCGTAACCCATGCAGGAGTAACCGTACTCCATGTGGTAGGTGTTCTCCTTGCGTGCACGCCACAGACCCTGCATGTCGCCCGGCAGAGAGCCTGCTGCTGCACATACGATAGCGTTGTCATCGATGAGATGGTTGATGGTGCCCAGAACGGTGGTCTGGCACAGCTTGCAGCCGGTGTCCTCGATGTACTTCTCAACGCACTCGCGGTTAGCGTCGTTAATCTCCGGGGTGAAGTGCTCCTTGTCGGTGTACTCAACAGCGTCCAGACGCTCAACCTCGGTCCACCACTCCTTACGCAGAGCAGCAACTTCCTCAGCGTAAGCCTTGTCGGTGTGGTAGCCGATCTTAGCCAGCTCCTCGCCGATAGCAGTCAGAGCCTCGTTTGCGTCAGCAACGACCGGAGTAGCATCCATCTTGTAAGCCTGGAACTCAGACGGGTTGATGTTGACGAACTTAGCGTCGGTGCGGTACAGCCACTTGGAAGCGGTGGTGAAGTCGGTGTAACGGGTGCCAACGCCGATTACAACGTCAGCCTCGTGCGCCAGCTTGTTTGCAGCGATGCCGCCGGTGGTGCCCAGACCGCCGAGGTTCAGCTCGTGATCCCAAACAACAGCGGACTTGCCGGCCTGGGTCTCGCCGAATGCGATGCCGAAGTCCTCAGCGAACTTCTTGAATACCTTGTGTGCCTCAGCGTAACGAACGCCGCCGCCGCAGATCAGGAGCGGCTTCTTTGCGTTCTTGATGACCTCAACAGCCTTGTCCAGAGCATACTTGGTAACCGGACGGCGGTCAACGCGCCATACGCGCTTCTTGAAGAAGTCAACCGGGTAATCGTATGCTTCAGCCTGAACGTCCTGCGGCAGAGAAATTGCAACAGCACCGGTGTTAGCGGTATCGGTCAGAACGCGCATAGCGGAGATCATGTCGGTCATAACCTGCTCCGGACGGTTGATGCGGCCCCAGTACTTGGTAACAGCCTGGAAAGCATCATGAGCGGAGATGGACAGGTTCTGCGGCTGCTCCATCTGCTGGAGAACCGGGTCCGGCTGACGGGAAGCGTAGATGTCGCCCGGCAGGATCAGAACCGGAATGTTGTTAGCAGTAGCGGTTGCAGCAGCGGTAACCATGTTGCACGCGCCGGGGCCTACGGAAGAGGTGCAGGCGAAGATGGACTTGCGGCGCATCTGCTTTGCATAGCCGACTGCAGCCAGAGCCATGCCCTGCTCGTTCTTGCCCTGATATACGATCATGTCCTTGAGCTCCTGCTCAACGCCGTTAGCGAAGCCTACAACGTTGCCGTGGCCCGGCAGCATGAAGATGCCCTTAACGAACTTGTGCTCCTGCTCGTTGCCATCCATATCAATGTAGCTGATATACTGGTTCTCGAGGAAGCGAACGAGTGCCTGAGACGCAGTCAGACGAACGGTTTCCATATGAATCATGTTGGAAATCCTCCTAAATAGAATACAAATAATAATGAATCAAAGCCAGTCTCCAACAAGCCCTGACTCAGCCCCTCCCTCTCCAAAAGGAGGAGCAAGGGAACCATAGGTTCCCAAACGCACGAGACAGGTCTCGTGCCTGCCGCGCGCACGCGGCAGCTGCAGTTCCTTATCAAAGTCCAGCTCCGCCGGACTTTGATACCACTGCCTCGGGACACCGTGTCCCGAGCCTCGTTCGCTGTGCGAACGAGAGGGGGTTATCCGAAAAAGTTTCCTTGGGAACTTTTTCGGTATCTAAGGGAGCGAACACGCGCCTTAAAATAAACGCGAAGCGTTTGCGCGTGCGAGTTTCAGACGGCCGCTTGTGATTTTCGAACAAGCGGTGTAAAAACAGCCGGTGGCTGTTTTTACAGTCTGTTTCCCGGAGTCCCCCTTAGAAGCAAGGCAACTTAGTTGCCGCTCGGGCAGTGCCAGATATGATCGTTGGCATCGTCCTCGAGCAGCCACAGGTGCTCCTCGTCGTCGATGCGGGTCTTGTCCCACGGATTGCCCGGCAGATGACGGATGCCCCATGCGTAGCAGCAGGAGTAGCCCGGTGCGGTTACCTGAGAGTGCATCTTATCGGTGATGATAGCCAGACCGTTGTGATGGGTCTCGTAAATCTCGCCGTTGCCCCAGCCTGCGCCGAAGCCCATCGGCTTGTCGAAGCGGTAGAAGTAGCACTCCGGCTGCGGATGATGATGCGGCGGGTAAGAGGACCACTTGCCCGGCAGGTTGACAACTTCGCCCAGAACCATGTTGGAGTACGGTGCGTTGTCAAGGTCGAAGCAGGTGCGTACATCGCGCTTGATGCAGCCCATCAGCTCGCCCTTGTTGCCGCGTGCCCAGGTATCGGTGTCTTCCGGCTTGTACATCTTGCTCGGGAAGGTCTTTTCGTTCAAAGTCTTCTGGATGTAGATGTTGCACGGACCGTGTGCGATGATCTCGAACTTTACGCCCTTGCAAACGTGCAGGCAGGACGGGTTATAGTCGAACGGATTCGGACGGTCTACGTCGTAGGACTCATTCTCCCACTTGATGGTGCACTTGCCGTCGAATACCAGTGCTGCAACTTCCTTTTCAGGCTCCTCGCAGCTCCAGGTGTCGCCGTCTTCCATCACGAGGAGAGCAACGTCCATCATGGCATCCTTGCCGATGCCCTCGTCAAGACGGATGTACTCGTTGTATCCGCGCTTGACCTGCTTATCCATGTACATAGGAATTCCCTCCAAAAAATAATTTTTTGGTGCGGTGACCGGTATATCCCACCCGATCACGCAGATTCAGCTGTGCAAAACAGCCTATCTGTTATCATTATACCACGCCATAACAGCCAGTTTCAACCACTCATTGAACGGATTCGGCGCGGTGCGGAAAGGCTTTGGCATTCAGCACAAAAATCCAAGCAGATTTTCTCGCAAATGATACAACAAAAATACGATTGGATTCCCTCGCACTCTTGCCTTCCTTTCCTTTTTCATCTATAATTATAGCAGATATTCAAAGGATTGCTTGCAATTTCTTCAGCAGTAATAACACGATTTTAAGGTATGCACGCAGCGCGTGCATCAGAAAGGATTTTCGCCATGGATGCAGCCCGCCGAGAAAAAAAAGAGCACGGCACACTGGCGTTCCCGTTCCAGATCTATCCCGCGCTGGACGGCAGCGAGGCCGATGACAGCGATTTTATCCCCTATCACTGGCACCCGGAGCTGGAAATCATCACGGTGGACGCGGGCCACGTTTCGCTCACCATCGCTGACCACACCTACGAGGGCACCCACGGCGATGTGTTCTTCGCCGCCGGTGAGGAATTGCACGAAATTCGTGCCGCCGGACGGGAAAATCAGTTCCGTTCGTTCGTGTTTGCGGCGGATTTCCTGCAGTTTTCGCGCGCCGACCAGAGCGAATTCGCGCTGCTGTCGCCGCTCGCCGAGGGACGGCTGCGATTCGGCACCTGCATTCGCGCCGGTGAACCCGGCCAGAGCGAGATACGTGCGCTGCTCGCACAGATCGTGCGCGCGTGGCAGGTGCAGGCGCCCGGCTGTCAGCTTGCCGTGAAGGCCGCGCTGCTCGGCATCGTGGCGGTGTGCGCGCAGTACGGCAGACTTGTCGGACATCAAATGCGCCCGGGCGCGGACTATAAGGCGCAGCAGCTTAAGGAGATCGTCGGCTACCTCGGTGAGCATTTCACCGAACCGCTCTCGCTGTCGGCGGTTGCAGCGGAGTTTGGATTGTCGCCGCAGTATTTCAGCACCTTTTTCCGGGATAATTTCGGAAGGACATTCACCCAGCATATCAATTCCCTGCGAATCGAGCAGGCGGCGCGTCTGCTACGTGAGACCGATCTGCCGGTCATGGAGGTCGGGTTTCGCGTCGGATTTGATAATTTCAGCTACTTTATCAAGCGGTTTCGGCTTGTGTATGGCGTTTCGCCGTCGCATTATCGGAAAAACAGTTTAACTTAATTTTTGCACCGGCTGAGCGGGGCACACGAACTACGTGAGCGTGTTCGCCCTTTCCGGGCGGGAAGTTTTTCGCTGCGATTCAGCGGGGAGTTGCGCTCTGCGGAGCGCGGGAGAGTGCGGCGCCCGCCGCAGGGGGCAAAAAGGAAGGACAACCTGCGGTTTTCCTTCCTCTTTGAACTCCTACCTTTCCCTTATTAGTTAGTCTGGCGCAGATTGCCGACATGTGACCGCTGCGAAAAGGAGTACGGCAGAGGATTTTTTCTCTGCTACGGACGAACTACCTTCGGAGTCCGTCCTCTTGAGCAACCTGTTCGCAGTGTCAGATACTGTTCTGCTACACATGTGGTTTCATCTACGCAAGCGCGGCATGACAGTGCCGCGCAACTCTTTAACACGTTATACCGCACGGCACCTACGAATTAGGCGTTTGGTACAATTTATCTTCGTAGGTGCTGTCTATCACAACGCGCTCACGAATTGCGCGGCACTGCTATGCCGCGCCTGCGAAGACTTTCCGGTCTGTGTAGCAGTACGCTATCTGTGAACTGCGAATATTTCACGAAAGACACGCAACGGTAACCCGACTGCCGTTCCCCTATTTTCGAAGCGGTCACATGTAGGCAATCTGCGCCAGGCTATCAAAGGGAAAGGGGAGATTCACAAGAGGGTGGAAACCGCAGGTGTCTACCCTCTTGTGCGCCCGCGCGGCGTCAGCGCACTCCCCCGCCGCGGGGCGCGGCGAATCCCCTCGCTGAGGTTCAGCGAAAAACTCTCCGCCCGTTAGGGACGAACACGCTTACGCAGTTCGCGCACCCCGCTCAGCCGGTGCAGAGAAAAAGGCTGCCGCCCGGACAGGGCGAACCCGCTGACGCAGTTCGTGTGCCCCACCTAATCACTGCCAGAAAATGCAAAAAACCTCCGTATGGTTCGTACGGAGGTTTTTCTATGTCTTATCTCGTCTGCTGGGTGATAATAAACACCGGAATGTACCAAATAAGCTGATACAGCAGGATATTCATCACCGGAAGCGCGTCTGCGGCGTTCTGGTACAGCAGGTAGAACACGATCAGCATACCGAGCAGGCCGGCGAACGTGCCGAGCGTCAGCGCCGAGCGGACGGCGCCTGCCAGCTTATCCGCGCCGCGGAGCACCTGCATGAACGGACCGGCACCCTCGCGGGTGAGGATAGCTGCCGGTGCATCGCCCTTGGCGTAATTCGGATTCAGCAGACGATCCACGCCTGTCGGGTCCGGCTGGTCGGCAAAGCCGCGTCGGAGGTCAAACTCCTCCTCGACCATCGCCGGGGAGATATTGAAATCGCGAACGGCGAGGACCGCATTCATGTGCATGCGGCGCATGAGGCGCATCGCCTTATAGGTATTCTTGGTGGTCTGGTAGCGCATGGTCAGCACGCCTGCAAGCGCGTTATCCACAACCAGATACATATTGATCTGACCCTTATGACCGGATTCGATCGGAATGCCCATCTTGACCATGAGCGCCGCTGTGCCGAGCACGATACGGCTGGTGCCGACAGCGCCGGTCACACCGCCCTCGACCAGACGCACGTCACGCGCGGTGAAGGTGATGCCGAAGCGCTCCTTCGTGGTATCGGTCAGCACGCGGCCCAGCTCCAGACCAGCGGATTCGGTCAGCGCGGCTGCACAGCCGAGAATCTGCTCGTCCGTGATGCGGCCCAGATTGTCGATGGCCTCAAGCTCGATCGAGCCGGTCGGGAACAGATCGTTCTCGAGCAGCATGACCTTCTCCGTGCCGCGCAGCAGGTTGGCCTGACGCGCACCCGCAATGGCTGCACCCGAGCGCAGTAGGCGGCTTGCGGTGTTCTTGTAGCTTGCGCCGAACGCACACAGCAGACCGACCGGCGCGGACACCGACAGGATTGCCGAGAACGCCCAGAAGAAGCGCACCGGCTCGCCGCAGTTGAACGAAGCGACCAGCGACAGGACGATTGCGAGCGCCAGTGCAATCGGCGTGTAGATGAGCGAGAAGCGGTCAACCGTGTCCGGGCGCTCGATCTCGGTCAGGAACGAGCTTGCGTCGTACAGCGGGCACTTGACGGCGTTGCACGCGTCAATCTCGCTGTCGTAGTGGCTGTAAACCGCCAGCGGCTGCTCTGCCTCGCAGACGGCACGATAGGAACGCGCCTGCGCCAGACTGCGGCCGCGTGCCTCACGCATTTCAGCGTAAAGCAGAAGGATGGAAACCGCCGTGTACGGTACGGCGACGCCGCCCTGATCTGGAAATACCAGCAGAGAGGCACAGTGCAGCAGCGATGCCAGCGCCGCGAACGACACGAGCGTGCCGCGTGCCGGACGGCCATGCAGCAGCGAGGAAAAGCCGTTGCCGAACACGTCAATACCGATCAGCAGCGCCAGGATCTGCAGGGCAGCCAGTGCGCCGATGCCGATGGTCGGGTTCTGCAGAATATCGAGCACGACCGGAAGCGGCAGTGCCTCAAAGCTTGGTGCAAAGCTGAGATACGCGGCAGCTGCGGCAAGGATCAGCACCAGCAGCGACCGGAACGACAGAATGCCCGAACGGCGGCGTGCCGCGTGCATAGCCACCTCGGGATCGACCAGCTTGATATCTTCTTCTTCCTCGGCCTGATCGGCGGCAATGCGTGCCGCTCTTGCCTGCTTGCGCGAGATGCTTGCCTTGCGGCTTGCTTCCTCGGCAGCGGCTTCTTCCACGATCTCCTGCTGCTCGGCGGCCTTCTCGGCAGCTTCCTTTTCTGCCAGCTTGGCCTCGCGGCGTGCCTGCCGCTCGGCGATCTTCTGCGCGGTCCTGCGCTCACGCTCTTCCATTTTCTGCTCGCGCGCCGCGATGCGCGCTTCACGCGCTTCTTCAACAGACTCGTGTTCGGCGGCGGCGGTCTCTGCGGCCTTCTTTGCCGTTTTATCCTTCTTATTTCTGGGAGCCGTCTTTGGCTCCTCTGCCTTGGTCTCTGCCGCCGGTGCGGGCTGCGGCTCGACCGGCTTTTCCGGCTCTGCCGATGCCTTAGGCATTGGCTCTGCCGCCTTTGCGGGCGCCTGACCGGACACCTCGGCGATGATGGAATCCAGATCAAATTCATCGGTATCCGGTACGTCGCTGAGCATATTTTTCAGCGATTCCAGATCCATATCGTCTTTTCTATCCATGTTCACTTCCCCCTTAATTGCCCTGTGTGCGTCGGCGAAGCGCCTCAAACAGCAGCACAGCCGCCGCGTTGGATGCGTTCAGCGAGTTGACACGGCCTCTCATCGGGATGCTGACGATGTAGTCGCACTTGTCGCGGGTCAGGCGGCTGAGCCCCTGTCCTTCCGAGCCGATGATGATGGCGGTCGGGCGGTCAAACGGTGCGTCATACAGGCCGACCGTACCGTCAGCCTCTGCACCGAACAGCCATACACCGCGTTCCTTGAGTTCATCGAGCGTGGACGCAAGGTTGTTTGCCTTGTGTACGCCGACATAGGCGAGTGCGCCCGCCGCCGAACGAGCGACAGCCGCGGTCAGACCGACAGCTCTGCGCTTCGGGATGATAACGCCGTGTGCGCCTGCGGTCTCTGCCGAACGGATGATGGCACCCAGATTATGCGGGTCCTCGATGCCGTCGCAGACAACGATGAGCGGCACCTCACTGCGCTCCTCGGCGACGCGGAAAATATCGTCGAGCGAGACGTACTCCTGTGCCGCCGCCTGTGCGATAACGCCCTGATGGTTGCCGGTCGGGCTCATGCCGTCCAGCTTGCGCCGGTCGCAGGTGACGACCGGAACGCGATGCCTGCGCGCTTCTGCCGCCACATCACCGATGTGTGCGCCTTCAGCCACAAACACCTTATCCACTGCACGGCCTGCGCGCAGCGTTTCGAGGACGGCGTTGCGTCCCTCGATCAGCGTGCCGTCATCCTCTACCGGAGGGCGGCGTCTGTTTTTTTCATATGCCATAAATTTTTACGCTCCAAAATGAGAAATAACTTTGCATATCCTCAGATACTTTCAGTTAGTTTCATTATACACACTTCCCGACTGTTTTTCAATGTTAGACACGAAAATTATACAAACATCGTCGCAAAAGTGCTGCCATAAGTTCGACAGATATCGACAATTCGCTCTGCCGCATTTACACAGCCAGATTTTAGGCGATACAATGAAACCGAACCGAAAGGAGCGAGGACATCCATGGATGGCAAAAAATTTGATAAAAACACGCTGAAAACACTTGTAATCGCGGCTTCTCTGCTGCTGAACTGCGTTTTAGGCGGTGCATCGTACACATATTACAATCATCTGGCGGAGCAGATGAACGAGACCGCTTCCCTGCAGTCGCAGGTAAGCCATCTGGAAGGCTCGGTCTCCGACCTGCAGGCGCAGGTGGACGAATCCCAGCCGACCATTGACGGTTTGAAAGCGCAGGTGGCTTCGCTCACCGAGGAGAAGAACGGCCTGCAGACGCAGGTGGACACGCTCACGAGCCAGAAGGCGGATTTACAGAAACAGGTGGATACGCTCAAAGCAGGTGCATCGAGCGGCTCGTCCTCCGGCGGTTCCTCGAGTGACAGTTCGTCCGTCCCGGCAGCTTACAGCAGCTCGGACGACCAGAGCGAAACGGTTTACGTCACAGACACCGGCTCCAAATATCACAGCGCCGGCTGCCGGTATTTGAAGAAAAGCCAGATTCCAATGTCGCTTTCCGAAGCCAAGCGGCAGGGTTACACCGCCTGCTCGGTCTGCGGCGGATAACATGAAAAAGAAGCTGAGATTTTGTCTCAGCTTCTTTTGTTTGCCTGTTATTGTTTGCCTGTTAGAATAATCTGTCCATATTCTGTCGCAGCATGCGAACCATACGTTCGCAGTCGAGCATGGTATCATCCGCGCCGAACATGACGGCGGTCTGATCGACTACGCTCGCATTCGGGTTACTGCTGCCGACCACGACCCGTCCGTTCTTCACGCGGTCCATCACGGTATCCGCGTTATTGATGAGGAAATCCAGTTCGTTCATCAGGCTGCTGTTGTAGTAGCGAATCGGGTTGGCCTGCTCGGTCATGCCGCTGCGGATGGTCTGCGCCTTGCGCTTGATGGAATCCAGCGCCGCCATAGCAGCCGCCTTATCGGTAATCACATAGTCGGTATAACTGCCGTTTTTCACCGCAGATTCGCAATTCTCGAACTTTTGCGTATCCGTTCGCATATCGAGCAGCTGCTTCATGAGGTTCGTCGCGTAGGTTTCCATTTCGGCGCGCTTGCTGTCCGAAAGCGGCATGCGCAGGAAGATGGCGTTCACGTCATTCTCTGCCTTGGCGCTGTACCACGTTACATCCATGCCGGTCAGCTCACCGATGTTGCGCAGCGGCAGATAGATGGAGTTTCTGTAAAACAGCGGATAAATCGTCTGGCCCTTCTGGTTTTTGAAGGTCTGCTGTTTGCCGTCCACGAGCACCTTCACGCCCTTATCGAGCGTAGCCGTGCCGGTCGCACCGACATATTTCACGCCTTCCTTGTGGTACGCATCATCATCCGCACACGGATAGGACTTTTCCGTAGTGCCGGACAGGAATACTGTGCGCGATGCACTGTCCCACGAGATATTTTTGCCCATCCAACGGCCAACCGTGCGCAGCGGCATGTAAGTCGAGCCGTTGTAGCTCAGCGCCGTGTAAACCGTCTTGCCGTCCTCGCTCGGGAAGGCAGCCGGAATGCCCTCTGCATAGATGTCCGCGCTCTGCGGATTGATTTTTACGGCGGTGCGGGTCTGCGCCGTATTCTGTGCAGCTGCCTGCACCGTACCCGACGGTATATAGGTCTGCACATTTGCTGCGCCTGCGCTCATCATCAGTGCGGACGCCATCAGGCAGCCCGCGAGTGTGCCGCTTACGATTTTCTTGAACTTAGTCATAATTGCCCCTCCACATAATATAATACAGTTTTTTCTATCCATACCTATGGTATACAACAAAAATCATATTCTGTCAATCTATTTTCCTGATACTATTATAACGACCGGGAGCGCCGTTTTGTGACAACAAG
>ENA-UOJA01002964-UOJA01002964.1-human-gut-metagenome-genome-assembly--contig:-C19-NODE-2964-length-10733-cov-11.565181_pt1 | contig 10733 bp, 7 predicted proteins | sample MGYA00242337_ERZ723884 | MGnify/ENA metagenome assembly ERZ723884
AATCGACTGACCTTTCTTTTTTACCCAACAATATCTTTAATTAAGGGAGACGGGCCTGAGCGTGCCGGATATCTCGCTGCTGGTGCCGCTGGCAGAAATTCTGAACGTGACGGTGGCCGAGCTTTTTTTTGCAGGGCCGCCGCGTCGAAGAAGAACAGCGCTTTACCCGCGAGGAGACGGAAGAACTCATCCGCAAGGCGCTGACCTTCTCGGCAGAGCCGCCGGAGCGCCGTCAGGCCCGGACCCGGAAGTTCCTGCCGCTGTATGCAGTCTATGTGCTGCTGGGCCTTGTGGGCACTGCCGTCGTCTGTGCGGCGGGGCTGGCAGGCACCGAGGGCGCAAAGGCGCTGCTCATCATGAATGCGATCTTCGGCGTCGTGTATGGAGCCTACACCTTGTTCTGGATGCCGGAGACCCTGCCGCGCTACTACGATGAGAACCGCATCTGCAACTTTGCGCAGGGCGGGTTCCACATCCACATCCCGGGCGTGTACTACAACAACCGCAACTGGCTGCATGTGCTTAAATGGATGCGGGTGTGGTGCGTGGTGTCTATGGTCCTGATGCCGCCCTGCACGGCTGCGGCGGTGCTGTTCGAGCGTGCCGCCGGCTGGCAGGTGTGGGGGGCGGTGCTCATCGTGTACATTCTCTCGCTGTTCGGGGCCATCGCCATCCCGGCGAAAAAATATGAGTAAGCCAAAATGAAAGGGAGCGATTTGCTCCCTTTTGTTTTGGTTGGCAGTGTGATACACTAGAACTATTCTGAAAGAGATGGAGCGAATAGTATGCGAGACCACCACATCGACCTGTGCGGGCAGATCGACTTCACCCGCACCGAGGCCATGCCGCTGCTGGCGCGGGAGGCACATTTCAGCTTTGCGTGCAATGGCTGCGGCGACTGCTGCCGCGGGCGGGAGGATATCGTGTTGTCCGGCTTTGACCTGTGGCGCATCGCGGCCCGGCTGCACCTGCCGCCGCAGATCGTGGCGCGGGGCTTCTGCCGGGCCAGCATCGGCACGGTGAGCCACCTGCCGGTGCTGCGGCTGGCCCCGGTGAAGGAGAACCGCAATAACTGCCCCTTTCTCACCGAAAATCACTGCGCCATCCATGACGCGGAACCGCTGGTGTGTGCTCTGTACCCGCTGGCGCAGGAGATCAGCCGGGACGGGCAGGTGAGCTACTTTTTGCAGCCCACCGGCTGCGGCGGGCAGGTGATCGAAGCGCGGGTGCAGGATTACCTTGCCCGCTATGATGTCCCCGCGCGGGAAGCGACGGATGTGCGCTGGGCGCAGACCTGCATGGCGCTGGAAGACACTGTGGAACAGCTGGAAGCGGCCCTCGGCCCGGTGCTGGTGCGCCGGATGCAGGCAAAGCTCTGGCAGGCGCTGTACTTTGACTACAATTTTGCGCAGCCATTCCTGCCACAGCTGGAGCGCAACCTCGGCTGGCTGCAGGGGGAAATGGCAAAACTGACCGCTTATCAGGCAAAATTGAAGAATGCATCAAAATAATTGATTGATGTGTTTTAAATGATTGATAATTAAGGCCGTTTTCGGGCAAAAGTGAGTTGTTTTACTGCAGAATGTGTGCTATACTTCACGAGTGTAAAGCAAAACTGTACGACACACGCTTACAATCATTGCTTTCCGGCGCGGCACCTGTAGGCTGCGCAAGCGAAAAATAGAGGAGATAGATCATTATGCGTAAAATCACTCGTCGTTCCTTCCTGGCTGCTGCCGCTGCCTGCGGCGCTGCTGCTGCCCTGACTGCCTGCGGCGGTTCTTCTGCATCCACTGCAGCTTCCTCCACCGCATCTTCCGCTGCTGCTTCTGCGGCAGCCGCTGATGGCCAGACCTATACCATCGGTATCTGCCAGCTGGTGCAGCATGCCGCTCTGGACGCTGCCACCCAGGGCTTCCAGGATGTCCTGACCGAGGAGTTTGGCGATAACGTCACCTTCGACCTGCAGAACGCACAGGGCGATTCCGCCACCTGCGCCACCATCACCAACGGCTTCGTTTCCGCAGGCGTGGACCTGATCATGGCAAACGCCACCCCCGCCCTGCAGGCTGCACAGGCTGCCACCGACACCATCCCCATCCTGGGCACCTCCGTCACCGAGTATGGCGTGGCCCTGGGCCTGGACAACTACGACGGCACCGTGGGCGGCAACGTCTCCGGCACTTCCGACTTGGCTCCCCTGGGCGAGCAGGCCGATATGATCGTGGAGTGGCTGCCCGATGTGAAGAATGTCGGCCTGCTGTACTGCTCTGCTGAGGCAAACAGCCAGTACCAGGTGGACGAGGTCCAGAAGTATCTGGAAGCCAAGGGCGTCACCGCTACCCAGTACGCTTTCTCGGATTCCAACGATCTGTCCTCCGTCTGCCAGCAGGCTGCGAACGAGAACGACGCACTGTACGTTCCCACCGATAACACCGTTGCTGCCAACACCGGCATCGTGGACGGCATCTGCCGCCCGGCCAAGAAGCCCGTGTTCACAGGCGAGGAGGGCATCTGCTCCGGCTGCGGCGTGGCTACCCTGTCCATCAGCTACTACGATCTGGGCCGCACCACCGGTGAGATGGCAGTGAAGATCCTGAAGGGCGAGGCCGACATCTCTACCATGCCCATTGAGAACACCAACGTGACCAAGAAGTACAACAAGGCCATCTGCGATGATCTGGGCCTGACCGTTCCCGAAGGCTACGAGGAGATCGAGGGCTAAGGCACTCCCGGGAAAACAAACATAAAAATCAGCGGAGAAGGGCGAAAAATGGCCTTTCTCCGCTTTCCCGTATCCGACGGGAGATGAAAAAAGTGTATCAGAAACAGGAGGAATTGTTTTGGACATCATTGCAAGACTGGCAAACCTGCCGGGCGCTCTGCCGGGTGCCTGTGCACAGGGCCTTATCTGGGGCATCATGGCCATCGGCGTTTATCTCACCTACCGCATCCTGGATGTGGCCGACCTGACCGTGGACGGCTCCTTCGGCACCGGCGGCGCTGTGTGCGTCATGTGCCTGCTCTCTGGCCAGAACGTCTGGGTCTCGCTGCTCATGGCGCTGCTGGCGGGCCTGCTGGCGGGCCTCGTCACCGGCCTGCTGCACACCTTCATGGGCATCCCGGCCATTCTGGCCGGCATCCTGACCCAGCTGGCTCTCTACTCCATCAACCTGAAGATCATGGGCAAAGCCAACCAGTCCATCAACGTGGATAAGTACGGTCTGCTCATCTCCCTGCGCTGGGTCAAGGAGTTCGCGCTGCACAACCCCATCATCATGGTCATCATTGCCACGGCGGTGGTCATCGCGGTGCTGTACTGGTTCTTCGGCACCGAGCTGGGCTGCGCCATCCGCGCTACCGGCTCCAACCCCGCCATGTCCCGCGCACAGGGCATCAACACCAACTTCAACATTGTGCTGGGTCTGGCCGTGTCCAACGGCCTGGTGGCCCTGTCCGGTGCGCTGCTGAGCCAGTATCAGGGCTTTGCGGATGTCGGCATGGGCCGCGGTGCCATCGTCATCGGTCTGGCAGCCGTCATCATCGGCGAGGCCATCTTCAGCCGCATCTTCCACAACTTCGCCCTCAAGATGGTGTCCGTCTCGCTGGGTGCCATCATCTACTACATCGTCATCCAGCTGGTGCTGACCCTGGGCTTCGACGCCAACCTGCTGAAGCTGCTGAGCGCTTCCGTGGTGGCCATTTTCCTTGCCGTGCCGTACTGGAAGGGCAAGTACTTCTCGAAGCCGGTGAAGAAGGCAAAGGAGGATGCAAAAAATGCTTGAGATCCAGAATGTTTCCAAGACCTTTAACGCTGGCACGGTCAACCAGAAAACGGCCCTGAACGGCCTGAACCTGAAGCTGAACGAGGGCGACTTCGTCACCGTCATCGGCGGCAACGGCGCAGGCAAATCCACCATGCTGAACGCCGTGGCCGGTGTGTGGCCGGTGGACGAGGGCAAGATCCTCATTGACGGCGTGGACGTTACCCGCCTGAGCGAGCACCAGCGCGCCGCCTACATCGGCCGCGTGTTCCAGGACCCCATGACCGGCACAGCCGCCACCATGCAGATCGAGGAAAACCTTGCCCTGGCGGCCCGCCGCGGCAAACCCCGCACCCTGCGCATCGGCATCACCAAGGCGGAGCGGGAGCAGTACCGTGAACTGCTCAAAACGCTGGACCTGGGCCTGGAAGACCGTCTGACTGCCCGTGTGGGTCTGCTGTCCGGCGGCCAGCGCCAGGCGCTGACCCTGCTGATGGCCACCATGAACAAGCCCAAGCTCCTGCTGCTGGACGAGCACACCGCCGCCCTTGACCCCAAGACCGCCCTCAAGGTGCTGACCCTCTCGGCCAAGATCGTGGAGGAGAACCACCTGACCACCATGATGATCACCCACAACATGAAGGACGCCATCAAGTATGGCAACCGCCTGATCATGATGCACGAGGGCCATATCATCTACGACGTGGCAGGCGAGGAAAAGAAGAACCTGCACGTCTCCGACCTGCTGGCCAAGTTCCAGATCGCCAGCGGCGGCGAGTTTGCAAACGACCGCATGATCCTTTCCAACTAAGTTCCGGCACACAGGCGCCTGCCCGTTTGGGTGGGCGCTTGTTTTTTGCCTGCATTGTGTTACAATAAAACCATTCCAAAGACAGGGGAGAAGGAAAAATGGTCGATCATATCGAGATCCGCGGCGCACGGGTGCACAACCTGAAAAATGTGGACGTGGATGTGCCGCTGGGCAAGATCGTGGGCGTGGCGGGTGTGTCCGGCTCGGGCAAATCCAGCCTTGCGCTGGGTGTGCTGTATGCCGAGGGTTCCCGGCGGTATCTGGATGCCCTTTCCACCTACACCCGCCGCCGCATGACCCAGGCAGCCAAGGCCACCGTGGACGAGGTGCTGTACGTCCCGGCGGCGCTGGCTCTGCACCAGCGGCCCGCCGTGCCCGGCATCCGCAGCACCTTTGGCACCGGCACCGAGCTGCTGAACAGTCTGCGGCTGATGTACTCCCGCCTGTCCAGCTACCCCTGCCCGCAGTGCGGCCACTGGCTGGAGCCCAGCCTTGCCGTGGCGGCCGAAAAGCCGCTGGTCTGTCCGGTGTGCGGGGCCAGCGTGCGGGCGCTTTCGGCAGAGGAATTCGCCTTCAACAGCCAGGGCGCCTGCCGCACCTGCAGCGGCACCGGCACCGTGATGACCGTGGACGAGAGCACCCTTGTGCCGGACGACTCCCTCACCATCGACGAGGGTGCGGTGGCCCCCTGGAAAAGCCTGATGTGGTCGCTGATGACCGACATCTGCCGCGAGATGGGCGTGCGCACCGATGTACCCTTCCGTGATTTGACCAACAAGGAAAAGGACATCGTCTTCCACGGCCCGGCCGAGAAAAAGCACATTTTCTACCACAACAAAAACTCCAATCAGGCCGGGGAGCTGGATTTCACCTACTTCAACGCCACCTACACGGTGGAAAACGCCCTCTCCAAGGTCAAGGACGAGAAGGGCATGAAGCGGGTGGAAAAGTTTTTGCGGCAGGGCGTCTGCCCGGACTGCGGCGGCTCCCGCCTGACGGCAGCGGCCCGCACGCCGCGCCTGCGAGGCATTACGCTGGATAAGGCCTGCCAGATGACCCTTGCCCAGCTCACCGACTGGGTGGCAGGCGTGCCGGACAGCCTGCCGGAAGAAATGCGCCCCATGGCCCGGAATATCTGTGAGTCCTTCCAGACGGTGGCGGCGCGGCTGCTGTCGCTGGGGCTTAGCTACCTGACGATGGACCGCGCGGCATCCACCCTCTCCACGGGTGAGCGCCAGCGGATGCAGCTGGCCCGCGCCGTGCGCAACCGCACCACCGGTGTGCTGTATGTGCTGGACGAGCCGTCCATCGGTCTGCATCCTTCCAACATCGAGGGCCTGACCGACGTGATGCACGACCTCATCGCCGACGGCAACTCGGTGGTGCTGGTGGACCACGACACCCAAATTTTAAAGGAAGCCGACTGGCTCATCGAGATGGGCCCGGAAGCCGGTGCAAAGGGCGGGCACATCATCGCACAGGGGGCCATCCCGGAAATTGAAGCAAATGCTGCCTCCCAGATCGGGCCGTTTCTCGCGGGCCGGGCGGGCGTCCATGCGCGGCCCCGTACACCGGAAAATGAGCTGTTCGCGCTGGGGCGCATCCACCTTTCCACGGACGCCATCCACACCGTGAAGCCGCTGGAACTGGACCTGCCCAAGGGGCGGCTCACCGTCGTCACGGGTGTGTCCGGCAGCGGCAAGACCACCCTCATTCTGGAAAGCCTCATCCCGGCGCTGCAGGCCAAAGTGAACGGCACCGCTCTGCCGGGGCATGTGAAGGCTGTGGAAGCAGACGGCATCGCGCAGGTGAAGCTCATCGACGCGACGCCCATCGGCATCAATGTGCGTTCCACGGTAGCCACCTATGCCAACGTGCACGACGAGCTGCGCAAGCTCTTTGCCAAAACGCCGGACGCGAAGGACCACGGCTATAAGGCGGGCGACTTCTCCTACAACACCGGCAAACTGCGGTGCCCTACCTGCGACGGCACTGGCGTGATCAGCTTGGATGTGCAGTTCCTGCCGGACGTGGATGTGCCCTGCCCGGACTGCGGCGGCTCCCGCTACAGCCGGGAAGCGGCGGCAGTCAAGCTGCCCACGGCGGGCGGCGGGGCGGCCTCCATGGCCGATCTGATGGACATGGACGTGTCCACCGCGCTGGATGCCTGCGCCGACCGCAAGCTGGTGCGCCAGCGCCTGCAGGTGCTGAAGGAGCTGGGCCTTGGCTACCTGACCCTCGGCGAAGAAACGCCCAGCCTTTCCGGCGGCGAGGCCCAGCGGCTCAAGCTGGCCAGCGAGATGGGCCGCGGGCAGGCCGACAGCGTGTTCGTGTTCGATGAGCCCACCATCGGCCTGCACCCGCTGGACGTGCAGACCCTGCTGGGCGTGTTCCAGAAGCTGATCGAGAATGGGGCCACGGTGGTGGTCATCGAGCATGATCTGGACGTCATCCGCAACGCGGACTATATCGTGGATATGGGCCCGGGCGGCGGCGACGCTGGCGGCCGCATCGTGGCGGCAGGCACCCCGGAACAGGTGAAGCAGGACCCGGAGAGCATCACGGGACGGTATATCTGAATCAGACAAGCAAAAACGGACAGCTGTGCAGGCAATGCAGGGCTGTCCGTTTTGTTTGCGGCCGCAGCAAAAATCCCCGCCGGGGAGAACACCCGACGGGGATCAGAGCGCGCGTAAGAGGGAAAGGGGGCGCTTACAGCAGCTCGTTGTGCACGGTGCCGCCCACGGTCAGGGTGGGCACATCGCCGGTGTGAAGGAGCTGGGCTTCGTCGTCCTCGCCGCCCAGAGCCAGCAGAGCGGAAAGGCTCAGGGTGGTGGTTTTAAGGTTGGTCACAAAAGTGATGCTCTCCGCGCCGGAAGCCTGCAGCTCGCGCAGCACGGGCAGCGGAGCAATGAGGGTGGCGGTGTCCAGGCCGTCGCGGCGGGCATCCACGATGTAATTGCCGCTCTCGGTGCGGGTCTCAAAGGTCACATCTGCGCCGTTGGCATCCACCACGCGCAGGTGCAGGGCAGCGGGCACGGCAGCGGCGGTGGTGTCATTGCTGGGGGTGTCGGGCTGGTCCGGCTCCGGCTGGGGGATGGTGCGCTGCAGGTGGCAGATGGTGCACTCCTCATAGGTGCCGTCTTCGCTGGTGACCCACTCGTGCTTCATGGCGTCAAAGGTGGAACCGGCCGGGATGGGCAGCTCAAGGTCTTCCACACCCGCATCATTGCAGTGCCAGATGATGGTACTGTCGGTGCGGGAAGCAATGGTGTACACGTGGTCGCCGCGCACATAACGGAACGGCTCACCGGTCACAGTAACAGAGCCGTCTTCGTTCTGAACCACAGCAGAATGGTTGTAGTAGACGATCCCGCTGTCTTCTGAGACAACGAGTCGATCGGAGCGCGCTATGTTATACTCCGAGTCACCGGGTTCATAAACAGAAAACGTTTCGCCATCGGAAATGTAGTAGTTCTTTATGAGCTCAGAAGAAATATCGAAGGAAGAACCGTTTTTACTGCTTCCGCTTCCGCCCACCGCGGTCAGACTGCCGGAAACCAGATGCACGTCGTTATTGCGTTCGTTATAGTAATTGGCGTTGTTATAGTAACCGCCGCCGCCGGTCGCAGTTCCGCTTTCGGACACTGCATTGCCGCCTGCCACGGTGACTGCACTGTCCGAGATCGTTATTTTGCCGGAGTTGCGATCGATTCCCCTGCCGCCGGTCGCGTTGCCGGAGCCGGAAGCCTGCGCATTCCCGCCCTGCGCAAGGAGAGTGACGTGATCGATCTGGTAGCTGTCAGCGGCAGTACCTATAATATTAGCACCTGTGCCGCCCCAAACATCTTTTCCGCTACTGCTGCTGTTTCCGCCGATCGCAGAAATATGGCTGTCAGAAATGTTGGATTTCAGACCATCGTAATTGCCAATACCGAGGCCGAGACCGCCGCTGGAGTAGTCGGCAGTGGAGTTGTTCACACTTCCACCGGTCGCAGAAAGAGAAGACCCGGTCATGTTGAGGACATCTGCAGACAGGCCGGTTCCGCCGTAGGATAATGAGCCGCCGACATCGCCGCCGACGGCAGTGATGGAAGTGTCAATGATTGACAGATCTTTGGCGTAGATCCCGTCGGAGCTAACATAGCCAGAGTCTTTGGAATATCCCCCTTTGGCGGTCAGAGATCCACCGTCCTTGTCAGCATCGGTGAGGGTGAGGGTTCCGTCGAGGAGCCCGCTGTGCAGGCCGGCGAGAGAGCCGTGTGCAGAATCATACGTGCTGCTGCCGCTGATCAGCTCATTTTTGCCGTCCAGCTCCAGCGTCACGTCGCCGGTGCCGGAGATGTTCATGGCGTCTTCCTTCGAGGTGCCCGCATCCACCTTCAGGTTCCGCAGGATGATGTTCAGCGCATCTTTATAATTGTTGACGATCTTGACCACGTTCTCCACCACCGAGCTGACGACCGACGTGTTCTCCTCGGCCGGGGCTTCGTAGGTGACGGTCTCGTCTTCGGGGGCGGCGGCTTTTTCGGCCGGTGCGGCGGCTTCCGGCGCGGGTTCGGGCTTCGTCACCTGCACATCGGGGTCCACGGTGTAATCGCCGTATTCGATCACGGTGCCGTCCTCGGTCTCGGTGACGGTGCGCTCCGGCTCGGCGGGGGTGTCCTCAGCTTCGTCGCCGGTATCCACGGCCGGGGCAGACAGCTCCAGCGTTGCGGGCTCAACGGCCGCATCCTCTGCGTCGGCATCGTCCGCTGCGGCATCTTCGGTGCCCTCTGCGTCAGCGGTTTCGGGCGCTTCAGCTTCGTCAGCCGGGGCTGCATCTTCTTCGGCCGGGGCTTCCTCGTCCTCGGTCTCCGCCGGTGCGGGTTCGGCGGCGTCGTTCTGGGAGGCAGGTGCCTGGGTGTTGTCGCCGGTGATGATGATATCATCCGTGCCGTCGCCGTCGTCCTCCACCTTCTGGCCGCCCACCTGGATGGTCTTGCTGCCGTCTGCATCCACAGTGATGTTCACACTGCCCTGGCTGACATCACAGATGTAGGCCGCCGTGACGGCGGGGGCTGCCGCAGACAGCGCCATGCTCAGAGCCAGCGTTGCGGCGGCCGTTCGTTTGAGTGTTTTTCGCAACCGCATAAGAAAAAACCTCCTGTGTGTTCAATGTCTGGATGCTCCTGCATTTTAGCGGAATGGACAAAAAACGGGGGCACCTCTTAAAACATTTTAGCATAGGGGGGGGGGGTAAAATCAAGAGAAACGTGAAAAAAGTAAAGAAAAACACGAAGAATCGCGCAAAAAAACGCCTCCCGGGCTTTCCGGGAGGCGTCGGCGCGTATAAGGGTTTACCGCTTGATATCGTAGTTCATGTTCATCAGGTTGCGGATGGAGCTCACATCGTCGGTGATGTTGGCATCGCCGTGGATGGTGTGCTTGATGGCGCTGCTTGCCACGGCGAAGTTGATCATGTCCATGGCGCGGTAGTTGTGCAGCATGGCGTAGATCAAGCCGCTGGCAAAGGCGTCGCCGCCGCCCACGCGGTCGAGGATGTTAAAGGTGAACAGCTTGCTCTCGAAGGTGTGGCCGTCGTACCACATAAAGGCCTTCAGGCTGTTCTCGCTGCCGCTGTGGGCGTAGCGCACATGGCGGGCGATGCACTTGAGGTTCGGGTAGCGCTCAATGAAGTGCTGGAAAATCTCATCCTGCTGCTCGTAGCTGGGCTGCAGGGGCACGCCGTCCTTCCAGTCGCCCTTGCTGTGGTCGTTCTCGTCCTTCCACAGGTGGTAGGGCTCGATGCCCAGCAGCACGTCCACATAGGGCAGGCACTCGGTGCAGAAGTCGCGGGCTTCCTCCCAGGTCCACAGGGTGGAGCGGAAGTTGCCGTCGAAGCTGACGGTCAGGCCCTTCTTCTTGGCCACCTTGAGCATATCCAGAATGAGGGTGCGGCAGTTAGGGGCCAGTGCCGGGGTGATGCCGCTCAGGTGCAGCCAGTCGAAGCCGTCCAGCAGGGCGTCCAGGTCCACCTGCGAGAAATCGTACTCGGTGATGGCGCTGTGCTTGCGGTCGTAGATGACCTTGGAAGCACGGATGCCGTAGCCGGTCTCGAGGTAGTAAGTACCCAGACGGTTCGAGGGGGTCTCGTCCGGCTCGGTGAGGATCATGGG
>ENA-UOJA01002969-UOJA01002969.1-human-gut-metagenome-genome-assembly--contig:-C19-NODE-2969-length-10721-cov-22.739734_pt1 | contig 10721 bp, 8 predicted proteins | sample MGYA00242337_ERZ723884 | MGnify/ENA metagenome assembly ERZ723884
CTGCTGCCTAAACACTATTTGGTGTCAAGCATCTTTTTAAGCTCTGTCATAAATGTATTGACATCCTTAAACTCTCTGTAAACTGACGCAAACCTCACATATGCTACCGCATCAAGGTCCTTTAATCTGTCCATAATCAACTCTCCGATGAGTGATGTAGAGATTTCCTTTTCCTCTCTGGCAAAGATTTCTATCTCGACCTCATCTACAAGCTTTGAGATTGTATCTGCTGAAATCGGTCTCTTGTGACATGCAAGAAGCACGCCCTTTTCAATCTTGGAGCGGTCATACTGCTCTCTGTTGTTATCCTTTTTTATAACGATGAGTGGGATTGTCTCCACCTTCTCATATGTAGTGAAACGCTTGCCGCAATCATCGCACAGCCTTCTGCGCCTGATAGAGCTGTTGTCATCAGCCGGTCTTGAGTCTATTACCCTTGTGTTGTCACTACTGCAAAATGGACACTTCATGCTGTACCCTCCGTAGATATCATATAATATGAAGAAGCAAAATATCTATGTTTCTCATTATAATACTTCAAATCATCATCTGTATTTAAAAAGACCTATACATATTTTAGTATATCTATACTAATTTTCATTGTCAATATGTTTTGTACTGATTTTGACTTTTTTAGCACTTTTTTTCAATGTCACTGAATAGTTTCCTTTTATACTATCATAACAGCTTACGCCGCATATCAGACTCACATATATTCACCAATATTATGTCGGGTCCAATTTTCACAATCTTAACCCATGGAATACAATATTCGTAATCCCTGCAAAATATTCCCATATATTTTCCCGGTCCCGGCACGATAATCGCACAGATTTTGCCACAGACCGGGTCAAACTCAAGGTCACGCACATGCCCGATGAATCTGCCCTCTTCCACACTCACAACCTCTTTTTCGCATAAATCCAGAAAACGCATAAAACAGACCTCCCTTGGTCTATCTTATGCGTATCTTTTTGATTTTGTGCTTATAAAAGCGTTTTATTCATAAAATTATACATTAAATCTGAAAAGAATTACATCTCCGTCCTTAACAACGTACTCTTTTCCTTCCATGCCTACGATGCCCTTTTCTCTTGCGGCTGCAAGGCTTCCATTGTCGAGAAGATCCTGATAGTTGACTACCTCCGCCTTGATGAAGCCACGCTCGAAATCAGTATGTATCTTGCCGGCTGCCTGTGGTGCCTTTGTACCTTTCTTTATAGTCCATGCACGGCACTCATCCTCTCCTGCTGTGAGGAAGGAAATAAGTCCGAGAAGTGAATAGCTGGCTGCTACAAGCTTATCGAGACCGCTTGACTCAACACCTAAATCCTCAAGGTACTCCTTCTTTTCGTCCTCATCGAGATCTGCAAGCTCCTGCTCAATCTGTGCACAGATAACAAATACCTCTGCGCCCTCTTCCTTTGCCATTTCTCTTACCTTTGCAACATGCGGATTGCTTGCGCCGTCATCTGCGAGGTCGTCCTCTGATACGTTTGCTGCGTAGATGGTAGGCTTTGCTGTAAGGAGATTATATCCCTTGAACCAAAGCTGTGCATCCTCATCATCAGGCACTTCAAAGGTTCTGGCCATCTTTCCGTCCTCAAGATGAGCCTTTACTGCCTCAACAAGCTCAAGCTCCTTTGCAAGTGTCTTGTCCATTCTTGCCTGCTTTGCAATCTTTGCAATTCGCCTGTCAAGAATCTCAACATCCGAGAAAATAAGCTCAAGATTGATTGTCTCGATATCTCTTGCAGGATCTACAGAGCCATCTACATGGATAATGTTTGTATCCTCAAAGCAGCGCACTACGTGTACGATTGCATCTACCTCACGGATATTTGCAAGGAACTGGTTTCCAAGTCCCTCACCCTTACTGGCTCCCTTCACAAGACCTGCGATATCAACAAATTCGATTGTTGCAGGTGTAACCTTCTTTGTGTGATAGAGCTCTCCGAGCTTTACGATTCTCTCGTCAGGCACTGAAACAATACCTATGTTTGGGTCGATTGTAGCAAAAGGATAGTTTGCTGAAAGCGCTCCTGCCTTTGTGAGTGAGTTGAATAATGTAGACTTTCCGACGTTCGGAAGTCCGACGATGCCGAGTTTCATGGTATATATATCTCCTTTAAATTGATTTCATATGTATTTTGTGTATCGGATGTTTGTTGATACAACTATGTAGTGTACCACATTGCAAGAGATTTGTACATAACCTAATATGCAGGAAGGTTTTCACATTTTATTATTCACTTACCATCTCATCACACTTAATCTGCTCGATATGTATGGCAAGGTAGCCTGTCTCATTGTCCAAAAACTCATGATTTAAGTCCTTTCCAAGCTCCTTACATATATCACCTGCCAGTGCGAATGACTCCGGATAATTTTTCTCGATAAACTGATTGAGATCAACCTTTAATTTTTCTCCGGTCGCGGCTCTTGATACCATGTGGCGGATATGGTTCATGAGGCGGTTGTAGGCCATAGTAGTGACATCTATGTGCTTTCCAATCTTTTCCTCTATAAATGTGGCGCATTTTCGAACTGCTGCCGCCATCTCCATGGCATCCGATACCTTTGAATTGTTTAAGGATGTATGAATATGAAGAGTAATGTAGCCGATCTCATCATCAATTATATCAATTTGTTTTTTATCCTTTAGTATGTGGCGTATATTCTCAGCTATCTTGTACTCCCTATAAAACATCACACGGATGTCATCGTTTAAAGGATTGCTGATCTGTTCTTTGTTTTCCATACGCTTTACAGCAAATGCTATATGATCTGCCATAGGAAACAATATGCTTCTGTCTATATGACCAAACTCATGCTCTGCATTATCGAGCAGTGTGTTTGCAATCTCAAGATACTCCGGCTCGATGGATTTTACTATGTCCTTTGCCGGACCTCTGTCCCTTGTCTGGGTCAGCTCATACAGTGAATCCTCTTCCGTTGGCTCGACAGACTGTGTAATTTTCTTTCCAAAACCCACACCCTTTCCGACTATAAGATATTCTCTTGCGCTCTTGTCCTTTACCGCAAGCACTGTATTGTGATTTAAGACCTTTGTGATTCTGTACATATCATTCCCCTGACATTTATTAATGTACTCCTGATAATTTATACGAACTATTTATTATTAACATAACCGGACAATTCAATTATCATGAAGTAAGAATTACTTCTCGTAGGTGTCAACTGCGTAGAGAGGCTCTCCTGCCTTAATAGGTCCGTCTGTGATGAGACGGATTTTCTGATTATCTTTTAGCTCTGTGCAGATGACAGGAGTAGTAACTGATGGTGCGTTCGCCTTTAAGTAGTCAAGGTCAAGCTTCATGAGCACATCGCCCTTATTAACATGGCATCCTGCCTCAACCTGTACGTCAAAGCCTTTACCCTCGAGCTTTACTGTATCAATTCCTACATGGATTATCATACCAATTCCTGAGTCGGTTGTAAATCCCAAAGCATGCTTTGTATCAAAAACGAATAAAACCGTTCCATCCTCAGGTGCTACAACTACCCCCTCCTCAGGTGTGACTACTGCTCCGTCACCCATCATTTTGCCGGCGAAGGCCTCGTCCGGCGCTGTTGAGAGGTCTGCTGCTATTCCTGTCATAGGACTTGAGATGATGACTGTGCTTGTCGGCTCTTTTACGTCGCCGGCTTCCTTTTCTGCTTTCACATCAGATTCCTGTGCTTTATCTGAAGCTGCATTTTCGTTCTTTGCTTCATCTTCGCCTGCTGTATTATTTTCTACTGCATCATCCTCGAAATGCTCCTCTGTCACGCTCGCAAGATAATCCTCCAGATTTGATTTAATCACTGTTACTCTTGGTCCATAGATAATCTGTACGCCCTGTCCCTTGTGCACGACTCCTGATGCTCCTGTTGATTTAAGAAGCGCATCGTTTACCTTGTCGGGATCAATTACTGTGATACGAAGCCTTGTTGCACAGCAGTCCACATCTGAGATATTGGCTTTGCCGCCGAGACCTCGTGATATGGTCTGTGAGAGCTCATCTGCTACAGACCCTGCTTTTTCGTCAGAGTTCTTTACGTCCTTGGCAGCTTTTCTTTCATTTACATCTGCCTTGGTGTATAGCTTTGTCTCTGTGTCGTCATCCTCACGACCCGGAGTCTTAAAATCAAACTTCTTTATTAGGAAGCTGAAAATAAAGTAATACAGTAAGAAATATACTATTCCCACCGGAATCACGAGCATCCAGCTTGTCTTTTCATTTCCCTGCAATATACCAAACAGGAAGAAATCAAGTAATCCTCCTGAGAAAGTAAGTCCTACAGCGATGTTTAAAATATGTGCTATCATGTATGCGCTTCCTGCGAGCACTACCTGTACTGCAAAGAGAGCCGGTGCTACGAAAAGGAATGAGAACTCAAGAGGCTCTGTTATTCCTGTAAACATACATGCAAGTGTTGCAGAAAGTAAAAGGCTTCCTGCCTGTTTTTTCTTTTCCGGCTTTGCACATTTATACATTGCAAGTGCTGCTCCCGGAAGACCGAAAATCATGAAAATGAACTCTCCCGAGAAATATCTTGTGGCATCGGCACTGAAATGTGCGATGTTTGCAGAGTCAGCAAGCTGTGCGAAGAAGATGTTCTGTCCACCCTCAACCATATGTCCTGCAACCTCCATCGTTCCACCGACTGCTGTCTGCCAGAACGGCATGTAAAATACATGGTGCAGTCCGAATGGAATAAGTGCTCTCTTTATGATACCAAAGAGAAGTGTTCCGAAATATCCTGTTCCTGTCACCACTCCGCCGAGTGCATAGATTCCGTTCTGCACTGTCGGCCAGATAAAGTACATTAGGATTCCTACAAACAGATATGCCACTGTTGAGATGATAGGCACAAATCTTGTTCCACCGAAAAATGACAATGCATTCGGCAGTTCAATCTTGTAGAAACGATTGTGCAGTGCTGCCACTCCAAGTCCTACGATAATTCCGCCAAACACTCCCATCTGCAGTGACTGGATACCGCATACTGATGTGATGGTTCCATCAAGCACATCCTTTGCAATGCTTCCGTCTGCAAGGATTTTTCCGGAAATCTTGAGCATCGCATTGATTGATACATTCATAACAAAGTATGCTATGACTGCTGAAAGTGCTGATACCTCTTTTTCCTTCTTTGCCATTCCGATTGCTACTCCGACCGCAAAAATGAGCGGAAGGTTATCGAATATGGCACTTCCGACCGCATTCATGATTACAAGAAGTGCATGGAGTATAGTCTTATCTCCGAGCAGCCACTGTAAACCATAGGTCTCAATTGTTGTGGTGTTGGTGAATGAGCTTCCGAGTCCTAAAAGCAAGCCTGCTACCGGAAGGATTGCGATTGGAAGCATGAAGCTTCGTCCTACTCTCTGCAGGACACCAAAAATTTTGTCTTTCATGAGCTTTTCCTCCTATAAATGCAGGGTATGTACCGATTTGCACCTATCATTCTTTTTTGCTCCAGCGACAAAAAGGAGGCACTTATCATACACTAACCCTGTTAAAGTTATGTACGACAAATGCCTCCCTAAAAGTAACACGTCTGCTTAAGTTTATATCACAGAAGCCTTATTATTTCAACACAATTTTCCTTACGAGTTTATTTTTTGTTAATCATGCTGTTTTTATACATGTTTTTTTGTGAATTATGTCTAATGTCTTTTTTCTCCAGACGCCTCCATGTTTCCATCACCATAAAGCATTCTTCCCCCGTGATGCCCTCTGATGAATACACAGCCTTTTGTATGATGCGCATGTACTCGTCCCAGTGGATTCCGCAATAATCCGGTCCGCAGTATTTTTCCTTCAGGTTAGCCAGATAAAGCTCATCTGTCCTGTTCTTTGAAGGATGTCCCAGTCCTTTGTAGATGCGGTTGTTTATCATTATTGCTGCCCTGCTGTAACGGCCTTTTTTCACCCTTTTTGCAAGTCTTGCTTCCCACAAAATATTTCTTCGCCTTTTGATATAAACTATGATGGCTGTAAGTGCAGTCAGAAAAATCACACAGAGTGAGGTTTTTAAAATCACCGGTGGTATATGAAGTCTCGTTTTTGAGTTCTGAGCATCTGTACGTTTATCCGCACCTGACTGTGAACCATAAGCATTCTCACTGCCATCACCTGACTCATATTGGTTTGAGGCACTGTTTGCTGTAGTATCGTTTGCTGTGTCATCATTTTCTGCATCTGTATTTTTTGTATCTTCATTTGCTGCATCTTCATCCAGTTCACCGGATTTGAAACTGTCCTCCTTTGCACAGTATCCGCTTACATAACGGCATGGAACGCCCATCTGTCTGAGTATCATCGTGCCAGCCGATGCAAAATGCACACAAAAGCCCTGTCTGCTATTTGAGAGGAAATTATCAACTACATCCTTACCGCCTGTTGAAGGAGGATTTTTGCTGTACTTAAAATCCTTCGATGTCAGAAACTGCTGCACCAGTTGTGCTGCCGCAATCCTGTTGGCATCATTTTCTCTTATATCGCCTGTGTACATCATATTGCTTGTGAGCTGTCCTGTCCTAAGAATCAGCTTCGCATCTTTTGCAACAATTCCGTCACCACCCTGCTTTTCAGTATAGTTTTCCATTACATAATCATTGTATGCCACATAGAAATCATTGTTGACCTCAAGAGGCTGCTCCGGCTCAAGGATAGACATTTCCAGACTACCATCGAAAAAACCGGGACACGCCGACACCTCGATAGTCTTTGTTCCTTTATCCTTTGTGATAAAAAAGTCTTCGTCAAAATCTATATCACCCTTGGCATCTATACTGTATGGGTCGATACAGTACGGCAAATAGGTGTATTTGGTGGAAAGCTTCTCCATCGTGATTGTATACTTTTCGGTGGCCGGATTGGTCTCATCATCATAATAGCCATCGAGCAGCGTGGCTAATCCGATTGTAGTCTGCCAGGCTGTCATCCTTGAAGCATCATGATACTCTTTTTCCATCCCGGAAAAATCAGACTTTTTAATCCATCTGCCATTTTCATATGTATCACCGTAGAAGCTTCTCAGATAAATATTAGAAGGTACTCCTGCCTTTGCTTCTATCGTCATCACTGTTTTTTCACTGTAGCTAGGATAGTGATTACTAACCATGCCATCCTGTAAATCAATTCCCACGCTGAAGAATGATTTTACGCTGCCCTCCAAATCCTTTTGAAAGGCAAGCATCTGTGGCTTTTTATCGGCAAGTGTATCAGCAAGAGGTTTAAATGAAAATACACATATGAAAAGTACTGCAGACACCGCCGCCATGTATAAAAACGCCGCCGCTATCCTTAAAGCCTCATTGCCCTGTGCACTGCCATTTGCATCATATCCTGCCACTGTGCGTGCGTTGCCATCTGCGATAAGACACCAGAGTGTACACAGTGTGAGCATAACGACCTCGCTGACACTTGGGCTTTTGCCTATGCACAGCTGTACCACAAGCATAAGCGTTGGAAATAATGTGAGTATGCGTCTTCTTTTAATTTGAACCGCCAGTGTCACCAGCAAAAGCATAACTATAAACGATACAAAGCCAACAAATGTCCCCGCAAAGGCCTTATCTCCCTTTGGGCAGGCAAACGAAGTGCCATAGTACACATTTATCAGCTCAAGATATCTGCCCTTTACATATAAAAAGCCAGCTTTTATATGCCCTGCAGCCTGCCAGTTTGCAATAAACACTCCAAGCAGAAATACAAGCAGCAGCCCCGTATTTATCGCATGGCGCACCCATTTTCTTGTGTCAAGCGATGTAAGCCTGTTTATAAAGCCGCTTATCACCGAAAAAATAAACAGCCACACATACACATAATATGGGCATCTCACATGTGAAACGGTCGTATTCACAACAGACACTGCACACACCGTAAGAAGTACTGCTGCAGCTGCATTGGCAAGTTCAGTAAGCAGGACACCAAGCACTGTAAATGCATTATTATAATCAGGCTTTATCTCATTTGTGTCAGATTTCTGCCATCTGCTTTTCCTAAATGACAATCTCGTTTTTTTCATCCGCTCTGCCAACTATCTCCTCTCCCCTTTTTATCTGAAGTCTTCCATCCACGCTAAGCAGACACACAAGCTTTTCTGCCCGGTACTTTTCCCCATACAAAAAAAGCGCATCATTCTTTGTATCCGGCTTTATTTTAAGAAAACTGTTCAAAAATATGTAAAAGCCCTCCTCGTCATCCACTCTGGCTCTCACAATATCGTTTATGGCGGTATCATACCACGCCACATAATGAGAGCATTTTTGATCCATAAGCGAAAAGGAAAGTGAGACAAGAAGCTTCATAAAAGCATCCGCCTGTCTGCCTTTCTTTATTCCCCTTAAATCTGCTACTATGGCCACCGCACATGCCTTTGGCAGGCTGTTCTCCTTTACCATCAGCTCATCAGTCCTTGCAGAAAGCTTCCAGTGCACACTCTGCAGCCTGTCACCGTTTTGAAACTCTCTGACATCAAACAGCTCCGACGGATCATATCCCGGTCTTAAATCATCATATATATCAGAATCCCCAAAGAAATTTCTTACTCTGTCCGTTATCCTCACAGGAATCTCATCAATCTGCGGCATCACCTCAACATTTGCATATTTTTTAACTCTTTTCGTGACATAAAAAAGCCTTGAAAAATCATATAGCTTTATCCTTACAAGCTCAAATTCATAATTGCCGCATAGGTTTACGCTGTACAAAAAATCACTGCCTCCTGACAGCCATTTTGTACTTTTTTCGCCGGATAAATTATTTTTCACCGTTACACGGTATTTTACACCATCGAAGCCTGCCTCCTTCAGCCGGCAGGAAAGACTCACCCTGATACTCTCGCCCTGTGTGGCGATAGCTATCGGAATGTTTATAGCTGCCACTGCCCGATGCGCCTTTACAAGCAATGCTATAAATGTCAGCACCATAAACACACACATAAAGCAGCCAAGCAGTGCCAGCGCAGCATTACCGTATATCATCGACATATAAAAAACTATTGCCGCAGTAATTATTCCTATCAAAAAACTAATCACGATTACCTGCCTTTTTCACATAAGTTGTCGGCTGTTTAACAGCCTTTAGTATCTCATCTATCACTGAAAGCTCTGATACGTGTGATACTCTCGCCTTGGTATTTAGCACGATTCTGTGCTTTGTCACATCCGCAAATACAGAAACCACATCAGATGGTATGACATAGCTTCGCCCACTCAGATACGCATATGCCTTTGCCATCCTAACACACGCAATCGTACCTCGCGGACTCACTCCAAGCTCAATGTACGGACTTGTCCTTGTCGCATCAACCAGATCCACAATGTACGAGTAAATACTGTCATGGATAAATACCTGCTCGACCTCTCCCTGCATCTCAACAAGTCCCTGTGCATTCATAACAGGCTTTATCGTATACTCATCAGCCTTCACACTTTTGCCCTTTGCGATATCCACCTCTGCATCATGTGAAGGATATCCCATGCTCATACATATCATAAACCTGTCAAGCTGTGACTCCGGCAACAGCTGTGTACCGGCGCTGCCCTTTGGATTTTGAGTGGCCATCACTATAAACGGCTCTGGGACCTTCCTGCTTATTCCATCCACAGTGACATTTCCCTCCTCCATAACCTCCAAGAGCGCAGACTGTGTTTTGGGACTTGTCCTGTTAATCTCATCTGCCAGAAACAGATTACACATCACGGCACCCTCGCGGTACACAAACTCTCCGGTCTGCTTCTGATACATCGAAAAGCCAAGTATATCAGCAGGCAGCACATCCGGAGTGAACTGTACTCTGTGATTCACAAGCGCCATAGCCCTTGAAAAAGCTACTGCAAGCGTAGTCTTTCCCACTCCCGGCACATCCTCAAGCAGTATATGTCCACCTGCCAAAAAGGCAGCAAATGCCTTGATGATACAATCATCCTTGCCCTTTACTGCCTTTTTTACTTCGTCTATCACTAACTGTGCATTATTCATTTGTCTTATCCCCCGGTTAATCATTTTAAACTGCCGATGATCATCTTCATCATCTTATTCATAAATAGCTATATATATTTTACATATTTAGTATCAATATTTCAACTTTTATCCCTTAAATTAAACAATTCTTAAACCGTATTAATCGCCTCTGCCGCTACACTGTTCCGGTGATGACAAGTGTGCTCTCACCCGGTGTGACAACCCACGCTCCGGTTGTACTATCCTGTGTGTATGTTGCCGCCGGAACGGTGATTGCACCTGCAGTGCTCGAAAATGTGCCTGTCGCCTCATTGTAAGTGTAATCTGTAGCTGCAGTCCAGGCTGTGCCGTTTAATGCGGCTGTAAGATTGTTCAAAACCGGAGCAAATGTGTCTGTTATAACCACGCCTGTGGTATTGGTTGCCGCAACGCTTCCGTAGTTTTGAATCCTGAAGGTATAGGTCAGTGTACCGTTTTCCGTCACAGGAACAGGGCTTACTGACTTAGTAATTGCAAGATTTGGTGCAGCCTCGGCATTTACTGTCTCTGTTGCTGTGACCGGAGTGATTCCGGTACCGCTAACTGTAGCAGTGTTTGTAACAGCAGCCTCTACGCCAAGAGGAGCATACTCATTTAACGCTGCCTCATAGATGACAGTTGCATTGCCACCTGCAGGGACATTTATGCCTGTTATGCTAAGAGGCGGTCCCTGGGTTACTGCAGGCGCTGCCTGGAGTG
>ENA-UOJA01002970-UOJA01002970.1-human-gut-metagenome-genome-assembly--contig:-C19-NODE-2970-length-10719-cov-8.399381_pt1 | contig 10719 bp, 9 predicted proteins | sample MGYA00242337_ERZ723884 | MGnify/ENA metagenome assembly ERZ723884
AGCTGTTTTTGATTACTTTTATAATACCGGAGTTCAAAGGTAGGTAAAAAAAATAGAAATCCCACCGTTTTTAGGATATTTCGGACTACGTTTTCGCATTTAAGAGGATATTGCGGAAAATAAGTCTTTGTTACAAAGATTTTCCGTAAATTTGCGGCTTAAAAGTCTAATTAATGAATATAATAAAAGTATGAGAAAGATATTTATATATGCAATGTGGGGTTTTGTGTTCATCTGCATTGCCGCAGTTGCCATCGTTTTTACGGCCATTGCAAAAGGTAAAATAGGTTATGTTCCCCCGGTAGAAGAACTGGAAAACCCGAATCTGAAGTTTGCCACTCAGGTTATTTCTGAAGACGGAAAACTGTTGGGAACTTGGTCGCTTAGTAAGGAAAATCGAGTGTATGTGGGCTATGAAGACCTCTCTCCCCATCTGGTACATGCCTTGGTGGCCACTGAAGATGTGCGTTTTGAAGACCATTCCGGTATCGACGCCCGTGCTTTCATGCGTGCGGTTATCAAGCGTGGAATCTTTATGCAGAAACATGCCGGTGGAGGTAGTACCATTACCCAGCAGTTGGCTAAGCAGTTCTATTCGCCGACAGCCGACAATGTAATGGAGCGTCTGTTGCAGAAACCTATCGAGTGGGTGATTGCGGTAAAACTGGAACGTTATTATACAAAGGAGGAAATCCTTACCATGTACCTTAATAAGTTCGACTTCCTGAACAATGCCGTAGGTATCAAGACAGCGGCTAAGACGTATTTTGCCAAAGATCCGAAAAACTTGAAAATAGAAGAAGCCGCTACCTTGATAGGTATGTGTAAGAACCCTTCTCTCTATAACCCTCGTCGTTTTAATGAACGTTCCCGCGGACGTCGTAATACCGTGCTCGACCAGATGCGTAAGGCAGGCTTCCTTACTCAGGAAGAATGTGATTCTTTGCAGGCACTTCCTTTGGTGCTGAAATTTCAGCCAGTCGACCATAAAGACGGATTGGCTACCTATTTCCGTGAATACCTGCGTGGCGTAATGACCGCCCGTAAGCCGGATCGGAGCGATTATCGTGGCTGGCAGATGCAGAAATATTATGAAGATTCTTTGGCTTGGGAAACGAACCCGTTGTATGGCTGGTGTGCGAAGAATAAAAAGAAAGACGGTACCAACTACAATCTGTATGTAGACGGATTGAAGATTTATACCACTATCAATTCCCGTATGCAGCAGTATGCTGAAGAAGCTGTTTATGAACATGTAGCCAAATACCTGCAGCCTCGCTTCTTCAAGGAAAAGAGAGGGCGTAAGACAGCTCCTTACACCAATCAGCTGACACCGGAGGAAGTGGAACAGATTCTGAACCGCTCCATTCGTCAGAGCGACCGTTACCGTACCATGAAAGCTGACGGATGCTCGGAAGCTGAAATCATGAAAGCCTTTAATACCAAATATGAAATGTCCGTATTCTCATGGGATGGAGAAAAAGATACAATCATGACTCCGCTTGACTCCATCAAGTATTACAAACATTTCTTGCGTGCAGGTTTCATGTCCATGGACCCGATTACGGGCCATGTGAAAGCATACGTGGGAGGACCTAATTACAACTACTTCCAGTATGACATGGCTATGGTAGGCCGTCGTCAGGTAGGTTCAACCATTAAACCTTATTTGTATGCGCTTGCCATGGAAAACGGATTTTCGCCATGTGATGAAGTTCGTAATGTAGAGCAGACTCTTTTTGATGAAAACGGAAAAGCCTGGTCACCCCGTAACAGCTCCAAGTCACATTATGGAGAAATTGTGACCTTGAAATGGGGATTGGCTAACTCCAATAACTGGATTTCAGCCTACCTGATGAGCAAGCTCAGTCCGTACGACCTGGTTCGCCTGATACACTCATTTGGTGTGTTAAATAAAGATGTCCAGCCTACCGTTTCCCTCTGTCTTGGACCTTGTGAAATTTCGGTAGGAGAGATGGTCAGTGCGTACACGGCCTTTGTCAATAAAGGTATCCGTACCGCTCCGTTATTTGTCACCCGTATTGAAGACAATGATGGCAACGTCATAGCCAACTTTACGCCGCAAGTGAATGAAGTCATTAGTGAATCTACTTCTTATAAGATGCTCGTTATGCTGCGTGCCGTAATTAATGAAGGTACGGGTGGCCGTGTTCGTCGCTTGTATGGCATCAAGGCTGATATGGGAGGTAAGACAGGAACTACCAACCGTAACTCCGACGGATGGTTCATGGGCTTCACTCCTTCGTTGGTATCCGGTTGCTGGGTAGGTGGTGAAGAACGCGACATCCATTTCGATACGATGCGCGACGGCCAGGGGGCTTCTATGGCATTGCCTATCTGGGGCATCTATATGCAGAAAGTCTATGCCGACAAGACATTAGGCTACTCTCAAGACGAGACTTTCGATATTCCAGGTGATTTCGATCCTTGTAAAGACCGTCTGACAGAGATAGAAGAAGAAAATACCACACGTCTTGATGACGTATTCTTCCAATAACAAAGAACGGCGGGAAGTTGCTTTTCCAATATGCAACTTCCCGCCGTTTTCTTTATATTCCCGCTTTCTCTTTTGAGAAATCAGTCTTATACTTTCTTTACATATCCCACTGGCATTTCCACGGTGGCATAGCCCAAGTGGTCAATGCGTATCATCACCTGCGAGTGTCCTCCTATTTCTACCAGTTCGCCTTGAAGACCTTTCAGAGAGCCTTTGATTACTTCTACCTGTTCTCCTGGGGCCAACGGCTCATTTTGGAACCGTACCGTTTCCTCGGAGTAATCCAGCATGAACTTAAACTGTTCCATCTCTTTGTCCCGGATAATGGCCGGTCGTCGGGTTGCCGGGTCTATCAAGCAGCCCGTTAGCGACGGAAAATTCTGAAGCAGCTCAATTCGTCCTTTTTCATCCGTGCAGATAAAAATCAACATCGGGATTACGACCTGCTTGATTTTCTTTTTCCGGTCACTCCATTGACGCACCACTTCTTGTATGGGTAAGAAATGCTCCACGTGAAGCATTTCTAATTTTTCTGTCGTTTTTTTCTCGTGATGCATTCTTACGTAGAAAGCATACCAGTGTCTCTCTATTTTCTCTTCCATTCGGATTATACTGTCTGATGATTGATGCAGATACCTTTCAGGTACCATTCATACAAGCGGTGAATACCTTCGTCTATTTCTACTTTATGGTGCCATCCCAGGCTATGCAGCTTGCTTACGTCCGTCAGCTTGCGCAGTGTGCCGTCCGGTTTCGATGCATCCCAGCGCAGTTCACCCTTGAAGCCGATTTCCTTCATGATTTTCTCTGCCACTTCGCGGATAGACACTTCCTTGCCCGTACCCACGTTGATGTGGCAGTTACGGATTTCAGTAATACCGTCCGCATTCTTCTTTGACGCATCATACGTCTGCTTGAAGTCTACGTTCAGCAGCACATGCACGCTGGCATCCGCCATTTCCTCGCTCCACAGGAACTCACGCATCGGCTTTCCCGTACCCCAGAGCGTAACCGCTTCCGGTGTGATGCCGAACTTCGCCAGCTTTTCCAGAATCTCCTCGTCCGTATTACTTCCGTTTACGCCTTCTACCGGGCGCAGGTTGATGTCCTTACGTACCGCATCCCAATCGCCCTCATTCAGGCATTTCGCCAGGTGAATCTTGCGGATCATGGCTGGCAGTACGTGACTGTTTTCCAGATGGAAGTTGTCATTCGGACCGTACAGGTTGGTCGGCATTACGGCGATGTAATTCGTACCATACTGCAGGTTGAAGCTTTCACACATCTTCAGTCCCGCAATCTTTGCGATGGCATACGGCTCGTTCGTATATTCCAGCGGGGAGGTGAGAAGCACCTCTTCCTTCATCGGTTGCGGAGCCTCACGCGGATAAATACAGGTACTGCCCAGGAACAGCAACTTCTTCACCCCGTGACGGAAACTCTCGCCAATCACGTTCTGCTGAATCTGTAAGTTCTGGTAGATAAAGTCCGCACGATATTGCAGGTTGGCCATGATGCCTCCCACATGTGCCGCAGCCAGAATCACTGCATCCGGCTGTTCCTCGTCAAAGAACTTCTTTACCGCTATCGGGTCCAGCAAATCCAGTTCCTTGTGCGAACGTCCTACCAGGTTATTATAACCCCTTTCCTTCAGGTTATTCCAGATAGCGGAACCCACCAGTCCGTGGTGTCCCGCTACATATATCTTCGCTGATTTGTCCATATTCGACAAATTAATTGTTTATTGTTTCAGAGACAGAAGAACAAAAGAACATATAATCTTCATTATTAATTCTTCGTTCTTCATTCCTCATTCTTCATTATTTCACGATTCCCTTCTCCAAGTACTCTGCCAGGTTCGTGCGAATCTGTTCTCCTGCCTTTTCTACGGCCACTTTTGCCATATCCGCATCCACCATGATTTTTACCAGCTCCTCAAAGGTTGTTTTCGACGGATTCCAGCCTAACTTCGCCTTCGCCTTTGTTGGGTCACCCCAGAGGTTCACTACGTCTGTCGGGCGGTAGAAATCCTCGCTTACCTCTACCAGGCACTTGCCGGTAGCCTTGTCGTACCCCTTTTCGTTGATACCTTCACCCTTGAATTCCAGTTCGATGCCCGCATACTTGAATGCCAGGTAGCAGAATTCACGTACACTGTGCTGTACACCCGTAGCGATGACGAAATCTTCCGGCGTTTCATGCTGCAGAATCAGCCACATACATTCCACGTAATCCTTGGCATAACCCCAGTCGCGCAGTGAGTCCAGGTTACCCAGATACAGCTTCTCCTGTTTTCCCTGTGCAATGCGGGCTGCAGCCAGCGTAATTTTACGTGTTACGAAAGTTTCCCCACGACGTTCCGATTCATGGTTGAACAAGATACCCGAGCAGCAATACATATTGTAAGCTTCACGATATTCTTTCACAATCCAGAAGCCATACAATTTAGCCACTGCATACGGGCTGTAAGGATGGAAGGGCGTGTTTTCATTCTGCGGCACTTCTTCCACCTTTCCGTAAAGTTCCGAAGTAGATGCCTGATAGATGCGGCAAGTATCTTTCAGTCCGCACAGACGGACAGCCTCTAACACGCGGAGTACACCTGTTGCATCCACGTTGGCTGTAAATTCCGGAGAGTCGAAACTCACCTGTACGTGACTTTGTGCAGCCAGGTTGTAAATTTCCGTGGGGCGTACCTTGCTTACCACTTGCAGGATACTCATGGAGTCACTCAAATCTGCATAGTGCAAGTGAAAGTTCGGTTTGCCTTCCAGATGTGCGATACGTTCGCGGAAGTCTACTGACGAGCGGCGGATGGTACCGTGTACGTCATAACCTTTTTCCAATAAAAATTCAGCCAGAAACGATCCGTCCTGTCCTGTAATACCTGTGATTAGTGCTACTTTTCTTTCCATAAATAATCAAATTTTACCCCGCAAAGATATAGAAAAAGCCCCGTACTGCCAATGACAGCCGGGACTTTTCTTCTGATTATATACCTTTTGCTTTAGAATTTCTTAAACTTTAATATGGCATAATCAGACTCTAAGGTCATGTATTTCCCGTTTGTTTCCACTACCTTGAACGTCGTATTCACATTGTTTAGTCCGTAGGGCTCCAGTTCCCATACCTCAGCCGGACGGGAGTTTTCCGGAATGTCATACGTGCTCATGTCGTTCATGGTGATGCTATTACTTGCTTCATCGTACTGGTATCTTCCGCGGAAAGGAGTCAATCCCTGTGGCCCTTGCTTTTCTGCTACTTCCACTACCCAAAGCTGTATACTGTAATAGATACGTTCACACGGATGCACCTCATTGTCCGCTTTCGTCGTAAATTCCAATAATTGCCAGTGTCCTTCAATCTCACTGTTTATCGGTTCCTTCTTGCAACTGTTGCATACCATGGCCAGTACCATTATGCAAAGCCCTATATAGAAAATTCGTTTCATACTTCTTTTCTTCAATTAAAAAATCACTCCTGTTTTTCTGATGGTCAGCATGCCTCCTGTAGAATTACCCAGGTAATTACCTCGGTCAAGTCCCAGTGCAGCCGAAGCACTCCATCCTTTTGCCCATTTCGGTGTATAAGTTGCTTCATAGAGCGAACTGAATTGTTTCCGCTGTTGGTCAAGAGGAATGTCGTATGTGCCCCAGTGACGGGCAAATGAAATCAGCATGCGGTATCCCCACTCCGGAGAAGGCTGTCCGCTGATGCCCAGGTGATGTGCTCTTACGCGATTACTCCGGAAAGAAATACTATGGTCTGCATTATAGGCCGGTCCTGGAAGCAATGGATTGCCCATGCCCATACCTTGGTGCTGCCAGCCTCCATAAATATAATGATTGTAATAATTATCGTCGGCGCTGATTTGGTATTCAGGAAACTGTCCCCAAAAGCTATCAAACAACAGGGGACCTGCTTGGTCCTTTGTGCAAAGTCCTTCCCATACGGCCGAAGTTATCCACCGGTTTTTCGGGAAAGTAATTTCCAGTCCGATTTGTCCGTCTTTCCAGCGTCCATATTCCCAAAACATCTGCGATGTATCTTCAAAATAATGTTCCAGATAAGCCCGGAACTTCCATTGTCCCAAATAGTAATTCAGTGCGAAGTTCCAGCTTCCTAACATGTTTCCTTCCACGTTTACTTGTTCTCCTTCGGGAGTATCACTTCCTCCCGTTTGAGGGAAAAAAGCTTTCCAGTAAGCCTTCAAATTGTCCGGCATGTCCAGCACCTTCTCTGTACTTCCATCTTCCAGCTTCAGATACTGATCACCTCCAAATTGTGCCGCCATCAAAAGACCAAATTCAAACTCCAATGGAAGTTTTTCCTTGTTCCCTAGCCGCAGCATGAGCGATTTGCTATGGTAAAGCACATCCTTTGTGAAATACTGTCCCGGACGTACAAACTCCTTCTGCCAGCCATTGTCTGTAAATGAACCGTATGCAATGTGTCCTTTAAAAGCCAGCCATCCCTTTGTGCCCGGCACGTTCAGAAACTCCTTGATTTCTCCTCTGATTTGCGGAATTGGTTGCGTGTTAGGCCCTTCCACCATCATTCCGCTACTCAGTGCTGTGTTTTTGGTCAGTGGAAAACCCGAGCGTTCCTTGCTTCCGATGCTCAGTGTCAGCATCTTCCAGGAAAAATCACTGTATATCTGATGAATGAACACATCTTGCGCCTGATGAATTCCTCCCGCCATGTCTAGTCCGGCTTCAATACGCCATCCGCGTTTGAATTGTTTCTCGTAAGAGATTCCTGCCAACAGATATCCCGAGTTCGGATTTGTGCTTCCTAATCCGTAACGGTTACCTGTGAACCACAATGGAGCGTATGTACCGTTTCCGGCAGTAGCTCCTAATTCTACATGGTAGGTGAGGGAAGAGTTTTCAGTCTGTCCAGAAATGGATGTGCATAAAAATAAGCCACAGATTATTAGTAAGTGTTTTTTCATTTGTTTTTTGTTTTTATCAGATCATTATTTTTCGTCTGAACTTTGTACATCCCAGTCTTTTATTGTACCTGTTTCAGATGAAAAGCTGATACCGACTTTATATAATTTTCTTTTATCATTTTTATATGGATTCGCATATCCCTTGGATTCAATTTGTTGAAGGGCTTCTTTAGCTGTACTGTTCAGTTTAAATTCAAAAATATATACGAATTTGGGCGTTTCTATAATGCAGTCCACTCTTCCCTGGCTTTGTTCCTTTTCGGTATATACCGTGTACACGCTCATTAGTCGGAGAATCAGATAAAATGTATAATGGAAATACCGTTCTTTTTCTCGCTCATTTTCTTTTCTTCGCATGGTATAGGGTATTTCTGCGAGAAAAGCTGTAAGTATGCCATGAAATTTTTCCAGATTCCCATCTTCCAAAGAAAATACCATTTCTTGTGCAATATTACGTGTATCCTCATTTGTTTTAAGATAGTTGGATGCTATTAAGGTCAGTAATCCACTTTTCACCTCATTGTTTGGAAAATCCAGCATGAAGCGGTTTCTTCTTTTGTCGTAATCTTTAATAGTGAGATAACCACTTTGAAAAAGCATAGGCAAAGGATTTTCCGCATGTGCTTTATAGTCCATGAAATTACTTGAGTCATAATATTTCCCGGTAATTTCGTTGATGTTCTCATCCGATAAGTTCAATAACCGGATTAAGTATTCAGGCGTGCCCGAACTGAACCAGAAGTCATAAGGGCGTTTGGAGTCGAATGCATTCAAAATGCTGAATGGGTTATAAATATCCTTCATCCGTTCACTGAAATGATAACCATCATATTGTCGTTTCAGAATCTGTTTCATTTCGTTGGCAGTACATCCTTCTCTTTTCGCCATTTCTTGGATTGAAGTTTGAAAATACAATTGCAGTTCCTCTTCTGTGATACCGCATATTGCCTCATATTCTTCATTTATGGTGATATCTTTCGGACTGTTGAATCCACTGAAGACACTGACCTGAGAGAATCTGGTTACTCCTGTTAGAAATACAAACTGAAGATATCTGTCAGCCAGTTTAAATGTAGAATAAAAAGCTTTCAGTATATCACGGTTATGGTTGAGCAATTTTTCGTCACGGTCCAGTACATCCAGCAGCGGCTTGTCATATTCATCCACCAGGACCACAGCTCCCCGCTGATATTTCTGGGCTGCTGCCCTTAATACATTCTCAAATCTGGAACCCAAGTTGAAGTCAATTCCTGGATTTATTCCGTATATCCTTTCCCAAGAAGAAATGTAGCCTTCCAGTTTAGCTTCCAAAGCCCTTGGCTGGTTAAAGTTTACTCCATTAAAATCAATGTGAAATACCGGATAGGCAAGCCAGTTATTTTCCAGTTTGCTTATTTTTAACCCTTCAAACAAGTCTTTTCTACCCTGAAAATAATTTTCCAGCGTAGATAGCAGAAGACTTTTCCCAAATCGTCTCGGGCGGCTGAGAAAGTATATTTTCCCTCTTGTTACAAGTGAATATATTAAATCAGTCTTGTCTACATAGATATATCCATCCATTATGATTTGTTCGAATGTTTGTATGCCTATAGGATATTTCATATGTGTAAAGATAAAATAATGATACCGTATTGGAATTAATCTTTCTTTTTCAGTTCATTCTTGAAGTCATGATAAATGTCTTTCCCGAAAAGAATCCATGCAGACTCGAATACAAAAGCTAAGAATGCAAAAGCAATGATGATAAGCATTTTCCTGGGAGATGCCGGAGCAAGTGGTACGGTGGCCGGTTCCACTACGGCAAACACCGGTTTGGCTTCCTGTAGTTTTCCACGTAAGACTTGAAGCTGGCCCATAGACTGGCTATAGATTTGTTCTGCTAAACTTAGATTTTTTTGTAATCTATCTTTTTCAGAAGTTACAGCTTGAAGGATGACATTCCGGTTGGCGTCTGCAAATTTGGCATATTCCTGTTGTGCTTCAAAATACTCTTTTTTGTATTGTTCGCATAAACTGAACTGAAAGTCATAATCTTGCTTTGCCTTACGGGTGCGATAGTCGGTGATGTATTCTTGCAGTTTGTGTACGGCACTGTCTGCTACGATTGCAGCTGCAAGCGGGTCTTGCAGGGAAACAGTGACTTTCGTCATGTTACTTTTCTTGTCTGTTTCCACTTCCAATACTTTTTTCAGCATCCCAATTCTTCCGCTTTGTTCCGGAGTGAGACGGAATGGATCGATTGCTTTTATACTATCTTCTGCTTCTTCTTGAAAAAGTGATTTTATCCCTCCTACAAGCATTCCGGGAGCTCCCATTACATAACTCCACCAAGGCTTTTTTTCTGTATCTAAGTAATCATAGAGTACAATGCTATCTCTTTTTTGAGTTTGAATGGGTATTTGAAGCATTTCCAAGGCAAAAGGAGTGGTCTTTACAATTTCTGGGAACATATTAAAAGTTAAAGCATCTTCTCCAAATCCAGTAGTTGTATTTCCTAATCCAAACATGGAAGCAATACCAGATAATCCACTGGCTGCGTTGATTCCAGATTCAGGAGAAAGACTAACATTTACTTCGTAGGCTTTAGGCAGACTGAATCCTATTAATATTCCGATTATTGCACCTATTCCTGATGCCTTATATAATTTTTTTTGATGCTTGAATAATTTGCGAAATAAAGCTATTAAATCTATTTCTATAGCTTCTTGTTGCTCTTTTTTGTTATTGGGATCTATCATATTGTTGGTGTTAGAAGATTTTAAATTATTAATGATTTTGTATGATAAAAAAAAGAGTTTTGATTTTATCATACAAAATGCTCAACATCTATTAACTATGCAAATGGCATATAAATCTGGATTTTAAACTTTGGATATTTTGGAGAATATTAGTTCGTAAATTTTATATATATATCGCAAGGATAGTAAAAAGCGATTTGTGTAAATATGGTTTTTTTTGAATGCTTTTAAGTGTTCTTTCATAATTAAGCAATGGCTTGGAATTCCGGATGTACTAACTCCTCCTATGCGCATTGTGACAAAATCTTTTTTAATGTATAATGTTTTGATTTTGTGAATATATATGGCTCTTAATAGAAACTCAAAATCTGCAGCTATTTTATATGAAGTATCATATGTTCCTATTTTGTTTATAAATTTTTTTTTTAGGTAGAAAGATGGGTGAGCTGGCATGAATCCAAATCTCATAAATTATATTTTAATTATTTAAGATTAATAGTATCGAACGC
>ENA-UOJA01002993-UOJA01002993.1-human-gut-metagenome-genome-assembly--contig:-C19-NODE-2993-length-10645-cov-4.716997_pt1 | contig 10645 bp, 8 predicted proteins | sample MGYA00242337_ERZ723884 | MGnify/ENA metagenome assembly ERZ723884
ACAGGAAAAGCCACAGGTGGCTGAAATCGTTGCAGTAGGTCCCGGCGGTGTTGTAGACGGAAAGGAAGTTAAGATGGAAGTTTCCGTTGGTGATAAGGTACTTACTTCAAAATATGCAGGTACAGAAGTCAAGGTTGACGGTGAGGAATATACAATTCTTCGTCAAAGCGACATACTTGCAATAGTAGACTAATATATTAGGAGGTTATTATTATGGCTAAACAAATTAAATACGGACAGGACGCAAGACACGCTCTTGAAAGCGGTATCAACCAACTTGCAAATACAGTTAAAATCACACTTGGCCCGAAGGGCAGAAATGTTGTTCTTGATAAGAAATTCGGTGCACCGCTAATCACAAATGACGGTGTTACAATCGCTAAGGAAATTGAACTTGAAGATCCATTTGAAAATATGGGCGCTCAGCTTGTAAAAGAAGTTGCAACAAAGACAAATGATGTTGCCGGTGATGGTACTACAACCGCTACTGTTTTAACACAGGCTATGGTTCAGGAAGGTATGAAGAACCTTGAGGCTGGTGCAAATCCAATCGTTTTAAGACGTGGTATGAAGAAAGCAACAGATGCTGCAGTAGCTGCATTAAAGGAAATGAGCCAGAAGGTAAAAGGCAAGGAGCAGATCGCAAAGGTTGCAGCAATCTCCGCAGGAGATGAAGCAGTTGGCAACCTTGTAGCAGATGCTATGGAGAAAGTTACAAACGACGGTGTTATCACAATTGAAGAGTCTAAGACCATGGAGACAGAACTTGACCTTGTAGAAGGTATGCAGTTCGACAGAGGTTATTTATCTGCATATATGTGCACAGATATGGATAAGATGGAAGCTGTCCTTGATGATCCATACATCCTGATTACAGACAAGAAGATTTCAAATATTCAGGAGATCCTTCCATTACTGGAGCAGATCGTACAGTCCGGTGCAAGACTTCTGATCATCGCTGAGGATATCGAGGGAGAAGCTCTTACAACACTTATCGTAAACAAGTTGCGTGGAACATTCAATGTTGTTGCTGTCAAGGCTCCTGGATATGGTGACAGAAGAAAAGCAATGCTTGAAGATATCGCAATCCTTACAGGCGGTCAGGTAATCAGCTCTGATCTTGGTCTGGATCTGAAAGATACTACAATGGATATGCTTGGACGTGCAAAATCCGTTAAGGTACAGAAAGAGAACACGGTTATCGTTGACGGTGCAGGAGATAAGGATGCAATTCAGGGAAGAATCAATCAGATTCGTGGACAGATTGATGAGACAACATCTGAGTTCGATAAAGAGAAACTTCAGGAAAGACTTGCAAAGATGGCAGGTGGTGTCGCAGTTATCCGTGTTGGTGCTGCAACAGAGACAGAGATGAAGGAAGCAAAACTTCGTATGGAAGATGCTTTAAACGCAACACGTGCAGCAGTAGAAGAAGGAATTATCGCAGGTGGTGGTTCTGCATACATTCATGCATCTAAGAAGGTCGCAGAGCTTGCAAATACATTAGAGGGCGATGAGAAGACCGGTGCTAAGGTAATCCTGAAAGCACTTGAAGCTCCATTGTTCTTCATCGCAGCTAATGCCGGATTAGAGGGCGCTGTTATTATCAATAAGGTAAAAGAGTCAAAGCCGGGTATCGGATTTAACGCAGCAACTGAAGAGTATGTTGATATGGTAGAGTCCGGAATCCTTGATCCGGTTAAAGTTACAAGAAGTGCATTACAGAATGCAACATCTGTAGCTTCTACACTCCTGACAACCGAGTCAGCCGTAGCAAATATTAAGGAAGACACTCCGGCAATGCCGGCCGGTGCCGGCGCCGGAATGGGCGGAATGATGTAAAATGTCATATGCCAGTCCAGTAGGGACTGGCGTATGACAATGTACATGGTATTTAAAACCATGTAAAATAGATATGAAAAGCCTTATTTTCAAGGCTTTTCATTTTTTTTTACCTATGGTATACTATGCATTAGTGGTGAGAAAAACACCAAAGATAGAACCAGGAAGAGGGAAAGCATGAGTAAAGTAATCGTTGTAACAGACAGCAATAGTGGAATTACACAGAGCCAGTCAAAAGAACTTGGGGTTGTAGTACTTCCAATGCCTTTTTATATTGATGATAAGATGTATTATGAAGATATTGATCTTACACAGGAGCAGTTTTACGAGAAGCTCACACAGGGTGGAGAGATCAAGACGTCTATGCCTCTTGTAGGGGATGTCACGGACAAGTGGGACGAATTGTTGAAAGAATATGATGAGATTGTATATATCCCCATGTCATCAGGACTGAGCAGTTCCTGCGAGACCGCCCTGATGCTTGCACAGGACTATGAGGGAAAGGTAGAAGTTGTCAATAATCAGAGAATTTCTGTAACACAAAGACAGTCTGTATTAGATGCAAAGATGCTTGTAGAACAGGGAAAGTCAGCAGCGGAAATCAAAGAAATTTTAGAGAAGAACAAATTTGAGTCTTCGATTTATATTATGGTAGATACATTAGAGTATCTGAAAAAAGGTGGTAGAATTACACCGGCGGCCGCAGCGCTCGGTACACTTTTGAAGTTGAAACCGGTTCTCCAGATTCAGGGAGAAAAACTTGATGCGTTTGCAAAAGCACGTACCGTAAAGCAGGCAAAATCAATTATGATCGAGTCCATGAAGAATGATTTTGAGAAGCGTTTCCAGAGCCCGGATGGAAAGAAAATGCATCTGGAGATGGCATATACACATGATCTGGAAGCGGCAGAAGCTTTCAAAGAGGAAGTACAGGCTGCATTTCCAAATAATGAGATTGTTTTAAATCCATTATCCTTGTCGGTATCCTGCCATATTGGGCCAGGAGCTTTGGCAATTGCATGCTCAAAAGTGATTGAGTAATGCTTATTACTAATATTTATAATAGATATTACTAATAAAGAGTTTACATCTCGGTCAGAATCAATTATAATCATGAAGTAAAGACGGAGAGGTTTTTACACCTGTCCGTTTTTCTATGCGTAATCACGCATAAGTCTATGTACACAACAGGAGGAATTGAAAAGATGGTTAAAGCAGTTGTTGGCGCTAACTGGGGCGACGAAGGCAAAGGCAAAATTACGGATATGCTGGCAAAGCAGGCCGACATCATTGTACGTTTTCAGGGAGGTGCGAATGCAGGTCATACAATCGTAAATGATTACGGTAAGTTTGCATTACACACACTTCCATCCGGAGTATTTTACAGTCATACAACAAGTATTATCGGAAATGGTGTGGCACTGAACATTCCGGTTTTATTTAATGAGATCAAGTCCATCACGGACAGAGATGTGCCGATGCCAAAGATTCTGGTATCCGATCGTGCGCAGATTGTAATGCCATATCATATTTTATTTGACCAGTATGAGGAAGAACGTCTTGGAGGCAAGTCATTCGGTTCTACCAAGTCTGGAATTGCTCCTTTTTATTCAGATAAATATGCAAAAATTGGTTTCCAGGTCAATGAACTTTTTGATGACGAACTTTTGAAAGAAAAGATTGCACGCGTGGCAGAACAGAAGAATGTTCTGTTAGAGCATTTATATCATAAGCCATTGATTGATACAGAAGAACTTTTGAACACACTTCATGAGTATCGTGATATGGTAGCTCCATATGTATGCGATGTATCCCTGTATCTGGATAAGGCTTTAAAAGAGGGCAAGACAGTTCTCTTAGAGGGCCAGTTAGGTACCTTAAAGGATCCGGATCATGGTATTTATCCAATGGTTACATCTTCATCTACACTTGCAGCTTATGGTGCAATTGGAGCAGGAATCCCACCATACGAAATCAAGCAGGTAGTTACTGTATGTAAGGCATACTCTTCAGCAGTAGGAGCTGGTGCATTTGTCAGCGAGATTTTCGGAGATGAAGCAGACGAGCTTCGTCGTCGTGGTGGCGATGGCGGAGAATTTGGTGCAACAACCGGACGTCCAAGAAGAATGGGATGGTTCGACTGTGTGGCAAGTAAGTATGGCTGCCGTATGCAGGGAACAACAGATGTTGCATTTACAGTGCTTGATGTACTTGGATATCTGGATGAGATTCCAGTATGTGTAGGATATGAGATTGATGGAGAGGTTACAACAGACTTCCCTGTTACACATAAGCTTGAGAAGGCAAAACCGGTTCTGAAGAAACTTCCAGGATGGAAATGTGACATTCGTGGAATTAAGAAATACGAAGATCTTCCAGAAAACTGCCGCAAGTATGTTGAGTTTGTAGAGAATGAGATCGGATATCCAATTACTATGGTATCTAATGGTCCTGGACGTGATGATATTATTTACCGTAAGTCTACATTATCAAAATAATCATATAATAAGTAATGATATAATATTTACAAGATTTAAATCCCCGTTGAGAGTTTATCTCAATGGGGATTTTTTCACAGAATAAACACAATTTATCCATGATTTACACATGATATCCCCATAGAATATAAATAAGGGTTAACGAATGCAGTTAACAGAAAAGAAAAAGGAGGCTTTCACAGTGATTGAAATAAACAACCTTGTGAAAAAATATGGGGATCATGTGGCTGTGGACGATTTGTCATTGACGGTGGAACCGGGAAAAATTTATGGATTTCTGGGACCGAATGGTGCAGGAAAATCAACGACAATGAATATTATTACCGGCTATCTTGGTGCAACCAGCGGAGAAGTAAAGATTAATGGACATGATATTTTCAAAGAACCCGAAGAGGCAAAAAAATGTATTGGTTATTTGCCGGAAATTCCACCTTTGTATGTGGATATGACGGTGAGGGAATATTTGGATTTTGTGGCAGAATTGAAAAAACTGGAAAAAAGTCTTCGCAAGCGATATGTAGAAGAAGCAATGGACACTACTGGAATTACGGATGTGGGAAATCGTATGATTCGAAATCTGTCAAAAGGATACCGGCAGAGAGTTGGGTTTGCACAGGCAATTCTTGGATATCCGGACATTATTATTCTTGACGAGCCAACGGTTGGCCTGGATCCGAAGCAGATCATAGAAATCCGGGAATTAATTAAGAAACTCGGAGAGAAACATACGGTAATACTTAGTTCACACATTTTGACAGAAATCAGTGCAGTCTGTGACCATGTATTTATCATTTCAAAAGGAAAACTGGTTGCCAGCGATGCAACAGAAAATCTCGTGAGTCTGATGTCAGGAGTTCAGGAAATCGAAGTGACAGTACGGACGGATGTAGCAAATGCACAGAAAGAACTTGCTGCCATTTCTGAAATTAGCAAAGTGGAAGTGAAAAATGAAGATGCAGGAGAGTTGGTTGTCTATGCAAAGAAAGGCGCAGATGTACGGGAAGATGTGTTCCGTATCCTTGCAGAAAAGCATTTTGCGGTGCTTGAAATGCACACGATAGAAAAGTCACTTGAGGATGTATTCCTTGAGATTACGCAGGAGGGAGAAGAAAAGTAATGTTTGCAGTATTTAAAAGAGAGTTCAAATCTTATTTTCAATGCGTAATTGGATGGTTGTTTGTAGCCGCTTTGCTAGCACTGTATGGTCTGTATTTTTATGTATATAATCTGATGCAGGGATATCCTTACATATACTATACACTAAGTGCAATCACGATTATATTTTTGATCGCAGTGCCGATTCTTACTATGCGTAGTTTTGCGGAAGATAGAAAGAACAAAACCGATCAGCTAATGCTGACAGCTCCGGTATCGTTGGGAAAACTTGTTTTTGGAAAATATCTTGCAATGGTAGCGGTGTTTACAATCGACATTGCAATTATTGCTATTACACCGTTAATCATGTCCATATTTGGAACGGTACCAATGGGAGAAAGTTATATATCGATTTTTGCATTCTGGCTTTATGGATGCGCCAGTATTGCAGTTGGTATGTTTATTTCAGCTTTGACGGAGAGCCAGGTCATTGCGGCAGTTCTTTCCTTTGTAGTGCTTTTTGTCAGCTATATGATGAAAGGAATCACAGGAATCATTTCTTCGGATGGAAATGTTCTTACGAAGATTATGAATTGCTTTGATATTTATTCACCATTTGAGAAGTTCGCAGGTGGATGTCTGGACATTACAGCGGTTGTTTATTATCTGACAGTGATTGCTTTGCTTAATTTCCTTACCGTACAGTCGATTCAGAAACGGCGCTGGAGTATCAGTAAAAAGACATTTTCTACCGGTGTGTTTTCTGTGTCATTTATTGCGGTAGCAATGGCACTTACCGTTGTTGTCAACCTGGTGGTCAATACAATCCCGACAGATAAGACTTCTATTGACTGTTCTTATTCCAAGTTGTATTCCATTACGAAGGCTACAAAGAAGGCAGTTAAAAAACTGGATGCGGATGTTACTATTTATGCTCTTGTATCGGAAAGCAAAAAGGATGCACAGATTGATGAAGTGCTGAAACGCTATGAGGATTTATCAAATCATATCAAGGTTAAATATGTGAATCCTTCGAAAAAACCTTATTTTTATAAAGACTATACGGACACTGCACCAAATACAAACAGTCTGATTGTGGTAAGTGATCAGCGTTCAAAAGTAATTGATTATTATGATATTTATCATTATGAAACCAATATGGATTCGTCCACGTACTCGTACACAAATGATCTGGTAGGTTTTGACGCAGAGGGACAGCTGACATCTGCCATCGAGTATGTAACTATGGATTCAGATAAACTTCCGATAGTATATCAGATTACCGGACATGATGAAACCACTGTTGGCAGTGCATTTGAGGACGTGATTAAGAAAGCAAACATGACACTTTCAAGTATCGAACTGTTAAATGAAGAAAGTGTTCCGGAGGATGCATCGGCCATTATTATCAATGCACCGCAGAAAGATTTCAATGAAAAAGATGCACAGAAAGTGATTGATTACCTGAAAGATGGAGGAAAAGCAATTATTGTCGGTTCTTATACCGAGAATAAACTTCCTAATTTTGATAAAATTCTTGATACGTATAAGGTAAGTATTACGGATGGCGTGATTTCAGAAAATGATGCACAGCATTACTATCAGACGGGAGGTCCGCTGTATATTCTTCCGGAAGTAAACAGCAGCAGTTATACCAGCAATATTGGTGGCAACTATATTTATCTGCCGATTACCTGTGGAATTACTTATCCGGACAGCACGGATACAACGACTTACACTTCGCTGATGAATACGAGCGACAGTGCCGTATGTAAAAATGATCCAAACAATATGAAAGATTATGGATATGAAGATGGGGATGAAAAGGGTCCATTTTCCATCGGCCTGGCAGTAGAAGATAAGGTGGATGATGATACAACAACGCAGTTACTTGTATTTGGAAGTTCCTATATCTTTAGTGATCAGGCAACGGATGTAACTGCAAATAATGTAACTTTATTCTCGGATGCTGTGAAGGGACTTGTAGGAGAAAGCGATGATGCAGGAAGTGTAATTCCGGAGAAAGAGTATACGCTCAGCAATCTGACCGTTTCAGCAATGTATGCAATTCTGTTAGGTTTATCCTTTACAATTGTTGTACCGATTATTCTTCTTATCCTCGGAATTGTAATCTTTATGGTAAGGAGAAAGAAATAATGAAAAAACAGAAGATTCAGATGATTTTGATTCTTGTTGTTCTTGTTTTGTGTATTGGGGCATATTTTCTTGTGTCCCATATGGCAAAACAGGAGAAACAGAAGGAAAAAGACAGCGAGACAGAAGGACAGACAACGATTGCCAAAATTGATGCAGATAAAGTAGATGCTTTTTCCTATGAAGTAGATGGAAAAACCTATTCATATACAAAGGATGGGAACGACTGGAAATATGATGATGACAATTCTTTGAAACTGGATAGCAGTAGTATCAATACAATGCTTGAAAAATTAAATGGTGTTATAGCATTGGAAACGTTGGATTCCTACGACTCCCTTTCGGATTACGGACTTGATAAACCACAGAATACCATAACTGTTACAGTGGGAGATAAAACAACGACATTTTATATTGGAGACTATAACGATATGGTCAGTGAGTATTATTTGAAGATGGAAGGAGATGACGCTGTTTATCTCGTAGACTCCACTTTGAAAGATACATTTTCCAAGACAGCGGATAGTCTTGTGAAAGAGGAAGATACCGAAACGGAAGAAGCAACCGAATAAAAAGATGTGGAGTGTGTCTGAATAATTACAACCAAAATTAGATAACAGGGCGAAACACCGGTTGACGGAAGAATATTATTTCGATATGATAAAAGAACATTGAAAGGTTCACAAAATGTGAATGAGTGACAGGAGGTTTATCATGAAGAAAGTAAAACAGATTCTCGCGATACTGGGTATCGTCGTACTGTTATCCTTATATGTAATTACTTTGGTTTGCGCGATTGTAGATAACTCGAATACGATGCGGATGTTCCAGGCGTCCATTGTAGCATCATTTATTATTCCGGTGCTGATCTGGGCATATGGTTTTATCTATAGACTGATAAAGAAGTCATCGAAAGATGCAGAAGAAGCCGCAAAGAAAAATAAAGAGTCATTGAAAGAAAAAGCAAATCTTTCCACAAAATAAAGAAAAAATGTATTGCATCCAGGTGGATGTATGTGTATAATGAATTGAACTTATAAATGGGGAGCTGGTAAAAGCCGGCTGAGAGGAAACTGTGTGGTTTCGACCTATAACCTGATTTGGATAATGCCAACGTAGGGAACAATATCTGTATGCAAATTTGTAAGAAGAGATGTTCCGGCATCTCTTCTTTTTATTGTGTAGGAAATTTTTATGCAGTAAAAGTACGCGAATTTGCAAAGATACATACCTTCTACTATTGGCAAAACATAAAATTGGTTGAAAATTAAATTTATATTAAAAAACAAAAATAACAGGAGAGAAAAGATGAACACTTACACAACACAGATGGATGCGGCAAGAAAAGGAATTGTCACACCACAAATCAAAACAGTAGCAGAAAAGGAGCATATGCCGGTTGAAAAACTCATGCAGCTGGTGGCGGAAGGAAAAGTAGCAATCTGTGCAAATAAGCATCATAAATCATTGAATCCGGAAGGCGTGGGAAGTATGCTTCGCACGAAAATAAATGTCAATCTTGGTGTGTCGAGAGACTGCAAAGATTATGATATCGAAATGCAAAAAGTAATGAGTGCGGTAAATATGGGAGCAGAGGCGATTATGGATCTGTCCAGCCATGGAGATACGCAGCCGTTTCGCCGTAAGCTTACCAGCGAATGCCCGGCAATGATCGGTACAGTTCCGGTTTATGACAGTGTGATTCATTATCAGAGAGATCTGGCAACACTGACAGCACAGGATTTTATTGATGTTGTGCGCATGCATGCAGAAGATGGTGTGGATTTTGTGACACTGCATTGTGGAATTACAAGAAAAACAATTGACCAGATCAAAAAACACAAAAGAAAGATGAATATCGTAAGCCGTGGCGGCAGCCTGGTATTTGCATGGATGACGATGACTGGAGAGGAAAATCCGTTCTATGAATATTATGATGAAATTCTTGAAATCTGTGAGGAACATGATGTGACAATTTCTCTGGGGGATGCATGTCGTCCGGGATGTCTTGCGGATGCCACTGATGTGTGTCAGATTGAGGAGCTGGTGCGTCTGGGAGAACTTACAAAACGTGCGTGGGATCACAATGTGCAGGTGATGGTAGAGGGACCGGGACATGTGCCACTCGATCAGGTCGCTGCCAATATGAAAGTGCAGCAGAGCATCTGCATGGGTGCACCATTTTATGTGTTGGGACCACTTGTGACAGATATTGCACCTGGATATGACCATATTACAAGTGCAATCGGAGGCGCAGTGGCAGCTATGAACGGTGCAGCGTTTCTGTGCTATGTTACACCGGCGGAACATCTGGCTTTGCCTAATGTGGAGGATGTGAAGCAGGGAATCATTGCCTCAAAAATCGCAGCACATGCAGCGGATATTGCCAAAGGTATTCCGGGAGCAAGAGATATCGATGATAAAATGGCGGATGCCCGCAGAGTGCTTGACTGGGATGCGCAGTATGCATGTGCAATTGATCCGGAGACAGCAAAAGCAATCCGTGACAGCCGTAGCCCAGAGGATGATCACAGTGATACCTGTAGCATGTGTGGTAAATTCTGTGCAGTCCGCAGCATGAATAAGGCATTGGCAGGAGAATATATCGATATTCTTTAATGGGCTTTTGCCGGACCTTTTTATGGAAATTAAAAATTACTTGGAAAATGCATGCTCTTTTGGTATAATAGGAGTACATGTGAGTTATCCATGAATTCATATTTGATAAAGGTGGTATAAAAATGGCTATATTGCAAGAGTGGCAGAAGATTGCTTACAATGAGAAAGCAAACCAGGCTGAACTTCAGAAGTTCTGGCAGAGATATTTTCTCTTGGAGAAGGGGGTATATGAGAAGCTTCTTACAAATCCGGATGAAGTGGTAGAAGGTACAGTTAAGGAACTTGCAGACAAGTATGGTCTGTCAATTTTAGAGATGGCCGGATTCTTAGACGGAATTAATGAGAGTCTTGTTGAGCCAAATCCAATCGAGACCATGGAAGAGGATACAAAGGTAAGTCTTGCTTTTGATATAGAGAAACTTTATAAGAACATGGTG
>ENA-UOJA01002994-UOJA01002994.1-human-gut-metagenome-genome-assembly--contig:-C19-NODE-2994-length-10640-cov-13.315163_pt1 | contig 10640 bp, 7 predicted proteins | sample MGYA00242337_ERZ723884 | MGnify/ENA metagenome assembly ERZ723884
ATACATCGTGAGATGCACTTGAAGTTCAATTGTGATAGTTCTTAGACTTTTCTTTCTCTACCCAGCTATCCACAGACACGGATGTCTGTGGAAGTTCGATATGGGACATGGATGTCCCGTATCGAACGGTAGCGGAAACTACCATTACGTATATGAAAAGTCTTAGAAATATCCAATTGAAACTTCTGGCATCGATGATGTATGTGCAGCACCGATTTTCACTTATATTATGTCGTCAGTTCGCCAACCGAATGTTTGCTAAACAACAATTCCCCTACTGTATAATATGCACATCCATCTGATTAAATGGTATTTCAATTCCATTCTTATCAAACTCTGACTTGTAATTTTCAAGAAGTGTAAACTTTGTATCCCAGTAGTCTTCTGTTTTAACCCATGCTCTTGTTTCAAGTGTAACACATGATTCATCAAGACTTTTAACAATAACCTTTATCTCTCTATCCTTTATTATTGCAGGATTTGCATTGATTATATTGTTAAGAAGTGTTTTTGCAAGCTTAAGATCAGATGAATAACCTATAGACATCTCTATATCAAGTCTTCTGTAATCCTCTGCACCAACATTAATTATGTTAGAATTCGATAATGTACCATTAGGAAGCATCACAACCTTATTATCAACTGTTGTAAGCTTAGTGTATAATAACTCAATAGTCCTTACAGTTCCTTCATAATTTCCAACTACAATATAATCACCAACCTTAAACGGCTTGAATATAAGTATAAGCACTCCACCAGCAAAGTTAGAAAGTGATCCCTGCAAAGACATACCAACAGCAAGTGCTGCGGAACCAAACACTGTTATAAGTGATGTTGTCTGTATACCAAGCTCATCTATAACCATAAGTATAAGTACTGCATATAATGCAAACTTTATAATAGACATTGTAAAGTTTATAACACCTGCATCAAGACTTCCCTTATCAAATATTTTCTTTAAAAGCCTGAGACTTATGGATATAACTTTCTTACCTACGAACCAAATAATTACTGCAAATACCAGTTTCCACAGACCAGTAAGACCCCAGTGTGTAATCTGGTCGATTATTGTATTTATCTCCGCCATATATTTTTCCTTTCACACGATATTACGCCGCATAGATGTTATTCAGATTTTAATTCCTGCAGTCTCTTACGCATATCTTCATCTATCCTGATGCTTTCCTTTACCGCTTCCTTAGCCTTTTTCTCAGCTTCATCCCTCGCCTTTTGTGCAAGCCTTAAGCTTTCTTTTGCTAGTTTTTCTGCATCTGCTGCCTTCTTAGCTTCCTCATCTGCCTTAATTGCAAGTTCTTTTGCCATTCTGGCTTTCTTTTCTGCTTCTATCTTAGCAGCTTCTGCTTCGTTTTTAATCTTAAGCTCCTTAATCTCTATATCACTATAAGCTTCATATTTATATACAACTATTGATGATGATGGAATACTTATGCTTAATTCATACTTATCATTGACATCAGTTTCTATAGAAGAACATATAACTTCTTTACTATCATGCATGTTTTCACCACCATCTCCAAAACGACTGCTGTCTAACAATATTCTATATCTTCCCATGACTGGAACATGCAATATATATTTTTCTCTTGTAACCGGCGTAAAATTAACCGCTATAAGAAGTTTTTCATTATCTTTACTGATTCTTTCATATGCAAGAACCGTTTCAGCAGCATTATAGTTGTCTATCCAGTTAAATCCTTCTTCTTTATCATCAAGTTCATACAAGGCTTTCTCTGACCTGTACATTCTATTAAGCTGTGAAATATATATAAGCATATCCTTATACTCATTCTCCTGGAATCTGTTCCATGCTTCTTTTACGCTTTCTTCTCCTGTCATGAGTATGCCTGTATCATTTCCTAAAGAAATGCATTTGGCTCCTGGATACGTATATATATATCCAAGTGCTGCTCTTATATCAGCAAGCCTGCTATTTTTATTGTTACCAGCTGCAAGCTCATATATTGATAAGCCATCAAGTGCATCATAAGATACAGATGTCATAAACCGTTCTTTATAATGATAAAACATCTCATAAGTAAGCTTATTATACACACCTTTTCTAAACAATGGATCCTGCTTTATAAACTCCCTGAATTCCTCTGCCAGACCATCATTCAGTTTATAATCAAAACCTAATGTCTCATTGTTTGTATCTGTTACGCCTGGCCATCTGCTTGTTTCATCAGCTATGCTTATAATGTTTCTATTCTTTGAATGTATATATGCATTCATCTGTTTTATGAATTCTATTGCATCCAGATTCTCGTTTCCACCATACATATTCGGTGTCCATTCACCAGGTCTCTTTCCATAATCAAGATAAAGCATAGTCGCTGTATCAGTCAGTCTTATTCCATCAATATGATATTCATCAATCCACATTGAAAGATTAGATAAAAGAAAGCTCCTTACCTCACCCTTATCATATGCAAATGTCGTTACGTCCCTGTATGGCTTTTTATCCAGCCCAGGCTTAAGATATCCATAACAGCTTCCACCATCAAAGTTAACGATTCCATGCATATCGCTTCCAAAATAAGCACCATTCCATTCAAGAATAACACCTATATCTGCATCATGCATTTTATCTATGAATTCTTTAAAATCATGTGCACTTCCATATTTAGTTACAGGAACATAGTAACCTGATGCTGCATAACTGTATCCCTTTTTGCTGAATACACTATCATCACTCATAAGCTGGATATGCGTATATTCTGTTGCCTTGACATATTCAATGAGCTTATCTGCCATAGTTTTATAATCAGCTTCACTACCAATAATATCCGCTACATCCTTTAGTCTTACCTCTAATATGGATAATGCTGTAGCACCAGCATTATTCACTCCTGGTGCTGTTCTTTTTGTTTTTCCATTCTGCGAAGCTTTTGATGATACTATAGTAACAACAGAATGTGCATCTGCATATCTTGTAGCTTCCATAGCATACGGATCAGCCTTTAATACTGTTTCCCTGCTATGAAACTTAACCTCATACATATACTCGGTCCCTGCTTTAAGTCCAGGTATAAAAAGCTCATACACTCCATGTTCAGTAATTCTCTCCATCTGATGTATACGTCCATCCCAGTTGTTAAAATCACCAACAACGCTCACACGAAGAGCATATGGTGCCCATGTTCTGAACAATGTACCAGCAATTCCATCCTTGCTGCATTCGTGTCCACCAAATATCTGATAAGCCTTATCCTGTGTACCATCCATAAACTTATTAAAAAATGTATCATATTCATCATAATCATCAAATGAATATGGGTCAGAACAAACATTTACAATTCCATTTTTATCTTCAATATTAAGAACATACTTAACATTTTTCCTTAATGGTATAAGTGTTGCAAAAAAACCTGCATCATCAACCTTTTCCATCTGTATTTTCTTTTTTCTTTCGCTTACAGATATACTGACCTGAACAGCATCAGGTCTGAACACCTGGACAAGAAAACCGTCTTTAGTACGATGACCACCAAGTATTCTTTTAGGATGACTGCTCTCTGAATATACTATCTCTTCTATAGCAGGCCAGTCCATAAGTTTATACAGTTTATTATCCATACTTATCCCCTTCCCGTAAACATATATGCACATTATATGTTCTTTATTTTACATCAGGCTTTATTTATCATATCTGTCCATCCACTGCTTAAAAAGGCTTGTCCATGCATATACCTCTGGCTGATAGTGTTTGCCACCCTTTGTAGCAGTTTCCTTAGTTCCTAGTCCTAGTCCATGACATCCATCTGGAAATACATGATATTCAAACTTAACATTATTCTTTCTTAATGCTTCTACAAGCAAAAGCGTATTCTCCAATGGAACAGAATTATCGTCAAATGTATGCCAGATAAAGCTTTCAGGTGTATCTTTTGACACCTTATTCTCCAGTGATATATCATCTATATATTTTTCATAGTTTTCACCAAGAAGTTTTACAAATGAAGCTCTATGTGCATCTTTTCCAGATGTTATAACAGGATATCCTAAAAGCAGTCCATCTGGTCTTACATACTCTTTATCACATCCCAGATATTTCTTTGCAAATGATGCAACCATGTCACCGCTCCACATAGTACCAAGACATGCTGCCAGGTGTCCTCCGGCTGAAAAACCTGCAAGTATAATTCTGTCCGGATTGACATCCCATTCCTTAGCATGATCTCTTACCCACTTAACTGTATAAGCTGCCTCATATACCTGTGTAGGGTAAATATATGGTGCAAGACTATATCTTAATACTACTGCATTATATCCAAGCTCAAGCATTTTAACAGCTACAGCCTCACCTTCCCTTGGTGAGTGATGATCATATCCGCCACCAGGACATATTATAACAAGTGGTCTGTTGAAGGGATCCTGATAATCAGGATACATTTCCTTGATATAAGTTGTTATTGTAGCTTTTTTCTCAGGTGTCTTTAAGCCAAGTTCTTCATATGGAAGTTCAATATCGTACACTTTATGTAACATAGTAATCCTCTTTTCTGATGAATCTGCTATCAGCAGCCATGTGTCATACCGTATTAATCAAATGCACATCCTGCCAGTAGAATATCATCCTGTATTCTTTACATATATTTTAAAAACTGTACTTATTCCTCAATCCTATGTATAAACAATCCGCTTCTTAACTTTGGCTCAAACCATGTAGACTTTGGTGGCATAAGCCTGCCAGCATCAGCTACTGCAAAAAGCTCCTCTATAGATGTCGGATACATTGAAAATGCCAGCACACAATCATCCTGACATCTTCTTTCGAGTTCTGAAAGACCTCTTATTCCACCAACGAAATCTATTCTTTTATCAGTCTTAGGATCATGGATTCCAAGTACAGGTTCTAACAGATTATCCTGAAGTATGGCAACATCAAGTCCATCAACAGGATCATCTGATATTATATCCTTTTTTGCTATAAGTTTATACCATTTTTTGTCAAGATACATTCCAAATACTGATTTTTTGTCTGGTGAAACCGCACTATCACTTTCTTCTATATCAAACTTTTCCGATACAAGCTTCTTGAAATCTTCAACACTATATCCATTAAGATCTTTTACAACTCTGTTATATGGCATTATCACAAGCTCTTCATCCGGAAAAAGTACAGAAAGAAAATAATTAAACTCCTCATTTCCTGTATAATCAGGATGTGAAGCCCTTCTCCTTAACCCAACCTTAACAGCAGAAGCAGCTCTATGATGTCCATCTGCTATATATATGTCATCTATTTCTGCAAATGCATTCTTTATATTGTCAACAGCCTCTTTATCTGCAATCTTAAACACCCGATGTTTTATACCATCTGGCGAAGTAAAGCTGTACAGCGGCTTTTCCTGCTTAGCCTTTGCCACCTCTTTCCTTATGACATCATCAGCCCTGTAAGCTAAGAATATAGGACCTGTCTGTGCAGAACATCTGTCAACATGATTAATTCTGTCCTGTTCCTTATCTGCCCTTGTATTCTCATGCTTCTTTATAATGTTATTCTGATAATCATCGATGGAGGCGCAGGCAGCTATTCCTGTCTGTACTCTGCCATTCATAGTAAGCTCATACACATAATATGCCTTATCAGTATCAGTAATAAATGTTCCATCAGCTATTCTTTCATCTAAAAGCTGTCTTGCCTTATCATATACTTCATTGGCATATGTATCTACTGACGAATCAAACTGGGTTTCAGCCCTGTCTATGGCAAGAAACGAAAGTGGTTCCCTCGCCACCTCACTGCATGCTTCTTTCCTGTTGTATACATCATATGGAAGAGCCGCTACTCTGTCAGCCACGTTCTCATTAGGTCTTATACATTCAAATGCTTTAATAGTTGCCATCGCCACATCCATCCTTTCTTTATCCTACATAAGCATAGCTCTTTTAATATGCTTACTTTACTACGTGTTTAGTATGCAGTAATTCATGTGCCTTTTCTGATAATGGTTCTTCAAAGTAATCTTTATAGCACTGGATAACCTCTGGATTCTCATGAGAAAATCTTAAGTTATTCACCTTATCAAGTCCATAAAGCACCTTCGTTCTTGCCGCAACCTTATCATAATCATCTTTTATAGGCTGTCCGCCTCCATTAATACAACCGCCAGGACACGCCATCACTTCAACAAAATCATACTTTACCTTTCCTGCTGCTATTGCATCCATAAGCTTTCTTGCATTAGAAAGACTGCTTGCAACTGCTACCTTAAGTATATTGCCATTTATAGTGAACTTTGCCTCTTTCCAGCCTTCAAGTCCTCTTACACACTGGAAAGCATCTGGTTCAGGATTAGTCTTATTGACAAGATAATAAGCACTTCTTAATGCAGCCTCCATAACTCCACCGGTAGCACCGAATATAACGCCTGCACCACTTCCCATGCCAAGTGGATTATCAAACTCTTCTTCCTGAAGCTCCTCTGTCTTAATAAAGAATGACTTAAGCATTCTTTCTACTTCTCTGGTAGTAAGTACCGCATCTACATCGCCTCTGCCATCCCACGTAATCTCATCCTTCTTTGCAAGACATGGCATAATTGATACACAGAATATCTTTTCAGGCTCCACGCCAAGCTTTTCAGCATAATATGACTTCGTAACTGCGCCAAACATCTGCTGTGGTGACTTTGCTGTTGAAAGTCTTTCAAGATACTGTGGATATTCTTTCTTTACGAAATTAACCCATCCCGGACAGCATGAGGTAAACATAGGAAGTCCCGATTCTTTAATCTCTGGAAGTCTGTGAAGCAGCTCACTTCCTTCCTCCATAATAGTAAGATCTGCTGAAAATGTTGTATCAAATATATAATCAAAGCCAACCTTTCTTAAGGCTGATACAAGTCTTTTAGCTGTTGCGAATTCCTTGCTTAATCCAAAGCCTTCACCCCAAGCTGTTCTGACAGCCGGTGCAATCTGTACAACTGTTATGATATCTTCATTCTCTACTGCATCAAGAACATATCCAACATCATCTCTTTCCCTTAATGCACCTACTGGACAATTAACAACACATTGTCCACACAGCGTACATTTAGTTTCCTGTATTGTCTTATTCTTAGCTATATTAACTGTAGTTCTTGAACCAGTATTAACAACATCCCATACATGCATTCCCTGTATATTATCACATATCTGAACGCATCTCATACACTTAATACATTTGTCATTGGCCCTTAGAAGTGGAAAATTCTTATCCCACTTATTCTTTTCAAGTATTGAATCATAAGGCATCTCTGATATGTTAAGTTCATTAGCAAGTGACTGTAATGTACAATTTCCACTTCTTACACATGAAGCACATTCGTAGTCATGCTGCGAAAGTATAAGCTTAACATTGGTCTTTCTTGTAGTACGCACCTTTCTTGTATTGGTTTTTATAACCATGCCCTCCTGTACTACATTATTACATGCTGTAACACATCTGTCCTGGCCTTCAACTTCAACTACGCATACACGACATGCACCTATCTCATTCACTTCCTTCAGATAGCACAGAGTAGGCACATCAACTCCAACTTTACGTGCAGCCGCAAGGATAGTTGTTCCGTCTTCGACGGTTATATCTATTCCGTTAATTGTTGCATTTACCATTGTTCTTCTCTGCCTCCTCTAAAAGCACCGAATCCGAAATGATCACATCTTAAACAGCGTCCAGCCTCCTGGCACGCTTCTTCACAAGAAAAACCATATTCAATCGGTTCAAAATCATTCTTTCTTTCAGCTGCCTCCCTGAGTGCAACTTCAACTCTTCCGCAGGCTACTTTATCTTCATTACTTGCATATGGTATCTCAACATCACATGTAATCTCATGGTTAAAGCCAAGATACTCATCTATGTTAGCTGCCGCAACCTTACCTGCTGCAATAGCCTTTATAACTGTAGCCGGACCTGTTACACAGTCACCTCCTGCAAACACTCCCTCAGACATTTCACCATCCTGTGGCGTAATATTACCTGTATTAAGTGCTGAGATAACACCTCTCTGAACCTTGATTCCATGTTCCTCAAAGCTCTTAGTTTCTATACCCTGGCCTATGGCAACTACTATCAGATCACTTTCTAAGAGCATTTCATCCTTAGATGCTGCCTTAGGTGCTGGCCTGCCATGTGAAACCTTTGATATCATCTGTGGCTTTACTACAAGTCCTATGGCATTACCCTCTTCATCCTGCTTTATACGTACTGGTGACATAAGCTCAAGAACATCGCAGCCTTCAGCCTCTGCGCCTACAACTTCCTCTTCAAGTGCTGTCATATCAGCCTTACGTCTTCTGTATACAATACTTACCTTGCTTGCGCCAAGTCTTATAGACGAACGTGCAACGTCCATTGCAACATTACCACCGCCGATAACGATAACTCTCTTTCCTGTATAATCAGGCATATCTCCATCGCCTATTGCACGAAGCATCTCAACTGCAGATATGATACCACTTCTGGCATCTTCACCTTCAATCCCCATCTTCTTATCTGCATGGGCACCGATAGATATATATGTAGCATCGTACTCATCAGTTATATCATCAAATGATATATCCTTTCCTACACTTATATTCTTCTTAACCTCTATTCCAGTTGAAAGGATAGAATCTATCTCTTCATCAAGCTTCTTTCTTGGAAATCTGTAGTTAGGAATACCATATCTTAACATACCACCAAGCTGTTTTCTTTGTTCAAATATAGTTACCTTATGTCCCATAAGGGCAAGATAATAGGCAGCACTAAGACCACCTGGTCCACCACCGATTATGGCAACCTTCTTTCCTGTATCTGGTTCACACTCTGGTACTGGAACTATGCCTGCATTATCTACCGCCATCTTCTTAAGTCCACGTATATTAACAGGTGCGTCTATGATAGTTCTCTTACATCTGTTCTCACATGGATGCTCACATATATAAGCACAAGTTGTAGGCATCGGATTATCTCTTCTTATAAGCCTTACAGCATCAGCATAGCGCTTCTGCTGCACAAGTGCTATATAACCTGGAATGTCAACGCCAGCAGGACATGACTTAACACACGATACCGGCTGGTTACTGTTGCATGAACAAAAACCGTTATGTATATGTGACTCAAAATCATCTATACAGCCATCTACTGACTTAAGTGCCAGCTTTGCTGCCTCATAACCTATGGCACAATCAGCTGAATAATATATACCTTCTGCTGTAAGCTTTATATTCTCAACTGTTTCCTCTGTTGCCTCTCCATCAAGCACATTATCAAAAAGTCTTGCAAGCTGTCTTAAACCAACACGACATGGAACACACTTGCCACAAGACTGTGCAAGACACATTTTTATAAATGATCTTGTAAGATCAACCGGACATAATCCTGGTGGAGATGCCACTATTCGTCTTTCAAGATCCTGATACATCGACTCCATTGTAACCTGAGCCTTATCCTTAGTTAATATAGTTAATCTACTCACTAAAAAAAGACCTCTCTTTCCTGAATTTAATATGTTATTGTCTGTAACGTCCTAATATTCTGAATATGAAATAATATTCTCATAATCAAATCATCTGTTCCTGCTGCATTAAAAACACACGCAATACAACACCCTTAAAAGTTAAACAAAATATTAATATAACCAAACTATTATAGTGTAACATTACCGTTAATAATTGACAACAAAGGTTATTTCTTTAACAAACTAACGCAAATATCAGAATTCACACGCAAATCATTAATATGCCGTATTACTATGCAAACTTTCACAACGCAGTCCCTTATTATCCAAATAATACACGATATCACCATAAATACACCATACAATTAACTTAATCTAATATTATACTGACACGCTAGATTATGCAAGTGGAAACGGTTATAAGTTTAGTATTCATATGCTTAGAAACTTTAAAAAGGACAGTCGATTTTCTCGGCTGTCCCTTGCAGTTTTGCTTTAATTACTTTTTGAATTTATATTTTCCTTTTCCATAACCGGATACTGGTTCAATAATATCTGCCTGAACCAGATTTGAAAGTAACTTAGAAGCACCTGAACCTTTCAGTTCCAGAAGTTCCATAACTACACTTCTGCCAAACACTTCATCAAAACCAAACTTCTCAAAAAGTCTGTAAATATGGACTGTCGTTTTTATTGAGAACTCATTACCTTTTTTGGAAAGGATACTTTCAATGTCCACTTTTTTGTCTTGAATGTCCACTTTTTTATTATTCAAAAGTTCACTTATATGAAGCTTTCGATTATGGAGTTCATTTTTCTCATTCAAAAGTAGATTTCTTAAAAACGCCTCCAGATATTCTGTTGTTTCATCAAACTCTTGATGTGGAATAGTTTTATCGGCATAGTATTCTAAACTACGAGAAAAATACTTTCCTCCTTCATAAAAAATACTTTTATCATCAGGAAAGTATTTATTTACCACATTTTCTATTGCAATCAAACACTTTTCATAAATATTGTATTCTTTGACTCGTAAATCCAAATTGCAATATTCCAAAATTCTATTTTGAACCTCTTTAGTACAACAGCAATCTTCAGACCTCCTCATATCTCTTGTCTAAAATAACTTTGTATATATCATATCTCTTATATCAAAATAAAATACTTACCACATATTAATCAAAATATAAATTC
>ENA-UOJA01003000-UOJA01003000.1-human-gut-metagenome-genome-assembly--contig:-C19-NODE-3000-length-10626-cov-5.800681_pt1 | contig 10626 bp, 6 predicted proteins | sample MGYA00242337_ERZ723884 | MGnify/ENA metagenome assembly ERZ723884
CCACAACACGAGCCTTTTTATTCTTATTGAGTACCCAAAGGGTAACGCTGATGTCCGTAGTATAGAAAAGGTTTCTTGGAAGAATGATAATGGCTTCTACCAAATGATTTTCTATAAGCTGCTGTCTAATTTTCAACTCTGTACCATCATCAGATAATGCCCCATTGGCAAGCAGGAAACCTGCTACACCATTTTGTGAAAGTTTGGAAACAATATTCAGTATCCAACCGTAGTTTGCATTACTTGTCGGCGGAACTTCATACCCATTCCAACGAGGGTCGTCTACAAGCTCATTTTCGGCTCTCCACTGTTTCTGATTGAACGGAGGATTTGCCATAATGAAATCTGCTTTAAGGTCTTTGTGCTGGTCATTGGTAAATGTGTTTGCTGCCATTTCTCCAAGGTTTGCAGAAATACCACGAATAGCTAAGTTCATTTTCGCCAGTTTAAAAGTAGTATTTGTGTACTCCTGACCGTAAATAGACACTTTCTTTTTATTACCGCTATGTGCTTCTACGAATTTGATGGACTGCACAAACATACCACCCGAACCACAACAAGGGTCATAAAGTATTCCATCGTAAGGCTCAAGCATTTCGGCAATCAGGTTTACAATACACTTTGGTGTGTAGAACTCTCCTTTACCTTTTCCTTCTGCAAGAGCGAACTTACTAAGGAAATACTCATATACACGACCTATAATGTCGTTCTCTTTATCATCTGTATTGATACGATTGATTTCATCAAGCAAAGAAGCCAACTTTGCCGTATCAATATGTAAGCGGGAGTAATAGTTATCCGGCAAAGCCCCTTTCAGTGATGGGTTGTTCTTTTCAATCGTATAAAGTGCTGTATCTATCTTTAAAGCAATGTCGTCCTGCTTTGCATTTTCAATGATATACTTCCAACGACTTTCTTCAGGTAGATAAAATACATTTTCCTGAGTATAAAATGGCTTCATATCCGCATACTTTTCGCCGTGTGTAGCAATAATCTTATTACGGCATTCCTCAAACTTGTCACTGGCAAATTTGAGGAAGAATAAACTCAGAACAACATGCTTATACTCCGCAGGCTCAACAGAACCTCTTAGTTTATCGGCACTTTTCCAGAGTGCTTCTTCCATTGATATCTCTTTCTTTGGTTTAGCAGCGCTTGCCATCTATAATTACCTCCGTATACGTTTTCATTTATATTAACTTTTGAAACTTGCTATAATTTATCCTCATTTATAATACTTATCTTACAATTGTCTCTATCACAATTACTTATGTAACATTATATCTAACACATTTGTTTTTTTCAAGACTACAGCACGATAACCATCTTTCAAAAAAGTCGGTAAAAAGCAGATAGAACGCTTTTCTTTGCCCTATCTGCATCCCATTATTGCAAATTTTCATCGATTGTTTCCGTTTTCTTTTCCACTCCTGCATCAGTAATCTTACACACACACCCGCCGCTAACGACAAATACAACCTTTCCCTTTGCCTTGTCTCCAAGTTTGTCATAAAGCCTGCCTGCACTCATTGACTCACCTTTAATCGTAAATGGGCTGTTTGCAACATATCCGACTTTGCCAAGCCCCTTAATCTTTACCTGTATTGCTTCTTTGTCATACTCATTGTCCGGCTCTTTTATAAGCTTCACCTTCATCCCTTTTTCCATAAAACCAGTACCAAAATAATGATTACAGCCTGCTATTGTAAAATACATTTCGTCCATAGTAGTAGCCTCCTTTTTCTTTCCCAATTCCTATCCCACCATATCCTTCACATTTTCCACTACATGTATTTCTTCCTGTTCACTCTCTACTGCCTGCAATTTTGTCACATTACTTTGCTCTGGCACTTCCATCATATCCCTAATATCAGCTAAATTCGCCTCGCAGGTATCAGCAAGCGCATTACAGTCTATGTAATCCGTCAATGTATACAGGCAATTGAGTTCCTTTGATTTTGCTTTTTTCTCAAGTCTGAGTTCCTTCAATCTCTTGAACACTTTATATCCCTGTGCCACATTACAGTTTGCATCTTCTGTTTCCAGAAGAATATTTTCAATTTCCTCGTCTATCTCCTCCATATCAATCTGAAGATTGGTTATGTACTGTCCGGCATTCCGGTAAAATTCTGCCTGCTGCTTTGCAAATGAAAGCCAGTCATTTTCTTTTCCATCAAACGGAGTAGCATTTCTTTCCTTAATCATCGTTTCTTCACCGCCTTCATTCTCTTCTGTTTCTCGGATATCGTCTCTTTGTAAGCGCTTGTGCTTGAGTACACAGTTTTCAAACAGTTCATCATACTTTCTTGGCTTATATTTTCTGGTCTCTAATCCCTTGATACATTTAAGCGCCTGTTTTGCTTTCGCCACATTTGCGTTTGTCCCCAGATTATTCTGAAAATACTCTATTCTTTGCAGCTCGTCTTTGATATCTCTTCTGTTTTCCCGGCACACTCTCAACAGTTCCACTAAATCGATTGCCTCCTCATCGTTGGTTTCACACAATTCGATGTAGTGAAGAATATCGCAGATTTTCTGTTCTATATCGGAATGCCTTTTTGCCAGTTCATCCCGATAGTCCTTCATTCCCTCGACAAGATATGTAAAATGTGTCAGATATTCAGCCCAATCCATTTCAGACAAATTATAGGATGACACATTCTTTTCCGCCTGGGCTGGCATCTCATCATAGGTAAGCTCTTTTATGGGCGAAACATTCTCCTCTTTATCTGTATTTCTCTGTTCTTCCGGAACAAATACGTCTGTTTCTGTCTTGTCCGTCTTTTCGTCTATCGGAACCATACAATAGAAACCAGCTTTCTTGCCTGCACCCATACGGCTGTTTGCCTGAGCGAATGTAAATACTGTCGCATCCTGTTCGCCTGCCACAGCTACAAGTTGATCCGCCTGATTCGTTCTATAATAATTTCCGCTGTAATCCATTATGTAGTATAAAGAATCCGTTCCCATAGGCACCTCCCTGTTCCAATCCAATATCTATTTTTCCTGTTATGAAATAAAGTGTGCGCTCGACGCACACTTTCACCTGCTTTAGCAGGTTGTGCGAAGCATAAAAAATAAGAACCAGCAAGAGTTTTTCTCTTATCTGATTCTTATTATACAAGTTAAGGTGTCCAATAAACACACCTCGCAACCCGAATTTATGTTCCCATCTACTTTTTATACTGTTTTACCAGCCTGGCAATTTCATCCTTCATCATTGCAACGACATGATTCGGTCCAGCCAGTGTAACTCCCTCACCAAGCCCCATAATCCAGGCTAAAAACTGCCGGCTGACCGCCACCTCAACATTTATTGCAAAGTGCCCGTCATCCAGTCGGGTCATTGACACATCTTTTCCAAAACGGTCTATCATGACACCCGCAAAGGAATTCTCACATTCAATTCGCACGCACTCCTCTTTGCCGCCATACATCCCGAACATTTTTCTGGCATATGCCGCCATGTCAAATGACTTAAATTCCAGTTTTCCTTCTCTTCCCTTGCCATTCGATTTAATACGGAGCATCTTATCCACCCGGAAGTGCTTGATCATTTTCTCCGAGCTATCGTAGGCAATTAAATAGTAATTCTCATCGTCCCATGACAAAGACCAGGGACTGACCTCATAGAGTGCACCACCATGCCTGAGTTCCATCTTTTTATCCACATTCCATTGAAAATACTGGAATGTGATCCTCGAATTTTCCGCTATCGCCGTGTGAATCCTGTCAACATTGTAATAAATGCTTTCATTCATCGTCTTTACCCGCCCAGCCACAAATACCTGCCTGTGTAACTGTGACGCTTCATATTTACTTGCAAGTCCTTCTATCTTCTTTATCAATTCATTAGACTTCTTTGCCGTGATAAATTTTGCCGACTGGACGGAATCAACCAACAGCTTCAGTTCTGCGAGTTCAAATTGTCTGTTTCCGATATGATAGGAATAGGTTCTATCTTCCTGTGTCCCTATGATATCCAGTCCATATAGCCTGAGGCTTTCAATATCATTATATAAACTCTTGCGTTCTGCACCTATATCATATGCTGCAAGCGCATCGATTATCTCCGGCATCGTAATACTATGCGTTTCATCCGTTCTCTCAAGCAGGATTTTCATAAGATAAATAAGTTTTAATTTCTGATTTGATGACTTCGGCATACTGCACCCCAAAACTCCCCCATGTAAACTATATCAAACAAAAAACTCCTTTTATATGATACCATAATTCATCATACAAAAGAAGTTTTATTGTTTTTACAAATCTGGCAATTACTCATTATGAACTATCCGGCTTAATTCCCCTTCCATATCTTTAATCAAATCTACCACCAAAGCATTCCCCATCATAAATCGCCGCTTATTTAACGGCATCTCAACTATTTTATCTCCAACCTTGCACCACTGCGTATGTCCTGTCGGAAATCCCTGAATACGTTCAGTCTCTTCTGCCGTAAGCAATCTAATCCTTCCCGTTTTCTTATCCATAACAATATGCGTCGTTCTGCTGAATCCACCTTCAGACGTAAGCATTGTTCTGGCTGGCTTGTCATATGCATCAACCATTGCAATTGGTCCTTCTGAAAAGATATACTCATGACCATTAGCTGCTTTTCTAGGAAGCTTTTTTGCCCCTTTTAAATATTGCCATGTTTGACGTGCTTCTTTGCTTAATCTTTCATGTGTTTCGTCACTATGATTAACATTTGGCGATGTATAATACAACCTATTTTCTGGAATGAAATACTTCTCGTCAACGTCCCCATCATCCATAATTTCACCTAAAGTAATCTGTTTATCATGATAGTTTGGTGTTGTCTTTACCGTATAAACAATTCCATCTTTCATCACTCCAGTATTTTCAAATGTAAAACTGAATTCAGCTGACAACTCACCAATTCCCTGTGGCAGAGTTTCAATTTTCACTTTCTTCGAATCTACTACATCTACTGGGAATGTCTTTGCAAAGAACCCTTCCTCAACCAAAAGCTTCACCATACTATGTCGATGTAATTCGTTTCCAAATTCTGGTATATAATTAATCTCCCTTTGAATCTGTGAAGCATATTTCAAATCATTCTTGTATGCAAAAATGAATGTTCTACGTCTTCTCTGCTGATAGCCATATTCGGCAGCATTAATTACTCGCCATTCAACGGTATATCCTTCATCTCTAAAGCAAGCAAGAATAATACCAAAATCTCGTCCTCTCTGTTTTGCAGGTGACTTAATCAATCGATCTACGTTTTCCAACAACACAAATGGAGGCCTTTTCTCCTCTAAAATATCTCTTATTGACCACCATAGGATCCCTTTTTTGCCTTCAAGCCCCTTGGATGTTGCTAATGACGAAGCAACTGAATAATCCTGGCAAGGAAATCCTCCTACTAATAATGAAAAATCTGGAAGAGTTGATTTATCCACTTCCTCAATGTTTATGTTTGTAGTATCTTTTCCATTTTTATCCAAGCAAATACCAAAATGATATACATAGCAGTCATGCGCATACTGCGTTTTTTTCTCAGCAGGCTCCCACTGGTTAAACCAAACCGTTCTCCATAATTCCTCTTTTTTCATATCCTCTAACGTACTTATATGATTTAAACCGCAGCGGAAACCTCCCACGCCAGCAAATAATTCGCATACTGTTTTTTCCATTAATAATGGCTCCTTCTATTTATGTTCCATCCCATTATATCAGGCTTTTAGTGTTTGATCAACCCATTTTAATCTATCTCAAGGAATTTTTTCAGCTGCTTTAAAATATAATTGTTATTAATCCAAAAGCTTTGTGTTGTCATATACTCCCCACTTGGCAATACATTAGCATCTCGCTCAACATTTCCATATTCTTTGCCATCCTTAAAACGATAAGCCGCCTTTGTCGCATGAGGTCTCACATGAATAATCTCTGTTTCACTCTTATTTGGAAGATTATTCTTAAAACTTACTTTTCCAACATTGTCAACACATTTTGTAAATTGCACCCCGTACTGAATTATACGTTTGTACTGTTCCCATTCTTTACGAACTGTAACATCTAAATCAAAATGTGGCATATTCCACAAAAGACACCCCTTTACTCGGTATACATCCCCATCCCTTTTCCATACAAAGAAAAATAGTCTCGTCTCCTCAAAATAGTCATGTAAAGCCGAGTCTTCATACTCTTCCTCAACCAAGTCAAGGAACTTAAATGGTGGAAAAGACATACTTTCACGTATAGTATTATTCTCTTCTATTCGAATTGTCTTAACCTTAATATTTGCCTTCTCGAATTCATCAGCATGTTCATCTCTTATTCCTAATATTTTATATGCCAAGTCATTCCATTGTGCCTTGTTATTATTATATTCTCTTCCGAACTTCTCACACAATTCTTTATCAGATTTTCCAACATAATTTCCAACACTACCGCTCAGGATTTCCTCAAATGATTTTTCTTTTAATCCTGTCGCAGCTTTCAAACTTGAATTATCTGATGATTTTCCAGCTATGTAATGATTCAATACATACGTCATGTACGAATTCTTAAAACAAAATGCTCGTTTTCTTGCTGGGATATTATCTCCATAATACTGTGGAACCGTACTCTTTTCTGCCGTAGCCCCTTTAGTACAAGCACCAAGGTACATTGTGTCACCTTCCGACAACTCATGTGCTCGTCCATCTTTTATCGTATTTACGATGTAATCATAATCCTTTTTAATAATTTCTAAGTCTTCCTCTGGCGGTGTAAACAATTTCACATACCCAATCTTATATAATAGATTGCTATTCAACTCCTTATTTCTCCAATAATATATCAAAAGAATTAAGCGCATCTTTTCCCATGCATGTGACTTATAAAACTCTAACTCGATTGGGCTATCATAATTTATCATGGTAAGAACCAAACGCTCTCCTGCACGAAGTTCTCCTTTCTGAGTCACTTCATAAGGCGTAGCTTTCAGCTCAACGCCAGCCTCCGGAAAATCAGCCTCTTGATTTGAATTGGCCTTATATCCAAAATATACCTCTTCAAGAAGATTTCCCAATCCCCCTTTTCGCAACTTGTTTGCATAAGCTTCTACTGCATCAGAAGAAACGTTTTCTTTATCTGTTACAACATCTAAAAATGTTTTATTTTCTAATTGAACAGCATATCTCTCTATGCTTTGGGGATTTGTTGGATCATATCCTAAGTTTTTATCAAACACCTATTCTCAACTCCTATACTTGTTGTTTAAAGATTTCATTTATAGCACTCAAATAATCTGTTATTTTGCTTATCAATATCTCCTGTACTAATAGAATAGCATCCTACAGCATCCCTCCATAGACATGTAAGAGAAAATTCCATAAAATACAAATCCATCTTACTTACAATATTGTTGTACAGGCTTTAAATCCTTACTTAAAATAATTATAGTGATTTTGAATTGCATCCAAATATAATAAGCCTTCCGTATCGCTTCCTGCCGGCAGTTGCTCAAATCTAGTCGGTATATTACTTCCGCTCTTTTTTGTATCCGTTAATTCTCTACTATCTCTGTAATAGCGAGAGATTCCTGCTTCTTCATCTAAGAAATCTGGCCATTCTAGCTCTTCCATGGAAGTATATAAAACAAAATATACATATTTACCAGAACCAGTTTCACACAATTTCTTTCGAAATCCTCCAACATTTTCGCCTTCCTTAATCAAACATTATGTCTGGTTTTTCCTTTTTGCATTCTCGCTTCACTTTTTCTGGAATTTTTCCCAAAAAATAATCCTCAAGTAAATTCCATATTTGTTCACTTTTTAGTCCACTTTCATAAATATATGTTAACATTTTTACGGAAATCAGATGTCTCTCCGCCACCGTATCTAACAGTCTATTATTATATCTGTATGGCGCATTTAATATATTTTTTAATGCCTGAATCTGGTTGATGTATATATATAATTGACTATTCGCTCCTCCCAGCATTTCAAATGATAAACAACCTAGCACCTCAAGTATTCCTAAAATTACATTGTATTCTTTTATTCTGTTACCATTATCATTAATTAAATACAACTGACCATTCTGAGTTTCTGACTCAACTTTCCTTATTCTACTCTCAACCCATTGGAAATAGGAATTCACTGCAACATTAAACTGATATTTTGTTTGACCAGCTGTAGTTGTCTTTTCCTGCGCTATCGGCGATGATGTTCTAGCAAAATTCTTTCTATAAGAATCCATGGAAGCAATAATTACTTCACAAATTGCCTGTGCTTTATATTTATTAATTTCACACCCCTCTACCAATGCATCAACAATTTCCGAAACCGCTGTATGTTCTGACAACTGTATCTTTTTTAATATAAATTTCTTAATTATCCCCCAAGTGTTTTTATATATACTTGTATAATCATTATTAAAAATAATGTTTACACAAAGCACAGAATTCATTTGATATTTAATCGCAAAATCTAGTGCTTGGTGCTTTGAATATATCTCATATTTAAATTTAGGAAATGACAACATTTTATAATCTTTATTCCAAATTGTACTCAGCAACACTCTACAAATATGTTTGTGCGGTTCAATCTCCTCTATTGCTTCTGAGTACCTCCTCTTTAATTCCTCTTGCACACTAGGATTAATTTCAAAAAATCCACTAGAAAACATTGGGATAGGCCTAACCTGTATAGGTGAAAATCCCACTTTTGATTCAAAATCCTTTTGAATTAACAGCAATGCAGTTTTAACCTTACTTATATTATTATCTTCGTCACTAATAGGCGAGCCGAAAATATATGAAAAATTTTCAGCATCAAGCAACATTGCATTTCGTTTTTTGGTAAAATCTCTCCGCTTTCCGTTTTGAAGGCTTTGTTGATAGAGTTCATTAATCTTTTCAATAACTTTAATTAATTGATAATGTTGAATTGTTGATAACCCATGCAGTCTATTAATGTGCTTAAAATCCTTTGCATTATAATGATAAAAAGCTTCTCCACTAAGACTTTCCTTTCGTGCTGCACGACCTATCTCCTGAACATAATCGCAAACATTTCCTGTTGGCGCAAAATGAACTACTAACTCTATATCATTAATATCGATTCCCATACCAAAAGCTTTCGTGGCAAGCATCACCAATTTTTCTTTTACATAAAATTTTTCATAATTTTCCTGCTTTTTATCCTTACTTAAAGTACCATAATACACAGCAACTCTTTCAGCTTCTCTTTTGCTTCGCAAATATTCATAGCATCTGTCAATCAGCGCTACTGTCGGAAAATATATCAGTGTTTTTTTGTTTGTAATAATCGCTCTCTGAATGACTTCTTCTATTTGCTCAAATTTATCTAGCTCGTACTCTGAACGTTCACCTTTTTCTTTTTTGGATGTATCAATTACAATGTTAATATCGTTTCTCTTAACATACCCTAGATAAGTAATTGGACTTAACATATGCAAACTGTTAATTGTTTCAGTATACATATCTTCCACCCCATGATATATTGCGGTCGCTGTAAATGTTGCCACAACAAAAGATCTTTGCTTATCAAGATTTTCGATTTGCTTTTTTCTAAGTTTTTTTATATGATCTCCTAAATACCAATAATCTGGTCTAAACTGTTTTCCCCACGTTGTCACAATATGCGCTTCATCAATAACAATCATTCCTATTGTTCTATTTCCGATTAATTGCTCTACATCGCTTCTACTAAGTAGGGTTTCTGGAGAAACATATAAAATATGATACTGTCCCTCTGCGACTTTATCTATAATATCCTGTTTTACAATCGGAGAAATATCAGAATTTATTGTTTTTGCATGCGCATAATTCTTTAATTCTAGATTCTTTACCTGATCATTCATTAAGCCAATCAAAGGTGAAATTACTATTGTAAGCAGGTTGTATCTTTCAGCCAAATATATTGCTGGCACTTGAAACATAACCGATTTCCCTGCGCCTGTAGGTGCTGTAACAAATACATCTCTAAAATCTTTATCTTCCCCACAATTTTCAACTTGTTGAACCAAACTAGAAATTATATCTTCTTGTGAAACATGAATAACTTCCTTTTCTCCATTTTCAAACTTTGCCATGTTATAAACAGGTAGATTTCTATATGATGAATATCCCCAATATTTTTTCAATATTTCAGTGTATTCTTCTTTATGTTTATATTCATTTTCAATTTCTTGTACTTGAACAAAATATACATCTGTATAATCCTTCCAATATGAAGCAGCTAAAACAATGTGATCCTTAAGTTTGTTCACGTCTCCTGTATAATTAGACACTCTAACATAAATTTCATCCGGTTCTGCAAATAATTTTTTTACAAAATCAATATAGTCCGCCTCTTCAATCAAATCACATTCAACCATAGCATCCCTTTTATTTACTACAGTTTCTATATCCTCTGCATTTTTCCTATCAAACAAATTAATATTTATTACCTTTGCGTTATTGAGAACTGGATTATAGCTATATGCACCTAATAAGTAACCATTGTATTCCTTTATTCCATCAAATATTGATATGTATTCATCTATATCCCCAATATATGTATCATCATCTTCTTCTGCTTCTGTTTCTTCAAAATGAGCTAATATTCCTTTTCTAACATCAGTTGTAAAACCCTCTTCTATCGG
>ENA-UOJA01003002-UOJA01003002.1-human-gut-metagenome-genome-assembly--contig:-C19-NODE-3002-length-10616-cov-5.974908_pt1 | contig 10616 bp, 10 predicted proteins | sample MGYA00242337_ERZ723884 | MGnify/ENA metagenome assembly ERZ723884
GAATGAGATATTCTATCTCTAACACAGCAGAGTATGGTGATTATATTACAGGACCAAAGATCGTTACAGAGGATACTAAGAAGGCTATGAAGCAGATTCTTTCTGATATTCAGGATGGTACTTTTGCAAAAGACTTCTTATTGGATATGTCCCCAGCAGGTCGTCAGGTTCACTTCAAAGCTCTTAGAAAGCTTGCTTCTGAGCATCCTTCAGAGAAGGTTGGCGAGGAGATCCGTAAGCTTTACAGCTGGAACAATGAGGATGACAAGCTCATCAATAACTAATTTGAAAAGAAGGGAGAGAATACTATGGCAGCAGGAGTATTAGTGATAGCAGTTGTTGTGGTAGCGGTTGTTGTCGTTGTTGCGGCAACGGCTGCAATTATAGCGGCTGTAAAGAACACTTTACAGGACGAGGATGAGTAGTATACTCTCTTATAATACGGAAGGGGACTGTCTGACTAAGGATCAGGGATTCAATGACGCTTAGTACGACAGTCCCTTTTATTTAAAGGATTATTACAGTTCAATAGGAAGGCAATAGATTTATGTATACATTGGAGTTTGATACAGAAATACCGAAAATATGTATTCCCATCGTTGGAACGAAAGAAGAAGAGATTATAAAGACAGCAGAGGATCTGGTTGCAGCGAAGGTGGATCTGATAGAATGGCGCGCAGATTATTGTTCGTGTATTTTAGAGGATGAGCGTCTGTGCTTGTTTCTGCAGAAACTGCGACGCAGCACGGGGTCTACACCGTTACTGTTTACGATACGTACTACTGCCGAGGGTGGTGAGCTGACAATATCATTTGAACAATATATACATACGCTTCAAGTAGCGGCACAGTCTGAATGTGTGGATTATATTGATGTGGAGATGTTTTGGTGGGACAGAGCGCTTTCGGAATCTGAGTCTGTAACAGAAGGAACGATCCGAGAGGCAGTTCAGGCATTACAACAGCATGTGCAGGTGATTGGATCCTATCATGACTTTCAAGGAACGCCACAGGAGATGCAGATTACAAAACGTCTTTTGGCAATGCATGAAAATGGTGCGGATATTCCTAAGATGGCGGTGATGCCGCAGAGAAAAGAGGATGTGTTGACGTTAATGTGTGCAACGCTGCAGGCGAAGAGACAGATACCGGACACACCGGTTATTACTATGTCGATGGGCGCACTAGGGGCAGTCAGCCGCGTAGCAGGTGCTAATTTTGGATCAGCAGTTACATTTGGCTGCTATGGAGAAACAAGTGCACCGGGGCAGATTCCTTTGGAGGAGCTTCGGGTTGCATTGAAGCGATTGCAGATTTCATAGAAGAAGCTGTTTGTGCGCTGCATCGCGGTGTGAAATGGCATAATGATATAGTAGAAAGAAATGGAGGAGCACGGTGAAAACACAGTTAAAAGAACATATATTTTTGATCGGTTTTATGGGCGTAGGCAAAACGGCTACATCTCATGCGCTTAGTAAATTATCGGGCGCAAAGGAATTTGATACCGATCAAATGATCGTGAAACAGGAGCATAAATCGATTCCGGATATTTTTGCTGAAGAGGGGGAGGAATATTTTCGCCAGAGAGAGACAGAAATATTGACAAGGCTGCGTGATCTGGAGCCGGGGATCATTTCGTGTGGCGGTGGCATGGTGATGCGCGATGTGAACGTGGACAAGATGAAGGAGCAGGGCAAGATCGTGCTTCTTACGGCAACGCCGGAGACGATTTATGAGCATGTTAAAGATAGTACAAACCGTCCGCTCCTTAATGGAAATATGAATATACCGTATATTACAAAGATGATGGAAGCAAGAGAATCAAAGTATTGTGCAGCGGCTGATATTGTTATAGAGACAGATGGCTGTACGCCGAAGCAGGTTGCACAAAAATTACTTGAAAAATATGCTCAAATAGGATAAACTGTATACAGGATTTTGCGTAGTAATCAAGACGCATATACAATTAAGGAGGATTTTTATCATGGTATCAGCAGGTGATTTCAGAAATGGTTTGACCATTGAATTTGAGGGAAATGTATATCAGGTTATTGAGTTTCAGCATGTTAAGCCTGGTAAAGGTGCAGCATTTGTCCGCACAAAGTTAAAGAATATTAAGAGTGGTGGAGTTGTAGAGAAAACATTCCGTCCGACAGAGAAGTGCCCACAGGCACATATTGAGCGTGCAGATATGCAGTATTTGTACAGTGATGATATGTATCACTTTATGAATGTCGAGACATATGATCAGATTGATATGACGGCGGATCAGGTTGGCGATTCCTTGAAATTTGTCAAAGAGAATGAGATGGTTAAGATGCTTTCTCATGGTGGAGAGGTATTTGCAATTGAGCCACCATTGTTTGTTGAGCTTGAAGTAACAGAGACAGAGCCAGGATTTAAGGGCGATACAGCAACAGGTGCTAATAAGCCGGCTACTGTTGAGACTGGAGCACAGGTAAATGTGCCATTGTTCGTTGAGACTGGAGATAAGATCCAGATCGATACTCGTACAGGTGAATATTTGAAGCGTGTATAATTATTACGCATAGGATAGGAGGCGCAATTCATAAGGAATCATGTATTCCTGGGGGTTGCGCCTTTTGTGCAGAAATAAGAAGAGGATAGACATGAAATATAAATTAGTCATTTTTGATATGGATGGGACGATACTAAATACGCTAGAAGATCTGACTGACAGCACGAATGCAACGCTGGAGCATTTCGGTTATCCGGTTCATTCCATAGAGGATGTCAGACATTTCGTGGGCAATGGGATCCGTAAACTGATCGAAAGGGCCGTGCCATCGGGACTTAGTACAGAACGGATTGATGAAGTACATCGATATTTTTTGGACTACTATGCGAAGCACTGTGCGGACAAGACGAAACCGTATGATGGGATTTTAGACTTGATCCGTACGTTGCGAAAAGAAGGCTGCAAAACGGCAGTTGTGTCCAATAAAGCAGATATGGCAGTGCAGGAATTGTGTAAAGATTATTTCGATGGTCTGTTTGATTTCGCTGTCGGAGAGAGAGAAGGTGTCAGACGTAAGCCGGCACCGGACGCAGTAGAGCATGTTTTGGATACCTTGCAGATCACAAAGAAAGATGCAGTGTATATCGGTGATTCAGAGGTTGATGTGCAGACGGCGATCAATGCGGGATTAGACAGTGTGATCGTTTTGTGGGGCTTCCGAGAGAGAGAACTACTAGAACAGTATGGCGCCAAAGTCTTTGCACAGGATACGAAAGAATGCCTGCGCTTGTTACAATAAAAAGGATTGGAAAAGAGGAAAAGATGAGAACAAAAAGAAAGAAACAGATCATATGGGAAGTAATAATTTTGTTTGTGCTGGTAGCAGCTGCTGTTGGTGCGGTGCAGTTCAAACGGATCCATGAACAAAAGATGGCAGAAAAGAATGCCGTACAGAAAGTAAAATCGGTAGATGATCTTGCGGGCCGTAAGATTGGTGTACAGATTGGTACAACGGGAGATATCTATTCAACGGATTATGCCAAGGAAAATAAAGGTACCGAGGTAGAGCGTTACAACAAAGGAGCCGATGCCATTCAGGCACTGAAAGTTGGCAAAATCGATTCTGTTATTATTGATGAGCAGCCGGCCAAAGCCTATTGTGAAAAGAATCCGGAATTAAAGATCTTAAAAGATGAGTTCGCAAATGAGGACTATGCAGTATGTGTTGCCAAAGGAAATGATACGCTGCGCGAGCAGATCAATCAGGCGTTGGACGAGATCACAAAAGATGGCACGATGCAGAAGATCAATGATTACTATATCGGTGTGAATGCCGGCAAAGATCGTTATCAGGCAGATCCAAAAAATTCGAAAAAGAAAAAATTGACGATGGCGACCAATGCAGAATTTCCACCATATGAATACTATGATAAGGGAAAAATTGTTGGTGTTGATGCGGATATGATGCAGGCAGTATGTGATCGCCTTGGTATGGACCTAGAGATTCAGAACATGGATTTTGATTCGATCATTACGGCTGTTACTTCCGGTAAAGTAGATGTAGGTGCCGCCGGAATGACTGTGACAGAGGATCGTCTTAAAAATATTGATTTCACCAACAAATATACAACAGCCAAACAGGTTGTTATCGTAAAAGGAACTAAGTCGGTTGTGAAGAAACAGACTTTCCGAGAGGCATTTTATAATAACTTTGTCAAAGAACATCGTTATGAATATTTGTTAAAAGGTTTTGGCAATACACTGGTTATCACATTCTTTGCGATCATTATTGGTATTGTATTTGGCCTGATCCTTTCCCTGATCCGTACCAGCCATGATCGTAACGGTTCTTGGCCAATATTGAATGCGCTGTGCAGGATCTATATCACAGTAATGCGAGGGACGCCTGCTGTTGTACAGTTGATGATTATTTATTACGTTATTTTGACTTCGGTACAAAACAAGATATTAGTGGCGATCATTGGATTTGGATTGAACTCTGCAGCATACGTTTCAGAGGTTATGCGTTCCGGTATTATGTCCGTCGATCAGGGACAGTTTGAAGCGGGACGAAGCCTTGGTTTAAACTATTGGCAGACAATGCGCAGTGTCATTATTCCACAGGCATTTAAGAATATTTTGCCGGCACTTGGTAACGAGTTTATCGTACTGATCAAGGAGACTTCTATCAGTGGATATATTGGTATGATGGATCTGACGAAGGGTGGAGATATTGTCCGTAGTATTACGTATGAAGCATATATGCCACTATTTGCCGTAGCTATTGTCTATCTTGTGACAGTAATGATCCTGTCGGCCGGTGTCAATAAGTTGGAACGTAAATTACGAAACAGCGAACGTTAATGCAGCAACAGGGGAGAATAAATATGAGTAATAAAATAGAAAAAGATAATGTTTTGATCGATGTACATGATTTGCATAAAGCCTTTGGAGAACACCAGGTTTTAAAGGGGATTGATATTCAGATCTGCAAAGGTGAAGTGATTGCGATCATTGGCCCATCCGGTTGTGGTAAATCAACCTTTCTGCGGTCATTAAATCTGTTAGAAGTACCGACAGATGGTATTATTTCCTTTGAGGGAACGGATATTACGGATGCATCTGTTGATATTGATGTCATGAGAGAAAAGATCGGAATGGTATTCCAGCAGTTTAATCTGTTTCCGAATATGACGATCAAAGAAAATATTATGCTAGCACCGGTAAAGCGGAAGAAGATGAGCAAAGAAGATGCCGAAAAGAAGGCCTTGGAGCTGTTGACACGCATAGGCCTGTCCGATAAAGCGGACAGCTATCCGTCACAGCTGTCCGGCGGGCAGAAACAGCGTGTTGCCATTGTGCGTGCACTTGCTATGAATCCGGATGTCATGTTGTTTGATGAGCCGACGTCAGCTTTGGATCCTGAGATGGTAGGTGAGGTACTTGCTTTAATGAAGGAGCTCGCGGCAGAGGGAATGACGATGGTTGTAGTAACGCATGAGATGGGTTTTGCGAGAGAAGTGGCAAGTCGTGTCCTCTTTATTAATGATGGTACTATTCAGGAAGATGAAACACCGGAAGAGCTGTTTGATCATCCTAAAAATGCGAGATTACAGGAGTTTTTATCCAAAATATTATAATTGTCTTATGAAGAAAGTATTATTGGTAACGAGGGTGAGTGGTTTCATACCGCAGCATGAAATGAAACATGTGCGTATACTACAGGATATGGGATATGAGGTACATTATGCATCCGATTTTAATAATGTAGTGTATGGCAAAGATAATCACAGATTGGACGGGACCGGAGTGATAAGGCATCAGATCGATTTTGTCAAGTCACCGTTTTCACGTCAAGTGAAGAAAAGCTATCTGCAATTGGTAAAGCTTCTTATGGAAGAAGAGTTTGCAATGATTCACTGTCATATGCCGATGAGTGGAGTTGTAGGCCGCTTGGCAGCGCAGAAGGTATATCGACAGACCGGACGTCATGTGCCGGTATTATATACGGCACATGGTCTGCATTTCTATACCGGAGCGCCGCTTCGCAATTGGCTGTATTATCCGGTGGAGTACTTTTTGGCACGTTATACGGATCGGCTGATCGTCATCAATCACGAAGATTATGATAGAGTTCAGTCATTTCCGGTGCGCGGATGCGTGGTATATGTGCCCGGTGTCGGTGTGCCGCTGCCTGAAGAAACAACTCCGAATGCCAGAGTAATGCGGGAAACGACGCCAAAGATGTTATTAAGTGTAGGGGAGTTGTCCGCGCGTAAAAATCATCAGCTTATGATAGAGGCAATGGCATTGCTTCGTGATCTGGATCTGAGATATGTTATTTGTGGAACCGGTGACAAGCAGAAAATGTTACAGCAGCGTATCCTGGAGCTAGGGTTGGAGCACCGGGTCTTTCTGGCAGGATATCAGGAGAATATTTCAGAATGGCTTGCCCGTGCAGACTGTTTTGTACTGCCTTCCTATCAGGAGGGGCTTCCGGTTGCGGTGATGGAAGCAATGGCCGCAGGGCTGCCGGTGATCGCATCGGATATCCGCGGAGTGAATGACCTGATCGAGCATACCAAAGGCGGTTATTTAGTACAGGGATTTGATCCGGAAGATTATGCGGTTAAGATTCGCCGCATGTTTACGGAAAAAGATGCAGAAAGTGCAGTCCCACGTGATGTGCGCAGAAACTTGATGGGAGAGTGGAACAAAAAGCGTGTGAAACAATTTTCTACACAAGTGGTGGATCAACAAATGAGAGCACTGTATCAAGAAGTGCTGCAGGAAGACAATGCAGGAAGGAGAAGGCGTTGATGGCACATACAGCAAAAGTATTGACCATTGCGGTTGCGGCATACAATGTCGCGCCATACATTGCACAATGTTTGGATTCTTTTGTGGATGAGAAACTCCTTCCGGCATTGGATATTGTGGTGATTGACGATGGATCTACGGATGCTACGGCACACATAGTGAAAAAATATATCAACAGATTTCCAGAGTCTTTTCGTCTTGTTTCGCAGGAAAATGGTGGTTATGGTGCCGCGGTCAATCATGCGCTGGCACTGGCACAGGGAGAATATTTCAAGACAGTAGATGGAGATGATTGGGTAGATACAAAAGAACTCTTGACAGTTGTATGCTATTTGATGGATAATAGAGAAAGATCAGATGTTGTCGTGACAGATTATTGTTGGGTACGTCATCGTGATGGAAAGGAAATACGCCGGATCAAGACTGATTTCGCACAGAAGCAATATCAACATATCTATTCCTTTGATGAAATAGCAGATAAGGTTTATCTTAATATGCATGCAGTGACGATTCGAACCGCCTTGCTGCAGTCGCACAATATTCAGTTGGATGAGCATTGTTTTTATGTAGATGCACAGTATGTTTTGAGACCGGTGCCTTATATCGAGACAGTTGTATTTTTGCCGGGGATAGTATATCAATATCGACTGGGAACAGATGGTCAGAGTATGAATTTAGAGAGTATGCAGAAGAATTATTTGCAGCATGAAAAGGTACTACAAAGCATTATTCGTTTATATGAACAGGAAGACAAAAGTAGTTTGGCGAAAAGAGCGTATCTTGCCAAAGGGGCAGCAAAATTAATGACAAGTCAAGTTAAAATTTATTTGAGTTTTCGATCAAGCCGCCGCTGGAAAATGAAGATCAAACAGCTTGTAGACACAATCGAAGCGAACAATCCCGAAATATTTCATGCCTGCAACAACCGTGCAGTAAAATTATTATATCGCACAAACTATAGGATCTATCCTGCAGCAAGTTTCTTATTGAGACTGCAACACACATTGCACTATAGATAAGTCACATCATGTTAGAGTTACCAAAATACAGTGAGGAGAGGACATATGGCAAGTAAGATCGAGGAGATACAGGGTAAAACGTTAGACAGAACAAAAACGGTTATTCATCATTTTATATTCCCGGATAATGAGGACATGGATTCTAATTACGCCCAGATCTATTTTCGCTGGACCAGACAGCAGCCGGAATGCAGACATGGAAAAGTTAGGATACCGGCCGATTGTTCGTTGTCGACGTGTTCTTTTTTTAATATCTTTCCGGCTGGAAAATGGAATAAATATGCGGATATTCACAATTTTACTTTCCTGATTTTTTTGCGTGGATCGGCAAAGATTTATTTGTGGGTGACCGGTTTTGATGTGGAAGAGGGGGTAGATCGTAAATTATTGGGGATGAAACGTACGATTTCCGATGAAACCAGATTATATGAATTTGGTTTTATGGCTGATGCACTGGATAATAATATATTTATTGTAATTGATGCGGAATCAGATTGTGAATTGTACGGTGGACAGGTTGTGGCAAGAACATGTTATGAGGCCAAACCGGTCAATCTTGCCATTGGAATATGTACATATCATCGGGAGGAAAGTGTGCGCACGATCCTTCAACAGATCTATACCACATTTTTTGAACAGAGTATTTTAGCGGATAACATAGGTGTATTTGTTGCGGACAATGGGGGTACGCTGACAGAAAGTGATTATCCGGACCGTGGTGTCAAAGTTATGAAAAATAAGAATGTCGGAGGGACCGGTGGCTTTGTGCGGTGTCTGTTGGAGGCGCTTGAGGATCCTAATAAAGAATGGACACATATATTGTTTTTGGATGATGATATCCGTTTGGAGCCGGAAAGCATTTATCGAACGTATATGCTATATTCTTTTATCCGACCGAATTTCCGCTGTAGTATACTTGGTGGATCGCTGATGCGAATGGATTATCCGTATATTCAGCATGCCAAAGGCGAAAGATGGATGTTTGACCATGTAGAATTCGGCAGAAACGGATTTAATCTTCTTTGTGAAGAAGATCTTATTGTCAATGAGTTGGAAAAAGATGTAGAATATAATGGTTGGTGGTATTGCGCAATGGTTTTAGAAAACAAAAAGAATGAACTTCCACTGCCCTTTTTTATACATATTGATGACATAGAGTACGGAAGAAGGATGGGATGGCCGATCATGACGATGAATGGTATCGGGGTATGGCATGATTCCTTTGAGAATCGCAAACAGTCTGCGATGGAGTACTATGATATGCGTAACAGCTTGATCATGAATGCTTTATATGAACCACGTCGGCCGGTAGAGGATACGTGTAAGCGTGTGTTCCGCCATTTGGTACATCAGATGCTCAAATATCGGTATGATGATCAGCTGCTGACATTGCGTGCGGTAGAAGATTTCTTGGAGGGACCGGAATATTTCAAGACACATGATCCGATCCTCGTGCATGAGGAAATCATGGAGATGGGCTACCATCCGAAAAATGTAGTCAAGAAGCTTTATGAAATGAAGGCAAGCAGAGATCCGATGCGGAAGGAAGATCTGTACCGCAAGTACACGTTTTCGCTCAAACATAAGCTGACTTTGAATGGATGGCTGTTATTTGGCAAGAAGGAGTTGACGGCACTGCCAATGGGGTGTCATGCTACACAACTATATCGACTCAAAAATGTATTGTATTATGATCCGCAGAGTGGTAGTGGATTTACGGTAAAGCGTAAGAGAGGTATGGCATTTGTGACGCTGTTTCGTTATGCAAAGGCTGCTTGGAAACTAAAGAGAAAATACGAGGACACGGTTCAGGACTATGTGTTAAACAACGCAGAACTCTGTTCCAGTGATTTTTGGAAAAAATACCTGAGTATAGGTTAGAGAGGAATTATCATGCGGTTGTTTATAGCAAGAATACAGGGATTTATCAAATACAAAGACCTGATGGGACAATTGATCTCCCGAGATCTGAAACTCAAGTATCGTCGAAGCGTGCTGGGGTATTTATGGAGTATTTTGAATCCATTGTTTATCATGGTCATTATGGAAATCGTGTTTTCACATATGTTTCATCAGAAGAGTATACCGAATTATCCCGTGTATTTAATGAGCGGACAAGTGTTATTTAATTTTATGAATATATCTACCCATCAGGCTCTTGGGGCAATTACCGGGAATGCAGCACTGCTTAAAAAGACGTATCTTCCGAAATATGTATTTACCGTCTCTAAGATCACCAGTGGGTTAATAGACTGCATTTTTTCCTTTGGAGCGCTGCTGATCGTTATGTTATTTACAAAAGGACATTTTACGTGGTACCTGCTGCTGTTCCCTATTGTAGTAGCACAGTTATATGTGTTCAATATTGGTCTGGGAATGTTGTTAAGCGCAGCAAACGTATTTTTCCGGGATATCCAGTATATTTATAATGCGATAACGACAGCATGGATGTATTTGACTCCAATGTTTTATCCGGTAGAGTATTTGCCGGATAAGCTGCACTGGCTCGTCGTTCATCTCAATCCAATGTATGCATATGTTACACAGCTTCGATGCCTGACTCTGTACGGAGTATTTCCGGATCCGCATATGGTGCTGTACGGATGCATTGATGCCTTCCTAATGCTGCTATTTGGAACATGGATCTTTACGAAAGGACAAGATCAGTTTATCCTATATATATAAAACACACACTTCACACCTCCAAAATTTGTTCAAGGACCACATAATAAGTAACTCATACTTCCCATACCGGAAGTTATTTCAAAACCACATATTGCTTATTATGTCAAAGAATAC
>ENA-UOJA01003010-UOJA01003010.1-human-gut-metagenome-genome-assembly--contig:-C19-NODE-3010-length-10598-cov-6.549180_pt1 | contig 10598 bp, 8 predicted proteins | sample MGYA00242337_ERZ723884 | MGnify/ENA metagenome assembly ERZ723884
TGGGGCTGTATGACCTGACCCCTGCTTTGTGCCATCTGGACTACACCATGAGCGAAGCAGGCGGTGTGACAAATTTTGTGCGGCAGTATACCCTTGCTTCCGGCGGACCCTACTGCGACTGCGGGTACAAAAAGAAAGGGTGACTGACTCCTTGACCCCGGAGTTGTTTTTTGTTATTATGATCCTGTACAACGGCATGCCCATTGCTGGCTGGATTATCTCCGTAATCGCCATGAAGTTCTACCCGCTTACTGGCAAAAAGATGATTGAGATTGAAGATCAAATCGCTAAACTGCAACTGAAGCAGACAAAAGAATAAAACGTTGGATAAAATCGGCGCACGTATAACGATATTTAGCCAAGTTATGGCGTTATGCTATGCGCCGGTTTCTTCTCCGTCAGCCAAGCCGCCCAAGAAAGGAATGTGGATATATGGATCTTGAGAAGCAAAAACAGATGCCGGTATGGGGACCGTATTCCAAGAAATACATGGGGCTCTCACGTGTGATGAAGGAGAGCGCGATTCCCGGTGCCAGATTTGACCTGGTGATATATCCCACCTATGCCAATAGCTCAGTGCCAGCGCCCAATGTTACGGTGCCGTCCAATTATCATCCCTGGCAGGCGGACCCGGAGGGGCGATATTTCCAATATCGGTATGAGCTGATTTGGAAGGATCAGCTGTATGCGGATGTGGAATTTTTTGAACAGGATGAGGAGACCTGGGGCGTCCGGGTGGAGTATCACAACCACACGGACCGACCGCAAAATTGCCTGCTCAATCTACTTTCAGCCATTGAATACCCACAGATAACTGTCAACACCCCTGTGCTGCCCGAAAAGCATGATTACTGGAAGGCCATCGACTACCAGAACCTGCAATTTGCCAGAAAGAGACCGTGGGACCGACTCAATCCGGATGGATTGAAAAAAGGGGAAGTACAACAGAAAGACTTTGTGGACGGTGTGGGCGTGGGGGAAACCTTCTATGCATTCATGGCTGCCCACCTGAAGCTGAAGGCTTTTGGCGGTGATTCTGATGACACAATCTCATTTCGGCAGGAGATTAAGAATCAGTACCGGAATGGAGTACTGTGTGTGCGTTACCAGACGGTGAATGAGTCCGAGAATGTGGTATTTGCCACTGCATACGGAGACATTACTTTTGAAAAAACAAGCACAACCAGAATAGCCTTCCTGGAATTGGGGCAGCTGGAGCCAGGCGTGTTTCAGTTGGATCTGGTATCCAAAGGTACCAACGGAAATGGAGTGAAGCTGGACTTTTTCTGTATTGTGGAGCAGGAGGATATCCACGAAATAACCGTGACGCAGACAAAGCGAAATGTCATTCCGGATATAGAAGAAACTGGACACACTACAAAATACCGCTATCATTATCACGAGAAAGAGATTGGTTTGACCATTTTCAATCCCCGCGTACGCAAGAGAACCTTGCATTCCGGCTGCATTGAGGATGCCTTGGTTACAAGAATGAGTAACTCCGACCACACCTATGACGACTTGACCCGAAGCTTCTCCAACTCGTTTCAGCAGAAGCACTCGGATGATGGCTTTTATCACATCAATGTGGTGGAGGCGATCTTCCTTGCGCCTAACACTTCAAAGACAGAGTATTTATATGTCAGCAGCACTGGTGCTCAGTATACTCAGGAACAGCTGGAGAAAAAGCGGCTACATTATGTGGAACAGCAGCAAAAATGCTGCAACCGGGCGGGAGAGCCCTTTGCCTTTGCTGTTCGGCTGATGAAATCGGCCATATTCTCAAATGTGGTCTACCCCATTTGCAGGCACGGTTGTCAGATTATCCACTACACCCCGGGAAAGCGGTGGGACAGTCTCTATACATGGGATTCCGGAATGATCGGGATTGGTATGCTGGAGTATTCCACGCAAAAAGCGGAATATGTGCTGGATACCTACTTGTCAGAAAAAGACAACCAGGATTTTGCCTTTTTGTTCCACGGATCTATGGTGCCCACACAATTTTATCTGTTCTACGAACTGCTACAGAAGCTGCCGCCAGAGGGCAAAGCCCGGCTCAAGCAGTACTATCCCATGCTCCGGAGGTATTATCAGTTTTTCGCTGGGAAAAGTGAGGGGTCTACAACCGCCCGGTATAAGAGCGGCCTACTTACTGTGTACGATTACTTCTACAACGCCAGCGGCATGGACGACTATCCGGCCCAGGTGGAACTGCATAAGCAGAAGTTGGAGCATTCTGTGGCTCCCCTTTGCAGCAGCGTGCATCTGGTGCGCATCGCAAAATTCATGAAGGCTATTGCGGAGTATTTTGGGTACGAGCAGGATGTCCAGCAATATGCCGATGACGCAAAGCAGGTGGGAGATGCCATTGTCAACCATGCCTGGGACGAGGAAAGCGGATATTTCGGCTATGTGGTACATGACGGAAATCTCTACGCTGCAGGTATTCTGAGAACGGAAACGGGAGAAAACTATAACAAGGGTGTAGACGGCGTTACCCCGCTGATTGCGGGGGTCACAACCCCGGGGCAGACCCAGCGGCTACTTGCACACCTGACAAGTCAGCAAGAGCTGTTTACCCCGGTAGGTATATCTACTGTGGACCAGAGTGCTGGATATTACTATGACAATGGATACTGGAACGGAAGTGTGTGGCTTCCGTATCAGTATTTCCTTTGGAAATCCATGCTGGATTTGGGATATGGGAAATTTGCAGAGAAAATTGCCAAAACAGCCTTGCACGCCTGGAGCCAAGAGACGGATTTCAGCTATAACACCTTTGAATTGATCCAAATTGAAAGTGAGCGAGGAGGATGGTTCCATCAGTTCAGTGGCTTATCCTCTCCACTTGTGGTGTGGTATCATTCGTACTATAAGCCGGGTAACGTAACGGTTGGGTTTGACACCTGGTTAGAGGAGTGGCACTTTTCTAACGATTATTCCAGCGCTAGAATTCGGTATAAAACCAGTCGAGTGGGAGGCTTACTTCTAGCCGTGATGAATGAGGAATATTCGGACTACTCCGTTACTATTGATGGAGAGCCAGCGCAATTTGCGCAGCGAATCCCAGGCACACTGGAGATTCAGTTGCTTCATTGTCAGGGAGAAGTGATAGTTCAAGCTAAATAAACATAGTATACTGGATATTCTGAAATATAGGTAATGACAAACTTGGTCACAATCTATAAAACAGTCATTGATATTAGCCTCTCAAGAAACCCGGCTATACGTCAAGTATGAGCCGGGTTTCTGGCGTAGTGTGCCAGGCATGGGCAACAACTAAGTGGTGAGAGACCACTACGCGCTTGGCAGTAGGAAGTGATATTGACAATATCATGTGGCGGTTACATGGGAGGAAAGTTCTTGTTCCTACTCGGGGAGGTTTTGCAGACGGAGAGTAGGGAGATCCGAAAGCCGCAGTAACAACGAGCTGCAAGAAGCCAGCCGAGGCCATAGTCAACGTCACTTAGTTAAATAGGCAATCCCTCTACACCAACACAGAACTTGGTATAGAGGGATTTTTTTCTAAACACTGTACATGGAATCCAAGGACAATTTCGAGTTTCCCATAGACAATTCCATTCCTGTCACGGGATGGATCAATTTCACAACATGGACAGGCAAGAAAATTTGCCCCTTTACATACGATGAACAAAGGAGGTAGAACGTATGAAACAAACCTTGCCTGTTGTGCACTGCATATATACCGAAGCCGAAAAGAGCCTCGCTGAGTTGCTGGAGGAGTCTTTTCGGCTTTATCTTGTCCGCATCCTTGCGACATCTGAGAAACCCGTTGTATAATGTTTGCGATGAGTGGTCGCTTATTTCAAGGAGGAAACTATGTACTTAGAAATAAGCAACCCTATGGATTACCATGTCGCATTGTACATCCGTTTATCAAAGGAGGATGAGACCGAAGGACCATCCCAAAGTGTAACCAACCAGAAATCCCTGCTCAATGAATTTGTTCAGCAGCATCGCCTTTCCGTTTACGATACCTATGTCGATGATGGTTGGAGCGGTACCAGTTTTGACCGCCCTGACTTTCAGCGCATGATTGAAGATATCGAAGCCAAGAAGGTCAACATGGTTATCACCAAAGACCTATCCCGTCTGGGCCGTGACTATATCATGACCGGTCATTATATGGAGAGATACTTCCCCGAAAAGAGAGTGCGCTACATTTCGTTGTTGGACGGTATTGACACCGGTGTAGAATCCACCGCCAATGACATTACCCCGTTCCGTGCCATTATGAACGATATGTATGCCAAAGACATTTCCAAGAAGATCAAATCCGTCAAGCGGGATAAACAGCGGAAAGGTCAGTTCATTGGCGGCAAGCCCATGTATGGCTATAAGATGCATCCGACGGAGAAAAACGAAATTGTCATCGACGAGGAAGTGGCTCCTGTGGTGCGCAGAATCTTCGCCATGGCATTGGATGGTATGAGCTGCCGAAAGATTGCGGCGACTCTCAACGAAGAAGGTGTTCCGACGCCTGCAACTTACTGTGGCTGGAATATGGGACGCAAAGGTCCTTATGCCGGACTTTGGTCCAGCGAACGCATTTCTGAAATGCTGCAGAACGAAACCTACCTGGGCAATATGGTTCAAGGACGAACGGTGAAAATCAGCTACAAGTCCAAGAAATGTCTGAAACAAGATCGGGAAAACTGGGTTGTAGTTGAAAACACCCACGAGCCGCTGATTGACAAAGAAACCTTTCAGAAGGTGCGGATGCTGGTCAACAGCCGCAAGCACACCCGAAGCAGAACCTATGACTTCTTATTAAAAGGCTTGATTTTCTGCCATGAGTGCGGTTATCCAATGGCGGTGCTAAATCGTCCGCCGGTATCCGGTGAAGATCGACTGTTTTTCGTGTGTCGAACCTACCAGCGTTTCACCAAAGCAGGTGTCTGTTCCTGCCACTCCATCAAAGAGCAGGTCGTTACCGAAGCAGTTCTGGCTAAAGTCAGAGAAGTCTGTGAAGCCTATCTTGATCCAAATAAGCTTCAGCCCATTGCTGCCGATGCAGTAGAGAAAGCCCGCAAGGCGGAAAACCATGAAGCAGAAACCCAGTCCATTCAGAATAAGATCGACAGTCTGACTGCCAACCTGGATAAGATGTATATGGATCGGCTGACCGGACTTCTTGCCGAAGCGGACTTCGAGCGCATCTATCAGCGAGTGAAGATGGACAGAACTTCTCTGGAAGAGAAGCTGAAAGAGCTGGAATCACAAAAAGAAAGCCCGGTCAGCACAGAAGACCGAGCAAGAGAGCTGGTGCAGCAGTTTTTGGATTCTGCCTACACCAGCCGGGAGTTTCTGGTCAGCCTCATCGAGCGTGTGGAACTGACCGAAAACAAACAAATCATCATCAAATTCCGCTTCCGTGAGTTGGAAGCGATTTCTTAGGGCCAATCGTTTACAATAGGTGCGGCGGAATGTTTCCCGCATTGAAAAACATGCCTTAAAGCACTTGCAGGAGCAGTGGAAGGCAGGGTGCTGAACCACTTAACCAGTAGAGTTGAATTGGAGCGGTTTACAGCAAAAAAACGGAAATGCGGCAAAAGTGTGGCATGGTGCGGCACGGCTTGCCACGCATATGCCACAGTATGCGAAACGTCGAATCTAGGCCCAAAAACTGGAAATCTACAAAAATACAGAGGAAATGTGTGAGACTTGTTAAAACGTTACAATATAGCATAAACTTTTTTGAAGAAATTTCCCAAAAACCATTGACATTTATCTCACGAACCTATACTATTAAAGCATAGATATTTGTTGAGAGAGGTATAGAAACGTGCATCTGACAAAAAGCGAACAACAGATTATGGAAATTTTCTGGCAGGCTGACCACGCCATGGCCCAGACGGAAGTTGTCTCCACCTGTGTTGACCGCAAGTGGAAGGAGCGCTCCATTTTCTCCATGCTGAACAGCCTGATGGAAAAGGGTGTTCTGCGTGAAGTGGGCTTTGTGCGCAGTGGAAAAACGTATGCTCGTACCTTTGAACCGGCTATGACCCATGCAGAGTATTTGGCGTCTGTTGTGGCGGAGCAGCTGCCCGCAAAGCAGCTGCCTGAGCTGCTGGCCGCCCTGATGCAGAAGGTCGAAACGACCCCGGCCATCCAGAAGGAAATGCGTGCAGCCTTGCGGGATAATGCACAGTAATTTCTGATTTGTTCAAAACGAAAAAACACCGTCGACTCGGCTTGGGTCGACGGTGCTTTTGTTTATTTACAGGATTCCGCTTTCCTTGATAGCGTTCACAGCCTCGCCAATCTTTTCCACCGGCATGGTCAGGGCAAAACGCACGTAGCCTTCGCCGCTGGGACCAAAGCTGGAACCCGGCGTGCAGATAACGCCAGCCTTATCGATGAGGGCCAGGCAGAACTCCATGCTCGTCTTGTACCCTGCGGGCACCGGCGCCCAGACAAACATACTGCCGTGGCTGTTGGGCACATCCCAGCCGATGCTGCGCAGACCGCCGCACAGGGCGTCGCGGCGGCGCTGGTACTCGCCGCACTGGCGCTGCACGCCGTCCAGCGGGCCGGTCAAGGCTGCGACAGCAACTTTCTGGATGGGCAGGAACATACCAAAATCGATTTGGGTGCGCAGTTTTTTACAGGCGGCAATCACATCGGGGCGCCCGACCAGGAACGAAATGCGCGCGCCGGTCACGTTGAAGCTCTTGCTCAGGGAGAAGAACTCCACCGCGCATTCCTCGGCCCCCGGCGTGTTGAAGATGCTGCCGCCGTGGGCACCGTCAAAGATGATATCGCTGTACGCGTTGTCATGCACGAGCAAAATGTCGTACTTGCGGCAGAAAGCGACGATCTCGGCGTAGAGCTCCGGCGTGCCGACGCTGCCCACCGGGTTGGCAGGCAGGCTGACCAGCATGAACTTTGCCTTGCGGGCAACATCCTCGGGGATGGCGGAGACGTCGGGCAAAAAATGGTTTTCCTTCGTCAGTTTATAGTACCACGGCTCGGCACCGCCCAGGCGGGAGCCGGTCATAAAGACAGGGTAGCAGGGGTCGGGCAGCAAAACCAAATCGCCGTCATTGCACAGCGCCAGACCCAGATGGCCGATGCCGTCCTGGCTGCCGGAAAAGCTCATGACCTTGTCCGGCGTGATGGTGTCCACGTTGAAACGGCGCTGGTAGTAACCGCAGACGGCGTTCAGCATCTCGGGAATATCCCGCAGGCTGTACTTCCAGTTTTCGTTGTCCTGCGCGGCGTCGATGAGCGCCTGCTTCAGGTGGTCGGCGGGGGCAAAATCCGGTGTGCCGACGCTTAAATTGTACAGGTGACGCCCTTCGGCTTCCAGCGCGACCTTTTTATCGTTGAGCGCAGCAAAAATCTCCGGGCCGAACAGTTCCAGACGATGGGAAAACTCCATTCCAAAAACCTCACTTCTCTATGTAGATTTATACACGATTCGCACGTTTCCGTGTATAAACATTCTCATTATACGCCCCGCCGACAAACCTTGCAAGGGATTTATAAAAGAGGTATAATAAATTTGTTATTGCATCCGTGCAGGGACCGTACATATGCGGCCCCTGCAAAGCGGCGCAGATAAAAGCGTATAATAAACCGTCAGGAGTTCCACCATGGATAAACGCAACAAAACCGCATTAGCTTACCTGCTTATCGGGGTGGCGGCGGCGGGGCGGGCCTTGCTCGCCGTGCCGGAGGCCGCTGCCATTCAGGAAGTTTCCCTCACTGTGCTGGCGCTGGTCGGCTACCTGCTGCTGGCGGGCGAGGCCAAACTGCCCATCGTGTTCGGTGCGGCGGGGCTGGTGCTGGAATTGATTTTAAGCGGCGCACAGAGCGGCGGCGCGTGGGTCTGGCTGGAACCGGCGCTGCGTGCGGTGGACCTGTGGCTGTTCTGGGGCGCGGCGCTGGTGCTGCTGCGGCTGTGCGGCAAGGCGGCCAGCAAAATGCCGCTTGTCGCCGCTGTGCCGCTGGCCGTCTACACCGTGGCGCATTTTCTGCCGCCCGCTGCCACCGTCGCTGCCGTGGCCTTTGTGGCGTTCAGTGTCGTCATGCTTTGGTTCGCCGCTAGCATGATCCGCGCCTACAACGACGCCCGCGTAAAAAAATAAGGCGATTTTCCGCAAATCCGTTCCGCGATAAAGTGACAAATACCGCAAACTGTGTTATACTAAACACGATTATAAAAATTCAGCCGGAAAGAAGGCTTTACTCATGATCCCTTTTAACGTGCCCCCCTGCGTGGGCGATGAACTCGAATATGTCAAACAGGCGATCGACTCGCACAAGATCTGCGGCGACGGCGCTTTCACCAAACAGTGCAATGCCTGGCTGGAAGAGCGTTTCCACGCCCAGAAGGTGCTGCTGACTACCAGCGGCACCACTGCGCTGGACATGGCCATGCTGCTGTGCGACATCCAGCCCGGCGACGAGGTCATTCTGCCCAGCTTCACCTTCTCCAGCACCGCCACTTCCGCCGTGCTGGCCGGGGCCAAGCTCGTCTTTGTGGACGTGCGCCCCGACACGATGAACATTGACGAGAAGAAAATCGAGCAGGCCATCACCGACAAGACCAAGGTTATCGTGGCCGTCCACTACGCCGGTGTTGCCTGCGAGATGGACACCATCATGGACATTGCCCGCCGCCATAACCTCAAGGTCGTCGAGGACGCAGCCCAGGGCGTCATGAGCAGCTACAAGGGCAAGGCGCTGGGCACCATCGGTGATTTCGGCTGCTACTCCTTCCACGAGACGAAAAACTACTCGATGGGCGAGGGCGGTGCGCTGGTCATCAACAATCCTGACTACAACGAGCGCGCGGAGATCCTGCGCGAAAAAGGCACCAACCGTGCCAAGTTCTTCCGCGGCCAGGTGGACAAGTACACCTGGGTCGATTTTGGCGACAGCTACCTGCCCAGCGAGCTGAATGCGGCCTACCTGTGGGCGCAGCTGCTCCACGCCGATGAGATCAACGACAACCGTATGGCGACCTGGAACGCCTACTATGCGGCCTTCAAGCCGCTGGCCGACGCGGGCAAGGTCGAGCTGCCCACCATCCCCGAGGGCTGCGTCCACAACGCGCATATGTTCTACCTCAAGTGCAAGAATCTTGAGGAGCGTACCGCGTTCATCCGCCATTTGAAGGCCAATGACATCCTGGCAGTGTTCCATTATATCCCGCTGCACTCCGCCCCGGCGGGCGAGAAGTTCGGCCGTTTCGACGGCGAGGACGTCTACACCACCGCCGAGAGTGAGCGCCTGGTCCGCCTGCCGATGTACTACGGCCTGACCGACGCCGACCGCGAGAAGGTCATTGCGAAAGTTTTGGAGTTCTATGCACAGTAAACGCCTGCCCGGCTGGGCGCAGGCGGCCTGCACGGCGGCTGCGGCGCTGGTATTTCTGCTGATGTACGAGTGGGCCGTCTACAAAGTGCCGGTTACGCAGATTTTCCTGCCCACCAGCTCTTGGAGCGACGAGGTCATTTACAGCAAGCAGCTGGCCGCCGCTGTGCGGTACGGCGCACCGCAGGGATACTTCGGCTTCAACGAGTCCCACGCCGAAGTGGGCACCTACGCGGCCTGGGGCCCGGCGGTGTTCTTCGTCTACGCGCTGCCCGGGCTGCTGCTGCGCGGGCAAAATGCGTTCCTCTGGTGCAACCTGCTGTTCGTCGCGGCAGGTTGGACGTTTTTCGCCTTGGCCGCGCGGCTGAGCTGGAAACGCCAGGTCGTGTTTGCGCTGGCGCTGGCGGCCATGAACGCACCGATCCGGTATGTGTTCTCTGCCATGCAGGAACCGCTGCACTATGCGCTGGCGCTGGCCGTGTTGGGGTGCGGCATCCTGGCCCGGCGGGACCGGAACCGCGCCGCCTGGGGCATACTCTGCGCCCTGTGTGCTGTGGCGACCCTTGTGCGCCCTTATGAGGCCGTGCTCTGGCTCTACCCGTTGGCGCTGGCCTGGCGCGACCGCCGCCGCGCCGCCGTTTGCGTTGCGGGCGGGGCTGTGTCGTTGGGCGGCACGCTGGTGTTGATGTCCAAATTTTATGCGCCCTATTTCTTCACAAATGTCGATATGGGCGCTTTGCAGGAGGCCGCCCACGGCCATCTGTTAGAAGCGGCCAAGGATATGGCCCGCAAGCTCATCGGTGCAATGCAGACGGTTTTTGCCGCAATGGCGTCGGATTTTGCAAACCGCACCGGTGGGTATTACCTGTTGCTGTTCGCGCTGCTGGCCGTCGTAATTGTCTGCCTGGCTGTGGATGCCCGGCGCGGGCGGCCCATCTTCTGGAAGGGCTGCGCCGCTGTCACGACGGTCATCGTTTTTCTGGCGCTGATGCTGATGTATCGCCCCGGCGAGGGCTCGCGCCACACGCTGGTGCTGGACGTGCTGCTGCTGGCAAGCCTGCTGGTGGAAGATGCCCGCCCGGCGGGCGGCACGGCGCTGGCTGCGGCCGCGCTGGCACTGCTGGGTGTGGTGAACCTGGCCGACGGCTACACGATGCCCCATTACAGCGCCGAGTGGGACGCCGAGGTCCAGCAGGTGGAAACTGTGCTGACCCATTACCGCGCCGACAGCGACGCCCCCTGGGACAACA